>Ga0209979_1000803_pt1 | contig 38565 bp, 30 predicted proteins | sample AnhtaG_FD_183114 | JGI IMG/M metagenome (GOLD analysis project Ga0209979, IMG submission 183114) | Deep subsurface microbial communities from Anholt, Denmark to uncover new lineages of life (NeLLi) - Anholt_01485 metaG (SPAdes) (version 2) | ecosystem: Environmental > Aquatic > Marine > Oceanic...
CCGATAGCCTTGCCCGACTATCGGATAGCCAAAGGGGGGTTAAGTGGAACAACTGAATATTGAGGGCAAGCGTTCAGGTGAGGGCTTTGTAGCTCACAAGGCTATGCTGGTAAATGCCCTATCAAGGGCATTAGCCGATAGAGTAGTCCTAATGGACATCACTCTGGGTCGCAAAGGCTTACTCGGATACCTCAAGGCTTTAGGGGGTAGTAATGTAGTCAAGGTTATCCCCGACGGTAGTGCTAGCGGGTCGCAGGCTAACGGACATAAGAGACTTAAGGTTATCTGCGGAGCTAATACCAGTTACCTAGCCGATGGCGAGTGGATAGGCGACAAAACGCCTCTTACCCTTTGCGATGTAAGGGTAAGTCCCTCTAACTCCGTCAAGCCCAATATCGGAGCTACCGAGCTAGCGGAAGCGTTAGCAAGGGTTATCCCGTTTACTGCTAAAGGCGATGACCGACCTATACTCCAATGCGTTAACTTTATGGCAAAAGACGGGAAGCTGAAGATAGTTAGTGCCGATGGTTTTAGGCTAGCAGTAGTTAGCCTTGACTATGATGACGGGGAAGGGGAAGCCCTAGTCAATGCCGATAACCTTAAGGGTATGGTAAACGCCCTTAAGCGGGCAAGGCGGGCTAGGGTTAGCTTTGAGGCGGGGGGTGAGACTATTGGCGGTTACTCACTCATTATAGACACCGAGCTAATCCGCTATAAGTGGGTAAGCGTCAACGCTGATTACCCCGACTATGAGAAGCTAATCCCTACCGAGTTTAACACCTTTGCTCACCTAGACACGGTAGAGGCAATCAAGGCGGTCAATTCACTCAAAACCTTATCCGATAGCAAAGCCTATCCCATAGACTTGACCATTGGTGGCGGTATGGTGGTGATGGCTAATCCTGATAATAAAGGACAAGCCGAACTGACCGCTGACACCGATGGCGAAGGCTTTATGCGGATAGACGGTCAATACCTTGCCGAAGCCTTAAGAGCTTGCGAGGGTATGGTAGAGTTTAAGCTCACCAATTCCTATTCGCCAATGCTCTTTACCTCTAACGGCTATCAACTGGTAGTGATGCCAATGCTAACCGATAAGGCTAATGAGCAAGCGAAAGCCGATAGAGAGGCAAAGGCAGAAGCCGACAAGCCTACCGAGCAAGCCGAGCCAGTGGCTACCGATGAGGTAACCGAGCCAGTAGCCGAAAAGCCCAAAGGCAAGCGTAGCCGAGCCAAAGTAGCAGTAACCTAGAGAACGCTTACACTCAAAAACAACGAGCCACGCAAGGAAGCGGGGGTAGCCCCGCTTTTTTGCTTTTTTCGGGGGTATTCTTCCCCAAGCGTGGGAAGGATACCCCTCTTTTTGTGGCTGGAAAGGGGGAAGTATGGCACTAAAAGACCTCAAAGGCAAGATGCTTTATGACCTTGACCGGTCGGAGTTTGAGGAGCTGTTTTGCCGACAATGTAAGGACTGCGGAATCTGCGTCAAAGACCCAAAGACAATCAATATCTGTATGGGGCTTATTGACAGCGGAGTTTGGGACAGCCACTTCCGCAAGCGACAAGACTAAAAGAGAATAAAGCCTACTAGGACAAGTGGGAAGGGGGGTCGGGAAACCCAAGACTACCGACCCCCTCTTTTTGCCAAAAATCCTAGAAGGGAGGAATTATGGATATAGTTTATCCCTGTAAGAACACCAGGCAGTGTTATTGGCTTTGCAGAGACTGCCTCAAAGGACACACCCACCGTTGCTCTCCAAAGTGCCCTGACTACCTCTCCATAGCCAAAGTTAAGAAGCAGAAGAAATAACCGGGCAAAGAGAGGCGAAGCCTCTCTTTGAAAGGGTAACTATGCCCGAAAGGAGGTGAAACTATGCCTATCAAATGGAGCGCACTGAAGGTTAGTCAGGCTATGGATATGGCAGAGGAATTTATCAAGGAAGCCGACCTACCACTGGAGCAAGCCAAGATTGTGGCTACCGAAGCCAGAAGGATAGCCAACTTACCCCAGTATGTAGATGACCGCCTTATCCGTCTCATCAGTCAGATTGAGCGGATAGACAATGTAAAGGGAGCTATAAAAGCAGTCCGAGAGGCTATCCCCGGTGGAGCAATAGAGGCGGAGCAAAAGGTGCTGGAATACGGTAGCCAGCAAAGCCTAGTGATGTAAAGTGTCGCAAAGTGATGCAAACTGTATCACTTTGACAGGGCAACTATGCCCAAAATCTGAAAAGAAAGGAGGTGAGACAGATGACAACCCAAATGAGCCTCTTTGAAGAGGCTCAGGTCAGCGTGGCAGAGCCAGAGCTAATGACACCGGTCAGGGTAGGCAGTAGGGTAGCCCAAATCCCGTTGCATAAGATGCGAAGGGAAGCGTGTAACAAGCTAATGGAAATCCTAGACCACCTAGAGGGCAAAGACATTCACATCGGCTCGTATGATGCTGGGGGTAGGCACTTCTGGCTTAATAACCTGAAGCTCCCCAGACTGCAACTAGAGTGGTATCCCCCAGGCAGGCACACTAAAGACTATATCCCCAGCGTCATAGTCCTGTGGGGTAGCCGAGATGCCCAAGTCAGGATATTCACCGATTACCTGGTAGCCATCCGAGAGCAGGAATATATGGGCTATTGGCACTACCTGCTTGACTTCCGCAACGGCTTCTGGGAGCACCCGATAGACAATTACAGGTGCCATTACGCCTGTCTAACAATAACTAGATTCAAGGACTAAACTGATTTGGATCCGAAATCAGTTTAGTACCAAAACTGAAGGGGTAACTATACCTAGAAAGGAGGTAAAAACTGAATATGGCTCAATCAATTGAGAAAGGCATCTCCAACCTAGTTGGTGTCTTTACGGACCCTATTCTTGTCTTTCCTGGGGGGTGGGGCGACAGTCTTCCCGAGTGGCTAAAGCACGCCATTACCTTGGAGAGACTGGCAATGAATATGAGGACACTCAAGGGAGAGGAGATAACCGGCACTGACGCCGAAGCCTGCGCCTACCTCTATACTGCTTCCCTGACCCAGCCGATGGACCACGACTGGGCTCAAATCTACCTCTATATTGCCAACAAGGTCTATGAGAAGTGGCGCACCAAGGAGTCGGGGGTTACAATGCCAGAGGATATCCGTGTAGAGTCGCTAAACGATGAGCAAATGAGAGACCTCAACCGCCTCAAGGCATGGCTCTATCAGAAGCGAACCCAGGTAAGGGAAGATAGGGAGCGAGCCGAGAGACGCCAGAAGAAAGAAGAAGAGGCAGCCGCGAGAGAGACAGAGCAGCCGGCGCTATTTCCCTTTTAGTATATACTACAAGTATATTACTACTGGTATATGACTAAGGGGTCGGGATTCGCTCCCCCGGCCCTTTTTTTGTTTCAAAATAGCTGCCCTAGGATGTCCGATTTTGCCCCTCTTGGGACATTGTATAAGTGGGAGGTGTTTTATGGACAGCAAACTGGCCAAGCAAGTTGAGAAGATTCTTAAAAAAGCAGAGGCAAAAGAACTGAAGCTCACACTGGACTTCTTTGAGCAAGTCAAGTCTATTGAGTTACCACCAGAGAGGGACCGCGCCTGGCTAACCGAGCAGCTCAAGATCTTTCTGGAGACTCTCAAATTGGCAAAGGGCGATAAGCAGGCAGCTAGGCTATTCCCCTTTGTTGTATTTGACATGGGGAGAGCTTATGAGCGTTACTACACTCACAAAAAAGGTTATAATGGAGGGGAGTGAGAAGATGCCAGCTAAAGTTCATACGTCCAAGAAAGAATTAAACGACTTGATAGAGGCCGCGGAAAAGGCTGGGACGGATACCAGCCAGCTTAAAAGCTTCCTGGCCGAGCTGCCCTCTGAGAAGGCGGCTAGAGCTAATCCCCCACCTGTGCCCATAAGAAGGTTGGAGCCAGAGCGGGCACCTGAGGAATTAGTAACCGGTCCCCAGCTGGAAAGGTTACGGGTCTTGGCCTGCCCCCACATTAAAAACTCCCCTTACTGGGAGGATTTTGTCTCCCGCCGCGTCCTGGTATGCACAAGTTGTGAGCAGCCGGCACTATTTGACTTCTAGTATATTACTAGGAGTATATTACTAAGGGGGTCGGGGGTAAAACCCCACCCCCTTTTTTATTTACCACGCCACGGGAGGGGTTATTTCCTATCTCTGTTGCACATTTCAAGCTTTTGTTACATCATGCACAATCTGGACAGCTGTTACATAATAAGCGCCTTTCATAGCCTTCCTTTCGTGGTCAGAGTCACAATGGTTCGGCTAGCTACCCCTAGGTTCAAGCTTAGGTCCAGGTGCTGAGCAGCCACCATACAAACCTAGCCCCGGCACGTCTAAGGCAAGCATCGCCAGCGCTATGTAGAAACACTGTTCAACAGCTTCAAGCTTTATTGGCTTGACGTCGTCTTTTCACCAGTATGCTTACAGCGATGACCATAATTAGAGCCAGGCCAAGCCAGGGTGCCAAGACATTAGCCCTGTTTATGGAGTAGGCTTCACCACCCACGGCAGGGGCAGGAGGGGCTTCACCCAGGATGAGGTAGGTCTGACCGGCACTAGATCCACCCTCCTCATCACCATAGGCGCTGATCAAGAAGTCATCATAGCCATCACCATTGACATCACCGGCGCAGGCAACTGAAGCCCCGGACAAATCCTCTTCATCTTCGCCGATGAAGAAGGCATCGGCATTGCCCAGGTCGAAGTCGTTGCCCCAGTCAGCACTGGCCTCACCCAGGATGAAATAGGTCTGGCCAGCATCAACTTCGGCGTCGTCATCACCAAAAGCGCCGATGAGGAAGTCATCGTAGCCATCACCATTCACATCCCCGGCGGAGGCAACTGAATTACCGGACCAATCATCTGCATGTTCGCCAATAAACGAGGCATTGGCATCCGATAGATTGGTATCCATGGCCCAACCTGTTTCTTTACCCAGGATAAGATAGGTCTGACCAGCATCAGTTTCGCCTTCCTCATCACCATAGGCACCGACCAGGAAGTCATCGTAACCATCACCATTAACGTCGCCGGCGGAAGCAACTGACCAGCCAGAAAGAGCACCATTGCGCTCGCCAATAAACGAGGCATCGGCAGCCGATAGATTGGTATCCATGGCCCAACCTGTTTCTTTACCCAGGATGAGATAACTCTGCCCAGTATCAGTTCCGCCCTCTGCATCATAAGGGGCACCGATGAGGAAGTCATCGTAGCCATCATCGTCCACATCCCCAGCTGAGGCAACTGACCTGCCAGAATAAGCGTCATCACGCTCGCCGATAAATGAGGCATCGGCATTTCCAAGGCTAACATCCTTCCCCCAGCCAGCAGCGGCCTCACCCAGGATGAGATAGGTCTGCCCAGCAGCATCCCCACCCTCGTCGTTCACAGGAGCACCGATGAGGAAGTCGTCAAAATCATCACCATTGACATTACCGGCCGAGGCAACTGACCAACCAGACCAACCCCAACCTTCGCTGATAAATGAGGCATCGGCATTAGCAAGGTTGAAGTCGTTCCCCCAATCAGCAGTGGCTTTACCCAGGATGAGGTAGGTCTTACCAGCCCAAGAAAAAAAGAAAGGGTCCATAAGCATAGGGACACCGATGAGGAAGTCATCATAGCCATCACCGTTCACATCTCCGGCGGAGGCAACTGAATAACCAGACCAACCGTAAGCTTCGCCAATAAACGAGGCATCGGCATTTGTAAGGTCGAAGTCGTTCCCCCAATCAGCAGTGGCTTTACCCAGGATGAGATAGGTCTGACCAAAATCAGTACCACCTTCGTCATCACCAAAAGCGCCGATGAGGAAGTCATCGTAGCCATCACCATTCACATCCCCGGCGGAGGCAACTGAATTGCCAGAGAAAGCGCCCTCACCCTCGCCAATAAACGAGGCATCGGCATATGAAAGGTCGATACTTGGGCCAAAGGCATAAGCACTAATTGGGAAGACAAGCACAAAGCCGACCAAAACAAATATCAAAACCAGGCATGAAACCCTTCTGAATTTTCGTCGATACATTTTGGTCTCCTTACAGTACTAGCCATATAATACACCAGTCCAGCCGTTTGTCAATGGGTACTGCCACTTGTCACCACTTGGTTCACCTCTTCCAGTCGCGCTTAGACTTTTGCGGCAAACCTCGTAGCTTGCGATTAGGCCAAAGCAAAAAGCAACTTGAGGTTGTATCTCTTGAATGACTGAGGAATGGCATAGAGTTTACCGAAGGCCGGCTTGCCCTATAACGCAACAGTTCCTATTCAATCTCACTGGCTTTTCTGGGACATACGACAAAGGAATGAGATTGCTTCTTAGAAGGCGCGCTAAAGTGGCAGAGTCTACCTTGTCGGTTTTAACCTCAGCATAAGCTATAGCCTTGGTCTTTAATGAATGAGATAGTTTGACCTTAAAGCCATCATCCTCTAAATGGTCATAAAGCCAGTACCAACTAGGCGTAGCTTCAATCGCTACTTCCATACTCTCGCCGAACTGATTGAGGAAGTCGATGATCTGCCCATCACTTGGCAATTTCTTCTGGCTAATGATTTCGCCCTTGTCATTCATGGTTGTGATGTAAGAGAAACCTCTGTGATAATCCAGACCTGTGTAAAGCATTGCTGCACCTCCTGAGCCTTATTATGCTCCAGAGGTCAGCGTTTTCATGACATCATTTTGTTCAATTAGGCAGCAAAATAAGCTGTTGTGACTCGTCGTCAGTATAAGCTACAAACCAAGCATCTTAAAGTAGTTGTGACTTGTGGAACGGCAGTAGCCAAAATAAGCGATGATAGTTCAGATATTCCTTGCTTTTATAATTACTACCAGTCCACTCTTAAGGTAAGTTCTACAATCTTCATGTAAACCGTGAATCTTAAATATCTCCTCTAATCCACCATTTCTAAGATAATCCTTGAAACCTTGGTAGTGGGACCCACCAGCGAGGAATTCTATTATCCTTGCAAACGTAGCCCAAACATTCTTGGGCAATGGAACTTGGAAATCTATGAAGATAAGGGCTCCCTCTTGTTTGACAACCCTCTTCATTTCAGAAATGACTTTATCTCGAATTGGCTTTTCCTTATCGTGCAATCCGAAAGATACAGAAACATAGTCAAAGTAACCGTCCGGAAAAGGTAGATTGGTTGCATCGGCTAGCTGAAAGTAAATATTTGCCAACTCTTGTCTTATTCTATTTCTTGCAGCTATGTTCAACATACTTGGGCTTGTGTCTATCCCTGTGGCAATGATGCCACGTCGCCAGTACTCAAGAACTTGCGCCCCAGTTCCACAGCAGACATCCAATACCCTGTCTCCAGCATTCATACCAGAGAACTCAGGAGTAAACTTTCTAATGTCCCTTAATAAAGGGTCTATCAAGGTTTCGTAGTTGAATATGAACATCATTTTCAATCATACCACACAGCTTATCAAGCGTGAACTTGGACATTGTGGCAGTTCCAATAAATTCTTTCGGTTACTTAACTATCTCTGCCAAACGCGGCTTAGGGCTAATAAAAAGAAATATAGTTGCTAGCTAGAAGCGAGTAACATTACGCTAAATCGTGCAATGAGGTAAGGATTCAAGCTTTCTTGCAGTAAGTAACGCTCTTGGCAATCGTTGAGCCTGGACACGTGTGTCGTTTACTTTTAACCAGGTGGTCGCAGGTTCGAGACCTGCACGGCCTACCAAAGCTTATAAGCCGACCCAATAGAGGAATTTTAAGAAGAATCAGGGTGTCAAAACACTAGGTTAACCGACACCCTGATTTTATCATTTATATACCAGAAATATCAAAACAAATGATACATTGGAAAATCTGGATCAAAGCTACTTAATTATGCATACTACATGAGTCCATACTTTTTCCCTCGAAGTGTGTAGGGATCAATACCCCCCTCTAAATGCGCCACCACAGCCTTTTTTACATCTTCAAGGTCAATAGCGCCACAGCAGACAATTTGTCCGGTGTCTTCTGTTGCTTTGAGGACGTGGTACTTGTCGGTGTCTGAACTGACTGCAATATTGGGATTATGGGTTGTAAGAATGAACTGGCGATGCTCCTTCCGGCCACGTAGCCGAGAAACCACATCATAATATACAGTAGCAACATCAATTGCATCTTCCGGTTGGTCTACAATTATGGGCATAGGGCCTTCAGATAGAGCTATTAGTAACAATGCTGTACATTTTTGTCCGACTGACAGTTCATGCAACGGATAGTACTTTTGGTCTTCTTTTTGAAATTCTATACGGGGTACATCCTGCGGAATTTTCTCAAATGGAAGAGCTAGACATACCTCAGTCTTCCATTCGTCAGCAAGTATGCCTTCAACAAGTTTAGTAGCACTTTCGATAGTTAATCGATCATCACCTGTCAAGTCGGATATTCTTCTATGAACAACACAGTCTACAAATTGCCTAGGGCTCATGCTATTCGCTAAAGAATAGAGGCTCTCTTTCCTAATACGCGTGCCATGCGCCAATTCAACAAGTGCATCAGCATAGGTTGTTCTGTCAGCCCTAGGTTCAATGGTTAGCCTCAGCTTACCCTGGCTCATCTCTGTAAGAGATTTGTAGATATTAGCTCGAACTTGGTATCGTTCGTCTAGTGCCTTGTCAAGTAAATCTAATAATTTCAGGCGCTGTTCTTCGATAGACTGAAAACTATCCACCTTTGCCTGTAACTGTGTGAGTCGCCCTTTAAGATCCTGCAGATGATTGTTTCTCCGGGTCCGTTTTCTTGCAAGAGCTGGTTTTTGACCACCAACGGTCTTGACAAACTGCTCATACTCCTCTTGAAATCTGATAAGCTTCTGTTGAAAATTGTTTTGGTGTATCCGAGCTTTTTGCATGGCTGCTCTAAACTTATTTAGTGTAGCATCGATATTATCAATAAGCTCATCCGAGGCTTCTTTAATAAGTGAGCGAGAAGCCATAACGTCGGCTTCATCTTGGTCATCCTCTGATAAAGCTGGCAAGTCTAAATCCCGATGGGACTCGATGAAGGATTGAGTAGCCGATTCCAGTTCACGAGCTTTCGTGAATAAAGACTCTAAAACAGATTGTCGATGTTCCCACTGTTTCTTGAGATTAAACATTGGGTCACTTAAAATATGGTCAAGTTCTTCCACCTCATGCTGGATAGTCTCAATTTCCCTTTTCAGTTCTGAAGCTTCCTGTCGAGACCTAAGTGATTCGACATATTTGTTTGCATTTATTTTCAGTCTGCTCCGCAGGTCTTCTATTGCTAGATTATGTGACTCAATGTCGATTAGTTTATCTATAAGTTTAAGTTGTGCGGAACGGTCACGAGCAATGTCGATTATTTCGTTCTGGCTGTAGAATAACACGGGGAAAAGCCTGTGCACATCACCCTCGTAGATTGAATCTTCTACGATGTTGCCTATAGTTATTGGATTCTCGATACTGTCGTATTCTCTAACGATACAAAATTTTGCGCCGGTCTGTGTCTGCACTACTGCAGTAATTGTACCTCCAATGCCCAGTTGATTTATAAGCTTTCCATACATGTCGTCTCTAATAACCGCAATTGACGAAGGTTGATTTAGAACAAAGCGGAGGAATTCGATAATCAGGGATTTGCCGACACCCTTTCCACCGATGATACTGTTCAAACCACCATGAAACTGACAGTGCTGTCCCCCGAGGAACCCCTGTGAAAACTCAAGGGAAACTATTCTAGGAAACTCGGCAGGAACAATCTGTTCATAAGTAATTCGAATATCTGGGTCATAGAAGCATTGACGTAGTGCATCGATGGTCATTGCACCCACCTTGAAGTAAGTTGTTTCCTTGCCGATTTCATCAACGCTGTGTGCATCGGAAGCTTTAAAGGTCGCAAGTTTACGGCCGTAGTCTGCATCACTCCCGTCAAGAAATTTGGCAGTGTCATCCTTAGTTATATGTACTCCGAGGAGATTAGGATTTCGGACTATCTCTATTCGCCCTATACCTTTCATTTCCTTCATAACACCACATTGAGAGTCTGCATGAGCTAGAATAGGAATGCCCCCGTGTACATAAATCGCGTTAATAATTTGATTTACATCACCCTCTGCGAGTACATCTGTATGCCCTCTTTCTTCCTCGTTTATATTTAGTTTCGAGAGTAGATCGTTGACATGAGCCGTTCCTTTGGATGGGTCAAATATACCTAAAATGTGAACGTTTCTTTTGCCTCCTTGTGCCGTAATCTCAACTCCAGGATAAACAATGAGACCTGTATGTTGAGCAGCCTCTTTGCATTTATCTACCCACGAGCCAGTGTTATGATCAGAGACGCAAATAGCGTCTAGCTGAAGTTCTTGTGCCTTTGCGATAATGTCGGTAGGCCCTACGGACTTATTTACGCGGTCCTCTAGGGAACCCGGCGTATGGATGTGTAGGTCCATCTTCTTCCACTGTAGCCCAGACAGCGACTGAATCATTTTTATCGCCTTCGGTTCACGTGCATATCGTCTGTGTCATTGGTAAGTATTCACTCTGGTATGAGTATATTATGTAGCTGAGCTTCTTATTGTCAAGTTATTTTCAAACATACAGATAAATATGATATCCGGTACTCTGCGGCGAGACGGTTCAAATTGTCGTTTCTTGCCGGTCTAACCTAGCGTCGGGTGAACCTTCCCTATGGTGTGCAGTGGGAGTCTTATCGAACTACGATTATGACTTAACACTCTGACTTAGGTTCAGGGTATCGCCAAAATCAACAAGCCAAACTGGCCTAAGCTCCTTTCGGATACCCAGTCAAGGACTTAATTCGCTAGTCGTGCACTGCTAGTGTTACCTGCCTGAAAGTTGCGGAGCCTTGGCTTAACAAAATGAGTAATTGTTCAAAAGGTCAACTATCCTACCAACCAGAATCATCTGGTAATAGTGAATTGGAGGAGTGTACCATCGCGGCAGATACTCTGGACTCTTACTTGAGTGGACGATTCTTCAGACTTGCTGAAGTAAGCCAATTCTTTGAATTTATTAGCGTACGATTCCGGAGCAGATATGCTTTCCTTTCCTCGCTTTTCTCTTTCGGATCTATCATTCAACTGTATGGAGAACCTTTCATAGAGTTCCTCTAGCATCCCACGGTAGAGTTCGATACTCAAACCATCTACCGTACCAACTGTTTCTCGTACACCTGTGAAATCTCCAAAGTCTGTACGAAGCTTTTCCTTTTGTATAGGTCTTCGAACGTATCTCATCCAATATTCTTGAATATCAAGAGGCAGTTGACCTAAGGCTTCCAAGTCTGCTCCTGTGTAAACAAGTGTTTTGGCTCGACTGACCAGTCTGGAGTCCATTGCAAACCACTCATCATCTTTGACTCGCCATTCAGTAGGGCCCATCTTTTCAGCTTTTTGAAAGGCGTTAAACTCAGACTGATCGCTGTCCTCGTCAATAGGGTCGATAACACAGACATACGTCTCCTCATCAAGCATACAGGTGGCTATAATCAACGACTCTGCGCGTCGGCCATCGCTGAAAACGACCGAAGGGACCTGCTCAGTGCCGCGGCGCAATTGATTCAACGTCGTATCATGAGACGTTTGATTACCTTTGCACTCGACGACATAAACATGACCCGCCGGGTCGTCAAAGAACAAATAGTCTGGAGAGGTTGGATATTGTTGAAACAGATTCCAACTTGGTGTTTGTAAGGCAATGGAGACGTCGATTGCATTGGTAGTCTGAAAGTAGTTTGTCATAAGGTAGTTTGCCATGCCCATGCCAACCTCGTCGGATAGCAGGGCCTTTTGGTGAAAATCAATCTCTCTAGCTATAGTACTGAGCACTAGTGGCTGGCTCTGGCGTCCATCCGATGCCTCAAACGCCCACAAATACCTGATTATCGCCCAAGTTGAACTCAAGTCGGCCGGATTCAGAATCGGTGGCGTTGTTATGCGGCCAACGGCATGCAGTAGTGAAATCGGTCTTATATGTATTGTTCGTGAAGGGTCAAAGACTGGTACGGTAGCCAGACGGCTCTTCATTGGAGGAACTGGCTTTCCTTGCCTAGCCAGACCTTGAGCTCGTGCAAATTGCTTTCGCTGCACTTCATTAATCAAACCTGCGGAGGAGACGACCGTAATTGTGAAGTCAGTCATGAGAGCATTAAGCCAGTCATTGAGCTGTGGCAACTCTTGCTCCTGCCAGATTCTTTATACTTTTGCCTCGTAGACACGTTGGAATATTTCTCTTTGAGAAATACACTACTAACCCTTGCTCTCCGCTATCCAAAGCCCTTAGACCTTTCAATAAGCTGGATGGTTCGAAGTGTGTCATCACCAAAGTATGCCTTACTGACCCGACAAGTCTGAGCGATTTCCCTCAATATCTGCCGAAAGTCCCAAAGAACTATGTCATTACGTTCGGCTTCGACTTTTGCCTCTTCTTCCCAGCCCCAGGTGACAATTATTCTCGTGTAATTACCTTCTTTGAACCCAAATCTTGCGAGTTCAGCCAAAATCTCGGGGGAGCCGAACTTCCGATCAATGAAGTAACCGATCGTCCTTCTTTGACTTGCTTGGTGTATCCTTTCCTTTAATCTCTCTGGAGAGAACGGCCTAGCTGTCAACTTGGAGAAAGGGCCTGAAACTGAAATACCACTCTCAATGTGATAGCGTCTGGTTCTCACGTCCGGAGTCACCTCAATGGCAAGAAGATCAATCTCGTATTGTCCGGCAGAGCATTTGAGGTTGGAGATTGTAAACCATCCTCTAACATACCGACAATAGGACTCGACAATTCTCTCGGTGGTTTCCATTTGGTTTGTTACACCTCACACTTAGCATAATTGGACGGAACGGCACGGCCCGCTCTAAACAAGAAACAGGGAACCGCATTGGCATTGCATTTTGTAGTTAAGGGAATCGATCTTCGCATACCATACGTGTTTACCACATTTATCGCACTCGAAAACAGTTTCAAGTGCCCCTACTTTGTCACGAGCAAATCTTATATCGTTGGAATTTAATGTAGCTATCTCAAAGCGCTGGTCATGGGATGCTAAGGTTGTTACAAAGTTGCAGGCCGCGAGGCTGCCAAGACACGGGTCATCGCACCTTGCGTACTGCCTTTGATTAAGGTGATTCCTTAAGTCCTGCAGGAGTTCGCCTGCTGTCCGCCGATCATTTGCGTATCCAGAGCGGAACCTAACACGGACTCCGGTCTCTTCACAAAGGAACTTTAAGCGCCTTTCAAGGTGACTGCGAAGAAGGTTGCCGGCTGCTTGGATTTCGCCGCTTTTCAGAAACCCATCGATACGGTTCCGCTCATCTTGCGGGCTAAGTTCCAAAAGCACACCTTGCTCATAAGACCATCCTACTATACGTCTGAATTCCCATTGGTTGTGGGGTGCGAGATTCCTCAACAAATCGAACCATATTGGATCGTGTGTAAATACTATCAATTGAATATCTGAAAACTCTTTGACCAATAGATCTGCTAGGTAGGCACGGTGCCCCGCATCAAAGCTGTTGACGATGTCATCCAAAACTAGAAAACGGTTTCGGCGATTGTATTCAAGAGCGGTCGCTAGGAATAAGCAGATACCCAGACTATTGAGATGTGATTCGCTGAGTATGAGTCTGGGCGGGCTTACACGTTCACCATAAGCAATCAAGCTAAATTCAACCCCTCTATCATCAGGGAGAAATTCCAGTTCTATATCATCATAGTCCTCTCTAGGGTGCAGTGTTTTGTAGAAACCGGTGACCTTCTTAGAAATCCGCGACAGGACTTCAGCCATAAGTTGTCGCTCAAGTTGCTCAAACCGTTCCAACACGTTGTTCATTGACTTCAACTGACCATCTACTACCCCGTGTTCAATCTGTAAAGACTCTAACCTTCCCCAATCAGCTGCCAGCGTTTTTAGATTAGCAAAGACGTTCATCTTTTCTTTTTCTTCTGCAGAGGGCTGCAGAATGTCAATCTTCTGTTGGATCCCTGTTAGTACAGTCACAGCCTGCTTTCTGGCCACTGTGATCAGAGAGTTCAGTTGGTCCAAATTCAAGTCGACTGTCACATCAACTCGAAGCTCGGTTTTGAGATCCTCCTCTATTTTGCCGCAGATGGCGTGTAACTGATCGAGTACGGCAGCAAGCGTAGTGCAATCAGGACGACCTGATAAAGGCGGCTTGGCGGTACTGCACGTGTCTCTTAGCCGATCAACATAAATTGATGCCGCCTTACGGGTATTGTCCAAAGCGTCTTTACGTTCCTCAATACCTGCTGCCTTTTCCAACCGAGCGACTAAGTCTCGAGCCAATACGTCAAGGCTTTCGATAGGACTCAAGCAAAGTGGACAAACGCCCTCTGTCCAGACTTTCCCTGATATCACCGTTAAACCAGCCTTATGTAGGTCGCGAAGGGCCAGTGCATGCAGTGCTTCGATATCGTGAGATAACTTATTGAAGTCGGTTTGAAAGTTACTCAAAGTGCTGTCCGGATCCTGAAGCTTGGCAATCAAGTTGGCCATTCTGGAGGCTTGCTGCAAATCATTTAATTCCTGCTGCCGAGATTCAGTAACTACTGGCGAGACTATTTTTTCTAAGACGGTTTTCAGTGAAGCCAAATCATTGACTGCTGCAACTATACCCAGCTTTGACACCTCTTGAATTGCAAAGGCCTTCAAGTCGAGGGTGGTAGCTTTCTCTTTGCCAACCAAACCAGAAAGACTAGCGTTTCGCTCGTCAATGGCAGCCTGAACCTTGGTAAGGTCGCTGCTAAGCTCACGTGGTACCGGGCGCAACTCATTACGTATCTCATCAACGGCCTGGAGACCAAGTAACGGGGCAATATCTTGTAGCTTCTCGCGTTTTGTCTTATCGACAAAGTCGCTTAGCTCCCGATGCCTAAGAATCAGTTTTTCAGAACGGCTAAGATCTAAATGTAATGAGAATTCCTCACTTGTGTTTGAATGTTGGAGTCGGCGTTTGCTGTCTACAGCAAGAATCGACGAATAGCTACTTTCCGAGAAATCGATTGCCACTTTAGCGACGACCTTCGCTGGTAAGGCTCTGTGCCGATACGCCGCTCTACCTACATTTTCACGTTCAAGATGATCGACACGGTTTCGAAAGAAGCATTCAATCGCATCAACGTAACTACTCTTCCCATACCCGTTTTCTCCGAAGATAACCATGCTCTTGCATCGGTTCGTGAAGTTCAATGGAGCCGATTGCCTGATACCACGAAATCCTACTGCTTCCAGTCTCTTAACCTTAGTCATCGTTCGAAGTCGAATCCTTCGCCCTAGATTTGCGTAGAGCTGAAACGATATTCTTTGCATTCAGTTGGCCAGAAGAATATAGCTGAGATAATATCCCAGCTACGTTGCCATCCACGTCTTCAGTCGTCTTGAGACTATCAAAGAACTGTTGCGTAGCTTCCAAGCCCGGTGGCTTCTCGGGGATTGTCTCCATTAGCACTCTTCCTTGATTTTCTACCAGTATAAGCCTAAGCAACTGCCAATTCAAGAAGGGGCGTGATTCCAGAAACATACGCGGATTGGCGGGATTCGACTAAACACCAAATGGTGAGTAGGGTAACATAGTCAGTTTTGTAATTTGTATAATAGGATGACAAAACACCGTTTTGTCTCCCCAATATCTGGAAAAGATGATGCGGTACTCGTTGTACAAACTGACTAATTGTTAACCTTGCGTGAGAATTGAAATCTATACCTGGCTGCAAGCAGCTATGCTGCTCTATTTGGGCCAAACAACTTCGCCAGTAATAGAACGCTTCACGACAATCAGTCGTGGGTGTATTCTGAGGTATTCGAGTACAGCTATTGTCGCTCGTTCACTGAGGTCCCGGTTCGCAACTCCAATGCTGCCGACCAAGGCTGCAATGTCAATACCAAGAGCCCTTGCTTTAGGCCGGCGGTTCGCCCAAATAGCATCCAATTCAGAGAACAAATCAAAGGGACTTAACCTCAATTTGAGATTAGCGTAACCTATGGCCAGAATCTGCGTTCGTATCTCCTGTCCTAAGAGAATATGACCTTGAATCTGCTCACCCGATTCAATAATTTGAGCAAGGTTTTCCATCGACGCATAGTATGCGTTCCAGTTCAGAGCTGCCTCGTCCTCTGGATTCATCTTCCTGGCATCTGCTAGTGCCTTAGGTAGAGCATCTGATCTCAGACCGTCTATAACTTTAAAGCCTCGTTCAATTGCCCAGCGGTCTGCCATTACATCCTCAACCAAGCTGTTAATCGATCGGCCCAATAGGTTGACCTCTGGCAATATGGGTTGGCCGCTAGAGTCCCGCTGGGTTGCCGTTTGACAGTAACCTTCTGCTTTTTGCAAGATATGAGCTAGTTCATGGGCTGCGACTGCTTCTTGGTCGTCGTGAGATAAGTTTGGATTTAGCCAGATACGCTCGCTCAAACCGTCCCAATCATGGTGCCCTCTAGCTGACCTCACGGTTGGATTCGGGTGAGTAGTAATATCCAAGAATTGTATAGGCCTACCGATCTTCTCTTCAAGTTCTTGGATAGCAGACAGAAGTGAATCTGAGGCTGGTTCTATTTGACCCGGAAGTTTCAATATTCTAGTCTCCGTCGTACACCCTCCATGCAAAGCCGCACAGCCAAATACAACGATTAATGACAGTAAGATACTCGCGATCCACAATTTTCTTCTCTACCACGTCATTTGAATCCAAGCTATTATACCTTACGAGCATTCCCAGTGACCAAGGCTTTAAAGCCAAAGCAGGTGGCGCGGGTTCAACAATTGTCAGTTTTGTGCAACCAGAGCCGGCGCGTCACTCAGGACGCTATGAAGTGCAGTTAAGGTAACAATTTGAGCAATTGTTACCTAAGTTAAACAAACCACTCATTTGTCTGGGAAAGGACGCAGGTAGGTCTTAGGTAGCTCGTCCACTACTGCTAGTGCTTTCTGTCCCAAAGCTCTTGAGAAAAGTAATACCTTCGTCAAGCGACTGGAAATACGCATCCGCCGTTTCCTTGACAATTGCAAAGTACTTTCTGAACTCCTCATTTGATCCGGACTTCTCATCAACAACTATGACCGTCTTATCCAGCCCTTTAGCATAACCAATCTCTAAGGCCATTCCGTACCCCGACGGATTGTCCCTGTCCATAACTGCGAATAGGATATCTGACTGCTTTACGTGGCTCAGATCCCAGACCTTATAGTGTTCGGGCAATGCCAACCGGTGAGTACGAGGATCATAGAACTCGAATCCAGGGCATTCGCTCATGACCTTATCTTGCCAACCAGAATGGAATCCACCGGCAAGATACACTTTAGGTATTCCCATTTGCGTCTCCTTTATGTAGCTAGTTCTAGAGAATAGCCTCCTAGATTCCTCTTCATATGACTGGCTTTCGAGCTTGGGGATATCCGCCAAGGCTATCGAAAACGGAATCCTCATTGTGATACTGTAATAACGATACCTACGATTTAGGAGGAAAACAACGCCAAAAAAGAGTGGGAGCAACCACCACAATTTTTCGAGTGAAAAGGAAATGCCACTCGTTGGAATGAGATTAAAAAGAGCAAGCAACAATATCAATATGATGGAAATAACCATCCCCGTAGCTACTCCTAGACATAACTGCCATGTATAGGTATAGCGATACACATATCTAACCCAACCGGGAGATATTGACATAGCTATGTTTCGCATCTCTCGGAAGCCTAAGGACGATAAATCTGTTTGTGTATAAGAGGCGATCCTTCTTCTCGCTTCTAAAAACCAGTGGCTCTCATTAATCTGTTTCTCAAGATCCTCGTAAGGCTGTATTCCTGGCAATAGCCATTTCGATATTGGAAATCTGCTAACACGCTCGGCAACCTTTGTGATCCAAGCTTCGCCAATACCCTGCAAAATATATCCAGAGACATAACTTACAAGCCCCAATATAAACCAGGCAGGTGCAGAAGTGGGAGGGATGCTAATAAAACTAGGTACCACACCTTGGATTTCATCATTTACTATAAACCACGTAATAATTAGGAACACCGCGCCGGGAATCAGAAAAGCCAAGATGTCCATCAAAAAAGTCTGTATCGACTCGACAAAGTCACTTGCCTTCATACTTGTCTCTTCCTAATTATCCACAGAACGCGCTTTGCCTGTCCTGTACTTAGATAGTATCTCAGGATATTTCGCTACTTCTCCACGCAGTCTTGTGTTCCCCATAACTTGAAGTTTTCCGTCGGATGCATGGACCAGATCTAATACGTCTTTTGTAGGTTCCGAGGAGCACATTACGATGAATGCAACAGCATCGTTCGCTCTCAGGAGTTCATGGTAATTCAGTTTGTTGTAGTCGCTTTTCCCAAAAGATCTATTCATCTTCTTGCATTGAACGAGGGTCTTTCGTTTTCCGAACAATGGGATCTCGAAATTACAGGAGATATCTACGCCGCTGTCACGACTCTTACTCATGCCCCGTCGCTCTACTTCAGTTGCACCTTGGGCAATCAGAAGGCCAGAGCAAAATTCCTCAAATTCGTCATCTGACATGCTTTTAAAATCAATGGTTGGCACCTTCGATTCGCCTAATGCTGCCCGAAGTAGTCCAGTGCGCTGTGTTATCAAAGGCTCTCCTGATTCTAGCGCCCTAGCAGATGAGAAATCGTAGGGGCTTATCAAAAACCAAGGACTAAATTTGCTCCGGCTCTTGAGTTGAACACGAAGTGCTCGCTTCTCATGAAACTCCCACCTCCATTCGTAGGTTTGCGAGATCTGCTGTATAGGTTCCATAGCTAATGAAAGAACATGACGAGCAAGAGATATAAGATAGTTGTCGAAGGCGTAATAATTATTATTTACTACTATGAAGCAGAATCTTTCGCCTGCAGCTAGTTGCTTGCTTGCCAATAGAAACCATCGACCAGACTGGTATTCGGATGGTAATATCTCATCGCCCGGTCCAGCAAGCATACAGCGGTCTATTCCAATAAGGTCATCATGACGAGCTTCCAAGGCAATAGGAAAATCCCACGATGACTTAAGACCTAGCTGCTTACATTTGGCAAGAAACCATGCTCTGGCTGCGTTTTCCATGTTGGTAATATCTCTTACACGCACCTCGTTGAAAAAATTCTTGAGGTCCTCAATGACTTGTTCTATACCCTGCTCCAATTTCTCTACTTTTATCCCAAAGGTAAATTCAATATCGTCAACCGGGCACCCTAGGCTTGGCTGGAACTCTTCTTCCCACCCATGGTCGATCGAAAGCAGAGTATTGCGAGCAATCCCAGCTAATCTTTCTGAGCTAAAGTTCATTTCAAAATTGAACCATTCATCTGGAAGTTCGGCTTCCGCTACTACAGGAACCGGAAATTGAACTATAACCATCAGTTCTTGGTCTTCACTTATATAGACTCTAAAGCCTATGTCGCTGTATGAGCACCATAGTTCATCATCCATCTCATCAACATCCGCGTCTGGAAACGCCTGCAAGACAGCTTTCTCAAATCGATCTAGAATTCCTTTATTATTATTTAGAGTTGTCATACTTCCTGCTTCTGTCATCGTCCAAGCTTCTGCTGTAATTGCACTTCGTTCGGTAGATGATTCTTACTACTGCCCAGCTTGTAACGTAATTAGTAATCTTCCTGAAGACCATACTTGCCAATGCCCAGTTGGTATTTGCCAGAGTTGTATAGGCCCATGAAATTACATCAGCCTGCTCTTATCATCATCCTCACCTCGCTCGCGTCTCCTCGGGTCATATCTTGGAATTAACATTTCAGCTCCCATATGCAGTAACCTCTCACTATCTTCGTGAGTACCTGCTTGAGCAACTTTTACGCACTGAATCCGCCGTGAAGACTTTGTCTGGGACGGATCTGAACCGGTATCACGCTTTCTCGATCATCATCTATGAGTAGCGTTTGACCTGGCCCATTAAGTTGTTTAATCCGATTAGGCAATCCTTCAGACAGGTAATCCTGACTCAAAGCATCTATCGCCCTATAGTCATCTTTTGAAGTTATCCGATGGACTACACGGATGCCACATTGTGTTAGTATTTCTGCATCGATTGCAGAAGGCTGTTGACTAGCAACCACAAGAGATAGCCCTGGTTGGCGACCTTCCTTAGCCCAACGAATAAGGATGTCTTTGGACAGTGTGCTACGAACACTCGGGCAAAAGTTGTGCGCTTCATCGATTACTAACCAGACCTTTTTCATATCAGATGCGAGACCTAGAGCTTCTCTCCTACGTGCAGTTGCTCGCATACGGAAAATAAAGGTTGCTAAAACGGCCAAGACAAGGTTGCGAAGTCCGTAGCGACCTTGGGCGATAACACTCAAGTCTAAGACGTTGATAGCATCTGGTTGCAGTATTTCCCATATCTCACGGTACTGGTTTTCCTCGAAAATCTGCCAGTCGTGAGCCATATCGAGTTTCCGCTGAATCGCTTCCTTTGTTTGATCAAGTCCGTGAGTTTTTGAGACTTCAGCATCGATGTCATCTATCAGGAATTCCCGGCCTAGTCTGTGCCCGCATTGACGGACTGCCTTGAACAACATGATGCCCATAAGGGCATTTATATCCAAGTCAAATAGGTCACACCACATTTCGGGTGACAAATCAGAAGGATTCAACCTCAATTCTTGTATGTTTATCCCTCGGCGCTCCATCTCTTCGACTATCGCAGCATCACCATATCGCTCAGCAGGATCTCCGGGAACTAAGATATTTACGCGGAAACCGTGTGCTTCTCTGTCAAATTCCCACAGCTTGTCTGATTCTGAATATGACTCGTTCGGCTGTGCAGTACTCCAGAAAATGCCTTGTGTATCTACTACGAGGATGATATCATTGCCGAGCCTGGCTAACTCCTCGACCAGTACCCCAAGTGTGTATGACTTGCCTGTTCCTGTTTTCCCACATACTAGGATGCGTTGTGAAGTACCGCAAGGAATCTCTACGAGACTCCCATCATTCATTTGTTTACCTAACAAGATAGAATCATTCATGATCCACCTCCATTCTTCCCTTTAGGTTGTGCGAATAATCAAAGGTACGATCGACTCCCAGGCTGATATTCCACCGTGAACACCCCATTCATTGTTTCTTAATTTACGCGTGATATACGGAATACGTAGCATGGAAAATGTACCCCCAAAACCGCTCTTTACTAGGGTATAATCTCTAATACGACTTCCACGAATATGACGAACACAGCGTTTGTCATCAACTTGTAGATCGTTGACAACGGACCATTTTCTTTCCAGGGAATGGCGCCAGAGTATCCCGTGGTCTGCAGTTAGGCAAGCAAGAACTTTTCGATTACCCTCGTGAAGATAGCTCACTAGAGCATCAAAGCGATTGAGAATTTCATCAGTGTAATACTTCACAGGAGGTTCGTCTTGGTGATGATGACAAAGACCGTCCAAACCGGCTGTGGTGACTTGTACGAATCCTCGAGACATCCCCTCAGCACTAATATGCTCTAGACACTCCTTGAATGTAGCGACTCTCTTGACTTGGCTTGAGCCAAAAACTCCATACAGTTCGCTGGCAAGTGGGTTGGTTTCAACGTCATAATAAGTAAAGCCCATCTGATGACTGTAACCAAGCGAGAAAAGCCTTTCAGACACTGTGGGTTTTCCTATGACTTCTCGATATCCAAAGTCCGTTATCGATACCCCGTTGACTAAGCAAGGCTGCGCAGCTACTCCATCGGGCAAATCATAATAGGACAATCCATCTACGACCATTAAAACTACAATGTCCGGCTGAAGTTTGGTCGCTTTTTCGTGAAGAATGCGCCCTACGTCACGCTGAGTCGGCAGCAAATGTTGTGCTGCGTTAAAAGAATCATGAAGCTTCTCTGACAATAACCAAGGGTCTGGCCGCTCAGTTATGGAATGCACTGGAAAAGGCCATAAAGCATGCTCCTCGGGCATCAAATATTCCCGGTAAACATCGCATAAGTTAGGACTATCAAGACCACGCAAATAAGCAGAAGCATACCTGATAGGCTGAGCATCGTCCAAGAATAAGAGATTCAGAGCATTCCCTAGAAAAGCGGGAGGGTAAGCGTCCATAGCAACGGACATGCGCGACAGTAACGCTGCTGTCCCACTCGCACGACTATTTTGACTCTCGGGATAGTGCTCTATCATCTCTTGTGCCGCTCTACGGTGATCCTGATCTTACCCTTACGGAAAAGTTCAGCCAAACAGTTAAGGGACGCATCAAGAACTTCGCTAGAACTACGTCCACTCTTCATCATACCTAGGATCAACTGTTTTAGATTCTCGCTAGCGTTGTGGGGAATCATCTCCAACATCTTCTCTGCTTCTGGACTTAGCTTTTCTTCTTCTGCGCCCTCCGCCTGTCGAACAGCTATTCTTGCGGACCGTATTATTTCTCGTGACCTTTGAAGTGCATCCTTGATCAACGACCGCTCATCTTGAGGTCCTTCCATCAACTGTAAAACCCAGTCTACGCTAACCTTGACTAGAATTGTGTCAAGCGATTGAGCACAATCATCCAATTGAACTGCCAGTGGCTCAGTGTCATCCTGAGAAAGCCGAGACAAGATATCACGAGTATAGAGCAACTCCTGACGTTGCAAGTCTGTCTGCCCTTTTTCAACGGATACAGCTTCCTCAATATGTCCAGCCGCTTCATCATGTAATCGCGCGTAGCAACCTTGGATATCATCTGGATTGAAAACTTCTTTACATCGATAATCTGGGCCTAAATCAAGCTCCTGCAAGAGACCATTCGTGCTCTTTTTCTTCTCCTCAAAGGCAGAGCGAAGACCCTGTATGAATTTCTTGCGTTCCTCGTCCAGCTTCTCTAACTGCTCGTAGAACTGCTTGTGGCTGTCCAATCCGGTGACATTACGAGTCTGTAGGTGAGTGGAAATGTCCTGCCAGATTGTATCGAGCTGAGCAATGAGCTCACTCGCTTTGCCTTCGTACGAGGGTTCTTTCTTTAATTCGACCAGGTATCTGTGTACTTCGTCCGATTTGGAAAGTAGCCGCAACCACTGATCGTACTCACGAAGGTAATTTAACACGGTTGACGCCTTTATTTTGACCCCATCGACTTGCTGATTCAAATCCTCTACTCCATTCCATCCCTGCAGTAGTAACACAACTCTTTCTAGCGGCTTTCCGGGTTTATTACAATTTGTCAAAGCGACATTAGCCAAGACGTCTATAGATAAACAGTTGTTATAAGCCTCATTAACCAAAGCATCGAGGTTCCCCACAATATACGTACTTAGGTCAGCACACCACCTTGAACTTGCTGTTGGTGGATTCTTTATTACTGCTACCTCTCGAGAATCACGCATCTGCATTTTCATATTATTGGCACTATTCTTTATATTTGCTATTTTATCAGCAAATAGTGCAAAAGCGTTGTCAATACGGCTATACATGAGCTCAGATTCCCTATACATTAGAGTCTGCAGTGCGTCATAATCTGTTTCATCTTTAAGCTGATCGATTCTTTTAGCAATAACTTCAAAATTGAATGACGACTGGAAACCGGGCAGCTTTTTGAATTCTGCATTTTCTATTTTAAGCTTTGTCAGCGTCTCTTTAAGTGAGTCCTTCATTTCGTCTAAATTTATTGGTCTACAATAAAGTAATACCCGTCCCAACGGTTCATACTTTTGAAAAATCTCGCGACTGTGCCCCATATCTGCTATCATATCTAGTTCATCATCAGAGTAACCTAGGCGCGCGGCTATGGGCCTAATTTCATCAAGCGGCGCCCACCAGCTCTCTTTACCTCCTAGATTTCGCTTCTCGCGTGGATTGTCAACCATAATGGTATGCCTAATTGCTTCTTCCAATGGGTGCACTTTAAATTGTACCTCAAAATCCTCATGTCGACCTAATGACCTTACCAACACGAGATTCTCGAAACCAGTGAAAGCTCCTCCCGTCAAGTTCATTTTGCTTGTGTTGAACGCTTTCGCTACGCGCTCACCGGAAGCCAACCAAGGTTCATGCCCCCGCTTGCAGCTCCTTGGTATAGCAGTGTCATTGAGGACTCCTATGTACTCTTTTACCTTCTTCTCCCACTGAGGCTGGGTAACCAGTGTCGAGTATTCAGGATAGCGCTTAAGGAGTATGAACCGGCAGATACTTCCTAATAGAGCTAAAGCATCACCTGATATCATTTGTCCGATTTGTTCTGATGCCTGCGTCCTAACTACCTGATCTCCGAAAAAGCGATTTAGAAGTTCACGTAATAACTGTTCTTGCCTGGCTTGCCATTCTGCCTCATATTCTCTTTGCAGCGTGCGCTTGTCCTTTTCATTAATTAGATAGAGAACGCCGAGCGGGGTTAATAGGTCTTTCTCAACAATCCCTTCAAGGAATTCATTGGATAGTGGGTTGTCAGCGAAATTCAGGACGAGCCTAACAATACCTGGTTGACCTCCTGGGTCTCCAGGATCTATCTCGATGCGTTTCTCGGGCATCGCATCTTCTTTGTTCCAGCGTATCCTGAAGTGGATGAGTATGTCCGAGTCAGAGTCAGGAGACTGGATTTCGGAATATAGCTTTTGTGTGTCAGCCTCCAGTGGCCCAACCGCTACGGTCATCGTTCGCTTAGGGTAATCACGTACCGTTTGCCGAAAAGCACCTACAACTTCTGCGTGGCGAGTCTTATCCTGTATCTCTCTCCACACAGTTGGGATATCCCAGCCCAACAGTTGTTGTCCTTGCCTTGGCTCAAAAACGCTCGGTACCAAATAGTGTATGAATGCGTTGATGGCTACAGCTAGGCTAGCAGGGCCCGGAGCAAACTCCTCGACAATATTCATTACGACATCACGAAGTTCATCACGTTGGATACCGACTGCCGTTTTTTGCAGTCTTGTCAAGCCAAACAGGTTACCGCGTTTGTAGACCAAGCTAGGTCGACGGGACAACTCCAGTAAATGCTTGTCAATCCCTAATTTAGTACCTACGTCGAGGGTCATACCATTGGGAAAAGCGGCTAGTGTTAAGAGAACCGCCTGATTTACCCCCTCCGCGTCGGGTGATTTGAAGATTTCATGAATGCGAGTCGGATAATTGGAGATATAAGGTATTTCCTCATCAATACAGTCCTTAACGAAATCAGATGGACTATAGGTAGTGTTCCTTGTCTGATAGCAGTAAACCATTCGTCTAAATGCCGAAATTACTGTTCTTGGGCCATAGGAGAGGTCATTACGCTCTGATGATGCTACTTGCCCGATAGCCTGGAGCGTTTCATCAGATACTACGGCCGCAGCAATATCACTAAGATTGAATTCTTCAACGTAACGTTCCCATAGAGAACGGGCAAAATCAGATCCATACAGGTCTCTTAACCGGGGAACACAGTTGCGACTTTGGAGACGCGCAGGCAAAGCTGGAAAACTTGCTTGCGCTTGTGCAAGGAAATTTTCAGGCATAGATACAAATATTCCGTAATCACCTTCTCGCATTCTAAGTCCATCAGCGATATCGAAAAGGATTTGCAAAACCTTGGCAGTACTTAAAGATCTCGCAGTTACCTCTGATTCGTCAAGTAAAACCAATAGACCGGAATAGCCCGCCTCTTTCACGACATCCGTAACTTGGGCGCAATAATCGAGAGCACGCTCTGGCGTCATCTGTAATATGTCCGCGACGTCTCCTGACTCTTGCATAGCACGAAGTGTAGTGTAAACTTCGTCTACATTCTGTTTTGCATTTTTAGCGATATCTTCGGCTCGTTCTTTAAGTGACTTTTCCTTAAAACTCTCATACAGCCTATGCGCCTTGAGAGCCAATTCAGCGTGGGTTTTCCCCAATATGTATTGTATCCAGGCTTCAGTGCCATCGACAATGTCGGATACCTTTTCCCATTTGAATGGTGGTACAGAAAATACTTTGCGGTCGCTACTCTGGTCCCACACATGAACTAGGAAACTGGTTTTTCCATGACCGTTTTCTCCTACAACCGCGCCGATGAATGCTCCTTGATTTCCACCGCCAATCCACTTAAAAATGGTGTCCACATACTTATCAGTGTCTCCTAGGGGTATATGCGTGCGTGCGTGGGTACGATAATGGTGTTCTACTTGCTCCGGAGTAGAGAATAAATACTTCACCGGAAATGTGCTAATAATTGCGTCTTTGTTTAATATAAGGTCTAAATCTTCAAGCATTGTCATCCTCCCCTTATTATCGCTTCGGCACGGAGTATCTGTCCAAGATCCGTACCATCCACCTCGGTTTTGAAAGCCTGCAACACACCATATCTGATAAGGTTATGCTGAAACTGTTTGACCTCATGTTCATCCAAAGCAACTTCAGTTCTAGGCATGGGATCTCTTGGAGGCCGCCTCATCAATACAACAACTCGTTTAAGACCCAGTAATTGCGCTATCGGTCTCATCAGACGGTTATACTCCTCTCCGTCTACCACGACAAGATGTGGACCTGGTTCTAGGCCCTTCAAGTCATTTGTATAGATATAGCCGTGCATTTTAACTAGCAGCCGAGCTATGAATGACTTGCCGCATCCTGGAGGTCCGTGCAGACACACGAAAACTTCTGCCGGCCAACGTTCTACGATGTCATTAAAGGCTTTGCGTTGGCTTTTGGTCAGCCATTCGTAATCAGCTTTAAGCTTGATCTGGTTTAACCATTCAACGTATAAACTCATATGAAAGCCTCAGAGATTGTCTATGGTAAATGGGTGGAGTAGATTTATAGATGCTCCACCTAAAGTGTCAGACATTTTTACCGAAGAGACAACATTTGCTGATAGCCGTAGCAAATCAGCACAACATTTCGTATCAATAAAAAAGACTCCTGCAATCTGATTTATCAAAGAGTCATCCATTAAGACAGCATCACCGTAGCGGTATTGGCGGGAACGATAGGTATCATCAAGGGCGAGAAGAGCGAGTTCAAAGCGTTGGACCAAGCGTGGTTGTAAATTCTTACTGGATTTTGTGAAAGGAGGTGGATCCAAAGCATGTAACCAGGTAGACACGCAACTTGCAGCAGTACTATTAAAACGCATACCTACTTTAACACCAAAGTCCAGATGTGGAAATTTGGCACCGATTTCAACCTGAATCGTACCTGCTAACTGTGCAGCAGGAATCAGTTGCCCGTTTAACCATGTATGCTCGCAGCAGCGACGGTAGCTCCAAAGATATTTTCGGTACTTGGCAGTTGTGTTAAAGCTAGCGTGCCCCAGGTGCTCTTGAAGAAGTCTGAGTCCGTCTCCTGAGTCATCTAGCTTCACAGCGTGGACAGCAAACGCGTCTCTCAGCCGATGGGGGCTTATGTTGTGTATCTTTCCTGTTTCGGGAGTAACCAGCTTCGGCAGCCGTGCTTTCTCAGCACAGTCCCGGATTACCTGCCATGACCGGTGGCGGTTAATGCCGAATATCAGCTTCTTACCATCACGAATAACCGGACCACCGCGGCGAATATACTCTCTAAGCAGGCTCAAGGTGTCATTATCCAGAGGCAATACCCTCTGCCGGCGGTGTTCCTGCTGCTGGGTCAATGCTTTTTCTATCTTACCGCCGCACCTGGAGCAAAAAGTATGGTTTATTCCCAGTCTGGCCCCGCACTCAGGGCAGGATAGCTTGGTTCGGCTCTTAAGGTGCATTATGGTAACGCTACCGCGATCAAAATCTATGTCGTTGGGTGTCAAAGCCAGAGCCTCACTGATACGGCAGCCAAGACGAAACAAGAGGCGAATTAACAATCTATCTCTGAGATTGTCTGCTTCTTCTTCCATTGAAGATACTTCTTCCGGTTCAAGGTACGTTTTCAAATTTGTCGCTTTCTTCCAACGTTTTCTCGGCACTATGTTTCCTAGTACCAGCCAGAATGCTTCTAGCGATAATACGAGACAGAGCCTTCAGCCCTTCCATTGGGGTCAGAGTGTCGACTATCGAGTCTTTCACTTGTAATTTTGATTGAGTGCTTGATTTATGTTTCACTATTTATATTATAGCAAACGCCATGATACAACTAATTTATGTTAAGACACTTGACAGATGCATCATAAAACGCTTATAATGTTTAGTTAGGTATAGTTATCTGCGTAATATGCTTGTCAAGGGGGATGTTAGCGAAAATGCCTAAAAAAGTCTCTATTATTGATAAGAGAAATTGGCTGGAGAAATACGAAGGTGGGAAGTCGGAGGCTGCTATTGCCTCCGAGAGCAAACGCGATATCAGGACAATCAAGAATGGTATTGAAGAGGCGCGTCGAGAGGTAGACATCAGGTTAGCTAGGGCAGAAATGCTGAAAGAGGCTCTACGCAAGCATCAGGATAGCCTGGAGGGAGAACTAAGGAAGATCCTTAAGGACCTCGTGATTCCTCATAGCGATTTTGCGCCGTTATCCTGGTATCGGGGTAATGATTCTATCTTTGTGACAAACGAGTTTACTGCGCAAAAGAGTGAGAGTGCCCGGTTTGCTAAAGTCGGCAGAAAACCTGCTCACGAGGCTACCACAGTACTTGACCTGCTGAGGCAGCATCTCAAGAACGATAGGTTATGGAAGTGGCTTGCCGACTGGGATAAATTACTTAGCTCTGACTTAGCTGACAGGAAGGCACTACAGAGGAAAGCAGTGGCTATCTTGAAAAATAAGACCGGATACAAGATGCTTGATAATAGCGATGTAGCTGCCCCACCTTTCCTCTTCTCATATACTGCCGGTCACCTACTTTACAAGTCAGCCCTAGATTCCGCTTTTGGAACACTGCGCAACGATAACATGGAAGACGACATGATTGCCGATACTCAGAGGGGTTCGGTCACCTATCACAATTCCATTCTCGCAGAAGCCCCGGACCATGAGGAAGTTACGCGAAGCAATATATTAGCCGCGTATCGGGAACTCCTGTCATCATACGAATTAATGAATGTTATCAATACATTTGGAATTCTAAAAGAATCAGTTACTAGGGTAAGGCAGGCTATGGAGGAGATATTACTACTGGGTTTTATTCCAGGCCAATGCAATATCTGTAGGCGCCTGGGTTTATAGGTGTTATTAAGGAGATAAGGTATGAAAGCAGCAATATATGCCAGAGTTTCTTCAGAGCGACAGGATGTTGACCTATCTATCTCGGCACAGCTACACGCTCTACGAGATTACGCTAACAAAAATGGACATTATGTTGACAGAGAGTTTGTGGATGAAGCGGAGAGCGGCAAGACCACTGACCGTCCGGCCTTCCGGGATATGATCGCCCAAGCCAGACGTACATCAAAGCCTTTTGACCTTATCCTGGTCTGGAAATATTCTCGGTTTGCCAGGAATCGAGAGGACTCAATCATATTTAAGACTATGCTTCGAAAAGCAGGGGTACAGGTAATATCTATCACCGAGCCCTTCGAGGATACTCCCACAGGTAGATTACTTGAAGCTATGATCGAGAGCCTGGATGAATTCTACTCGGCAAATCTGGGTGAGGAGGTAACCAGGGGGATGAGAGAGAGCGCCTCTCGTGGCTTCTATGTTGCCAGCTATGCACCTTATGGATACCGAAAAGTAAAGGTGACCGACGGTGGCAGGGAACGTCCCAAGCTTGAGATTGAAACGTACCAGGCACAGGTGGTGCGGCGTATCTTTGAAAGCGTTCTCGAAGGTAAGGGGCTGATAGACATCTCCAAAGAGCTGAACAGGGAAGGAATCATCAGCCCCAGAGGCAATAGTTGGGGCAAAACGACGATACACAAGATACTGACAAACGAGGCGTATACGGGCACTTTGGTTTGGGGTCGAAGTAGTGTGCGTAATCTGCCTCCAATACGATCGGAAGAAGCCTGGTCAGCCATTGTTAGCCGGGATATCTTTAACCATGTTCAAGCGCTGCTAAAAGAGAGAGCTTTTATCACCACTCATCCGAAGCGAGTTTCCAGTAACTATTTGTTAAGTGGGCTGGCAAAGTGCGGCTACTGCGGTAAGGCATTAGTGGGACAGGATGCCAAAGGGGGCAGATTTCATTATTACGTGTGTGGTACGTTACAAAAAAAGGGTACAGGGTCATGCCCTGCAAGATATACCAATAGCAGAAAGCTTGAGCAAGTGGTCATTCGTAAAATAAAAGAACACGTCCTCACCTATGAGAACCTTTGCGAACTGGTACATCTGGTAAACGAGGAGATGGACGCTGCAGCCGGTGACTATCGGGAACGTCTGAATGGCATTTCTTCTGAGATAGATAATGTGAATCAGCGTCTGGAGAGATTGTATGACGCCCTGGAAATTGGCAGTTTACAGCTTGCCGACCTAGCACCCCGAATCCAGCGTCTCAGGCAACGTCAGGAGCAGCTAAATGCGGCACGTTTGGAACTGGAGAATCTGCTTTCCGATAGGAAGGTTGAGCTTACCGACATGGAAACGGTGAAGAGTTACGTTGAAGACTTACGAAACCTACTTGAAGATAGCTCGCTGGCTGAGAGAAAATCCTTTATCAAGAGCTTTGTCAGAGAAGTAAGAGTTACTGGTACCGAAGTCTTACTTACCTATAATATCCCGCTTTCAGCAAGTTCTTCATCACAGGAGACTCTCATAGTTCCCCCTATTGTACACGATGGTGGGCGGTAGAGGACTTGAACCTCTGACCTCCTGTGTGTAAAACAGACGCTCTAACCATCTGAGCTAACCGCCCCGGTGGCGCGCTTGGCGGGTCTTGAACCCACGACCTCAGCCTCCGCAGGGCTGCGCTCTATCCTACTGAGCTACAAGCGCCAAAATATTAATGTGCCGAAGGGGAGATTTGAACTCCCACGTCCTTATGGACACTACGCCCTGAACGTAGCGCGTCTGCCTTTCCGCCACTTCGGCAAAAACCACAAAATAATTCTACTGTATCAAATAGCATTCGTCAATCTATTTTGCTCGTCTACGGTAAAGGGAGTAGTGTACCACTACGTCGTCCCTCGGGATTCCTAATACTTTCCTCCTCTGACACAAGCTGCACTGGTATAACCGCATCGAGCCGTCTTTACGTCAACGATATAACACATGCAATATACCGAGGAAGCTATATGGCACAAAGTAACATTATGTCAACCTAGCTTGAAATCAGATATTCAAGTGTGTTATATTAAATATGGAGTAAACACAGTGAGGAAGTGGGATGCCAAATGGAATGACAGTTCCAGAGAAAAAACCGTTCTTTGTCAGCAAGACTACCAGGGATTGCCTGGTAGCAGCCAACAAGATGAGTCAGATAAGACCTCAGAATGTCCTGGTGAAAGGAATGCAGGGATGTGGCAAGTCAGAGTTAGCTGAACAGTTCGCCGCCAGATTCCAGAGACCCTTTGCCGGCTTTCAAGTTGGATTGCTAGCCGAGAGTGGGCAGTTATTCGGGCAACAAATACTGCGGAATAATAATGTAAGTTATCAGAAGTTTCTGTTCACTGATGCTATTCAGGTCAAAAATGCAGTAATCCTCCTGGATGAAATCAACAGAGCCGAGAATCCCAAAGCCCTTAATGCCCTGTTCTCTGTACTAGACGACAGAAGAACCATCTGGATTGATGAGATTCATAATTTAATCCCCGTGGCTCCTGGTGTTATCTTCTTTGCCACCATCAATGAGGGTGCCGACTTCACTGGCACTGATACTCTGGACGCCGCTATTTCAGACAGGTTTTATGTGGTAGAAATGGGAATATTACCGGAGGAGCAGGAGAGGGAGCTGCTTGTGCAGAGGACAGGCGTAGGAATGGATGAGGCTACCAATCTGGTTGCTGTCTTCAACAGTATCAGAAGAAACGAAGTGCAGGTTTCAACCAGAAAGGCATTAACTGTAGCCGAACTTGTTCAAACTGGCTTGGATTTGAGAGAGGCTTTTACCTTTGCTCTTGGTATAAACAGAGATGAACTGGAGAAGATATTGATTTCTATACATCTAACCACAGAAGAACAGACGGGGACAACTGAAGAATGGACACTACTGTAAGCTTATCCGAGCAGTGGAGAATCAACAAGTCAGGAATAAAGGAGCTGGAGTATGTAGAGGTACTCCGCAGTTTAAGTCGTTTAGTAGCGTATCACACAAATACATATGATATTAAATATGCGACCAAAGCTGGAGCACGACCATTTTATACTGAACTGAATGTACACAGAAAACTAAAACCTGTTATCTACATAAATCCAAAGGCAGTCAAAGATAGTGATGAGTTCCCATTACCCGGTGATAAATTTGATGTTCTATGTGGTTTAACGCTACATGAAGTAGCCCATATATTGGTGGGCTCGTTTGATGCATCCTATAAGTGTTGGGATGATGTGTCACGACTAGTGATGGAAGTAGGTGAAGAAATCTGTGCTGATAACTACTTTACCAAGAACTCCAAGCAATGGGAATACATCAGAACGGCAAGAGACTTTTATGGTGAAGTCCAATTGCGTTGTAACACAAGTAACCCCCTGCTGGATGCTCTCACCGCTTATACCTCTATGGTTATCTACAATAAACCGGTTACAGATATAAGTGAGATGGGTAAAGAGCTTCTGCTCATTATCTCAAGGGAATTTCATGATTTAACCAAGCGGTCTCCCACTGACCGTGTTAGCGTTTACAAGGAAGTAGCCAGACAAATCCAAGAGAAACTAAGACTTGAAGCAGGGAGCTCCATAGATAACCACAGAAGAGAAAGAATCCATAAGCAAACAGCAGAGGCAAGGGCTAACATGCCAAAGGAATGGGGAGGAGACCAGACATACCTAACTCAAAAGGAAGCAGTACAAACTGAGAAGTTACTGGCAGAAGAGGCAAGTGATGTTAGCCAGTTAGTATCCTCGCTGGTTAGTGATATGACTGATATAAGCGCAAGATATTCAAGGCCAAACCCGGTTATTACCAAAAATGTCGGTACACTTGCTCTGGGATACTGGGAACCAGATGAGAAGCTAATTAAAGCTCTAATGTGGCTCCGCAACATCAAGACTTCCCGGGACACAGTAATCCTGAGAGCACAGGAGACTGGTAAGATTGATAAGAGGAGATTATACAGAGCACCAATTGATGGTCTGGTGTTCCGTGATACCAGAACTAAGAAGAAGGTGAAGAAGAGAATCTGGCTGTTAATGGACGGTTCAGGCAGTATGCTTGATAAAGCTGAAATGTTCAAGCTATGTGCTGCAGTCAAGGGTGTTCTTCCCGAAGCAAGAGTTTATACATATCACGATATCTGCCGTAGAACAGAGATAATGCGTCTGGATACCAAGCTAAGGATGATAAGGATAAAAGCTACGGGTGAGACGCCATCTGGTGATGCAATTATATTTGTTGGTTATTTGCTCCAGCAGGGAGGCGGTGGGCTCCTTATACATTTTACCGATGGAACGGTGAACAGTGGAATATCAATACTAGGTGCTTACCGGGTTGTTGAGAAGAAACTGCCAAAGGTAGTCTTGATTAATAGTGCCAAGGATTTGTGGTACCTCGACTCTTCTCATTTACGGAGGATACACAATATCCAGATAAGTGATGAGAAGGATTTTGCTAAACTCCTGCAAGAAAGCGTGGCCAAAGTGTGGGGTTTGTTGTAAGTTCGTATAAGTTGTACGCTATGCAAAGATGCAGAATAGATGTGTGGTGCTTACCACCTTATTATTTCTCTACTGAATTCAACATAGAGCTGACCGGCTATTGACAAATAAGCAATACTGTGCTATATCTCTTTTTAATAGAATACAGTAAAGGCTGTGAACAAGACTAGTAGGCTTCAAGCGAGGCACAGAGAGTCGGGTAAGGTGTGAGCCGATACTGGCGCAGAAGTTGAATGGACTTGGGAGCCACAAACCGAAAATCAGTAGATGAGTAGGCTTTGTCGCCAGGGAAGCGTTAATAAATCCCAGGGTATCGAGCCAGCAGTGACATAATGCTCAACTCCGTACCTGATAGAGATAGTCAACTTCAATGTATGGAGTTGACTAAGAAGGGTGGCACCGCGAAGGATTACCCCTCGCCCCTTGGGCGAGGGGTTTTTTTATTATCGGAGAGGTGATATGTACTATCCAAGCCTAGACGAGGTTCGCCGGTTAAGGAAATATGGCAATCTGGTACCAGTTTACCACGAGATTATAGCTGACCTAGAAACACCAGTATCAGCTTATCTCAAGGTAGCTCGAGGTAAGTACTCCTTTCTCTTGGAAAGTGTTGAGGGCGGGGAGCGGCTGGCCCGGTATAGTTTCATCGGTACCGAGCCTTCCCTTGTCCTCAAGGCAAAGGGAGAGAATCCTGTTGACCCCTTACTACTGGTAGAGAAGGAGTTTAGCCGGTTCCGACTGGTGCCGATTACCGGCTTGCCCCGATTTCATGGTGGGATGGTCGGCTATCTGAGCTATGAAGTTGCCCGCAACTTTGAGAGATTGCCCTCTCCTGACCACGACCCCCTGGGTCTTCCCGAGTCGGTACTGATGCTGGCTGATACTCTCCTTGTTTTCGACCACCTCACTCACAAAATCAAGGTTGTTTCTCATGCTTACCTTGATGGTGATATAGAGGCGGCATATCTTCAGGCAACCCGCAAGATTGATAGTCTGGTGGACCGGCTGGAGCAGCCTGTCCCCGCTGAGGTTACGCCGACAGGCTCATCCCCGCGGTCTCCAGTATCATCAAACCTTTCTCAGGTAGAGTATGAGTCCAGGGTATCTCGAGCCAAGGATTACATCTATGCTGGCGATATAATTCAGGTTGTGTTATCGCAGCGACTTGCCAAGCCGACAAATGCCAGCCCCTTTGCCATATATCGGGCATTGCGCTCTATCAACCCATCCCCTTATATGTTCTATCTCCAGCTAGACGACTTCCATATTGTGGGAGCCTCCCCTGAGCTTCTGGTGCGGGTGGAGGATGGAGTGGTATCCAATCACCCCATCGCTGGCACCCGTCCTCGGGGAAAGGATGTTGCTCAGGACATGGCTCTAGAGGAGGAGCTTCGGAGTGATGAGAAAGAGTGTGCTGAGCACATTATGCTCGTTGACCTGGGGCGTAATGATGTCGGGAGAATCAGTGAGCCAGGCACCGTTGAGGTAACCCAGCTTATGGATGTGGAGCGCTACTCCCATGTTATGCACCTGGTATCCCATGTCCAGGGTAAGCTGAGAGCCGGATTTTCCCAGTTTGACGCCCTGCGTGCCTGTTTTCCGGCTGGGACAGTTTCCGGTGCGCCCAAGATTCGGGCTATGGAGATTATCGCTGAGCTGGAGCCAGATAAAAGAGGACCCTATGCCGGGGCGGTGGGCTACTTTGGCTTCTCGGGGAACCTGGATACTGCCATTACTATCCGCACCATCGTTACCACCAACGGTATTGCCTATATCCAGGCGGGGGGTGGGATTGTCGCCGATAGTATTCCTGAGCGTGAATACCAAGAAAGCTTGAGCAAGGCAAAGGCATTACTTACTGCTATCGAGCAGGTGGAGGCTAATTATGCTCCTGCTAATAGATAATTACGACAGCTTTACCTACAATTTATTCCAGTATCTCAGCGAGCTGGGAGAGGAGGTACTGGTAGTTCGCAACGACCAGGTGAGCCTGGATGAAATCGAGGCGAGGTCGCCCCAGCGTATCGTCATCTCGCCAGGTCCAGGCACCCCCGAGCAAGCTGGCATCTCCAATGATGTTATCCGCCACTTTGGCAGTCGGCTATCTATTCTCGGCGTCTGCCTCGGGCACCAGTGCGTTGGCTACAGCTACGGAGCCAGGGTTGACCGTGCCAGTGAAATCAAACACGGCAAATCCTCACTTATTTACCATGATGGCAAGGGACTATTCACCAGACTGCCCAACCCCTTCCCTGCCATCCGCTATCATTCCTTAGCCGTAGTCGGTGATAATTTACCTGATTGCCTTGAGGTTAGCGCCTGGACTGAAAATGGGATAATTATGGGACTGCGCCACCGTCAGTTTCCAGTAGAGGGAGTCCAGTTCCACCCCGAATCAATAATGACCGATGTGGGGAAGGACTTACTCAAAAATTTCTTAAATCAGGGAGTAAACCAAAATGATTAAGGAAGCAATTGAAGTCTTAGTTTCAGGTCAGTCGCTTACTTTTGAGCAAGCCGCGGGGGTGATGGAGGAGATAATGAGTGGACAGGCGACCCCAGCTCAGTTTGCCGCCTTGGTTACTGCATTGAGAATTAAAGGGGAGACAGTGGATGAGATTGCCGGTCTGGCAAGCGTCATGCGGGCTAAGGCAATCCGGGTAATGGCAACCCCACCGGTGGTGGATACCTGCGGCACCGGTGGTGACAACTCAGCCACCTTCAATATTTCTACAGCCGTCGCTTTTGTTACTGCTGGTGCTGGACTCAAGGTAGCCAAGCATGGCAACCGGGCAATGAGCAGCCACTGCGGTAGTGCCGATGTCCTTGAGGCACTGGGGGTTAAGATTGACCTCGGGGCTGAGGCGGTAGCTGAGTGCCTAGAGAAGGTAGGTATTGGCTTTATGTTTGCCCCCATCTTCCACCCGGCGATGAAGTATGCTACTGCCCCCCGCCGTGAGATTGGAATTCGCACCGTATTTAATATTCTCGGACCGCTGACCAACCCTGCCCGAGCCGAGTCTCAGATTATTGGCGTTGCTAGTCGGGAGCTAGGGAGTAAGATTGCCTCCGTCCTTCATCGCCTGGGTACAAAGCATTCCCTGGTATTGCACGGCATAGACGGTATGGATGAAATCTCAATCAGCGGGAAATCGCTGATATGGGAGGTTAATCAATATGGGGTATCATCGCCTTACCAGGTTTCTCCCCAGGATTTTGGATTCAAGGAGGCAAGTTTAGCAGAAATTAAAGGTGGGACACCTGAGGAGAATGCCGAGATGCTACGCCGCATTCTGGGTGGAGAGAGGAGTCCCAGGCGGGATGTGGTAGTGATGAACGCCGCTGCCGCACTGGTTGCCGGTGACCGAGCCTCAGACCTCAAAGAGGGGGCTCGCCTTGCCGAAGAGGTTATTGACAGTGGACAAGCTCTAGAAAAACTTGACGGGCTGGTCAGGCTAAGTCAGAGCCTGAAAGAAGAAACACTAAATACTAATATCTAAATCCTAAAAAATTAGGAATTTGGATTTTGAATTTGTTTAGAGCTTAGAAATTAGAAATTAGGATTTGAGTTAGAAGAGATGCTGGATAGAATTATCACTCAAAAAAGGGAGGAGGTTGAGCAAAGGAAGAGGAGCATGCCCCTATCTCTCCTGGAAAAACGCATGGCTCATCGGAAGGCGCCGCTTGATTTTGCCCTGGCTCTTGATGGTGACCACACCCGGTTGATTGCCGAGGTAAAGCGGTCATCCCCGTCACGCGGGGTTCTCTGCTCCAATTTTAACCCGGTTGAGCTGGCGAAAAGCTATGCTCAAGGGGGTGCGGCGGCTATCTCAGTACTAACCGAGACAAACTACTTTGAAGGCAGTATTGATTATCTGGCAGCAATCAGAGAGGAGGTTCATCTTCCCCTGCTGAGGAAGGACTTCATATTTGACCCATATCAGGTATATGAATCCAGTGCTTATGGCGCTGACGCCCTGCTCCTAATAGTGGCTATTCTGAGCCAGGAACAGCTTGAGGAACTCCTCTCGCTAAGCCACAGCCTCGGTTTAAGCTGTCTGGTCGAGGTTCACAACGAAGACGAGGTAGAAAGGGCACTGCTTAGCCAGGCAAAAATCATTGGCATCAATAACCGAGACCTCAATACCTTTACTATTGACATTAACACAACTCACCGCTTGCGACCTCTCATTCCACAACAACGAATTGTGGTTAGTGAGAGCGGCATCAGCAACCGAAGTGATGTGGAAAAGCTGAAGGGGTGGGGAGTTAATGCTGTGCTTGTGGGCGAGGCGCTGGTCACTGCTAGCGATGTCCAGAATAAGGTGAGGGAGCTTATATTATGACCCGGGTCAAGATTTGTGGAATTAGAGACAAGGCTCACGCCTTAGCCGCCATTGAAGCCGGGAGCAACTTTATTGGGCTAGTCTTTGCTCCCAGTCAGCGACAGGTTACTCCTGCCCAGGCAGGCGAGATAGTTAGTGCCGTCAAGAAATGCAGTGAGGCTACCGTAATAGTTGGCGTTTTTGTCAATATGCCCGCCTCTGAGGTAAACAGGACTGCCAGTTCCTGCAATCTAGACTGGGTTCAGCTAAGTGGCGATGAATCCTGGGAGTATTGCCGCCAGATTACTAAGCCACTAATTAAGGCAATTCGGATAAAGCCGGGGCAGCGCCCCGAGCAAATCTGTGAAGATTTGGCTACCGGGATAAGAGTACTCTCCAGCCAAAGGTGTGTCTATCTCCTTGATTCCCAGGTCAAAGGCAAGTATGGTGGTACGGGAATGACCTTTGACTGGAGCCTGGCTCGGCAGGCAGCGGAGCAGTTCCCAGTGATTATAGCTGGCGGTCTTACCCCGGAGAATGTAGCCCAGGCAATCAAGATAGTGGCACCATGGGCAGTGGATGTCTCCTCGGGTGTGGAAACAGAAGGAGTTAAGGATATAGCTAAAATCAGGGCTTTCATTGAAGCAGTAAGGAGGGCTGATGACAATAAAGGATA
>Ga0209979_1000804_pt1 | contig 38546 bp, 33 predicted proteins | sample AnhtaG_FD_183114 | JGI IMG/M metagenome (GOLD analysis project Ga0209979, IMG submission 183114) | Deep subsurface microbial communities from Anholt, Denmark to uncover new lineages of life (NeLLi) - Anholt_01485 metaG (SPAdes) (version 2) | ecosystem: Environmental > Aquatic > Marine > Oceanic...
CGAGCGCGTCCTCATCCCCGGCATCATGGAGCACATCGAGCGGGCCGGGGTCCACTCCGGCGATTCCATGGCGGTCTATCCCCCCATCAGCCTCACCGAGGAGGAGGTCAGCACGGTGGTCGACTACGCCCAGCGCATCGGCTTCGCCCTGGGCGTACGGGGTCTCATGAACATCCAGTACGTGATCATGCCCAACGGCGAGTCCGGCGGCTCGGATGTCTACGTCCTCGAGGTGAACCCCCGGGGCAGCCGCACCGTTCCCGTCATCTCCAAGGTAACCGGGGTTCCCATGGTCCGGCTGGCGGTCAACATCATGCTGGGCCGCTCCCTGGCCGACCAGGGCTATCCCGGCGGGCTGTGGCCTTGCCAGGACCTGGTGGCGGTGAAGGCGCCCGTCTTCTCCATGGCCAAGCTCATCGGCGTGGACACCTATCTCGGCCCGGAGATGAAGTCCACCGGCGAGGTCATGGGCGTGGACTACACCTTTCCGGCGGCCCTGGCCAAGGCGCTGCTCTCCGCGGAGCTGGCTCTGCCGCCGGGAGGAGGCGTGCTCCTCAGCATCGCCGACCGGCAGAAGGCCGAGGCCATGCCGGTGGTGCGCTCGCTGGCTTCGGCGGGCCTGCACCTCTACGCCACCGAGGGCACCGCCGAGATGATCCGCGCCCTGGGCCTGCCTGTAGAGAAGGTGCCCAAGCGACTCAACGAGGGTCACCCCAACGTGGTGGACGTGATCCGCGACGGCTCTGTAGACTGCGTCATCAACACCCCCGAAGGCGGCCGCGCCACCGAGATGCGGGACGGCTTCCACATCCGCCGCGCCGCCGCCGAGAAGCGCATCCCCTGCTTCACCTCCATCGACACGGCCCGCGCCGCCACCGAGGCTCTGCTGCGCGGCGCGCAGACGTACACGGTCCAGCCTCTCCGGCTCTACCTGGACGGGCGTACGGAGGGGGCCGGAACGGCATGAGGACGGCCCAGGCCCGCATCACCGAGAACCGGCGCCTCTACGGGGATACAGTCATCACCTGGTTCGCCGCGCCCGAGGTAGTGCGCGGTGCCCTCCCCGGGCAGTTCCTCATGCTGCGCTGCTGCGCCGAGACGGCCCCCGGCCGCCCCGCTTGCGACCCCCTGCTGCCCCGCCCCATGAGTTACCACCGGGTGCGCCAGAGCCCCGAGGGCCCGGAGTTTGCCCTCCTCTACGACGTCATTGGCCGCGGCACGCAGTGGCTGGCCGGCCGCGCCCCCGGCGAGACCGCCTTCGTCTGGGGACCTCTGGGGCGGGGCTACGCCATCCGCCCGCGCTCCCAGAACCTGCTGCTGGTGGGCGGGGGCATCGGCGTGGCACCACTGGCGTGGCTGGCCGACCTGGCCGTCGAGAAGGGCAAGAGCGTTACCCTGCTGCTGGGAGGCCGCACCGCCGATCAGATCTTCCCTGCGCACCTGCTCGCGCCGGAGGTGGAGCTGGTGGTGACGACGGAGGACGGCTCGCTGGGCCTCCGGGGCCTGGTCACCGAGCCCTTCGCCGAGCACCTCTCGTGGGCGGACCAGGTCTTCGCCTGCGGGCCCAACCCCATGTTTCAGGCCATGGCCGAGGTGGTGCGGCGCTCTCGGCTGCGGCGGCCGGTGCAGGTCCTGCTGGAGGAGCGCATGGGCTGCGGCTGGGGCATCTGCTACGGGTGCGCCGTGGAGACGAAGCGGGGCATGCGCCTGGTATGCAAGGACGGCCCCCGCTTCGAGCTCAGAGATGTGTTCTAGACACCGACAAGGGGTAGGGGGCACTGTAGGGTCTAGAGCGCGACGCCTTGACGGCGCCCTATGGCTGACATAGGATAGCAGATGATCAATTCCTCCCAGTGGCGGCCCACCGGCAATGAATGAGCTTCCCACCCCCAACCACATCTATGAGGGCGACTGCCTGGAGGTGATGCGCCGTTGGCCAGACGCCTGCGTCGACCACTGCATCGCCGACCCGCCCTTCAACATGTCGAAGAAGAAGGGCCTCGGCTGGGCCTTCTCCTCCCACGTCACCATGCAGGAGACCTGGGATCGCTTCTCCAAAGACGAGTTCTTCGAGTTCAACGTCAACTGGCTGCGCGAGGTCTGCCGCGTGGTCAAGCCCAACGGCAACATCCTCGTCTTCGGCACTTACCATAACGTGTACCAACTCGGCTTCATCCTCCGCGACGTTCTGGACCGGCGAATCATCAACTCGATCATCTGGTTCAAGCCCAACGCCCAGCCCAACATCACCGCCCGCACCCTCACCGAGAGCACCGAGCAGATCATTTGGGCGGTGAACAACACGCCTTCCAAGGCCAAGGGGTGGGTGTTCAACTACGATGAGGCGAAGGAGGTGGAGAACGGGAAACAGATGCGCAACTTCTGGGACGCTGACAGGCTGAACCTATGGCCTGTCCCAGTGGTGCCGCCTTCGGAGAGACGGTTGGGAAGGCACCCTGCTCAGAAGCCACTTAGGCTGACTGACCGCTTGGTCATGCTCGCGACACACCGCAACGCGCTCATTCTGGATCCCTTTGCTGGCGTGGGGAGCGTAGCTATCTCGGCGATTCGCCAGCTAAGACGCTATGTGCTCATCGAGAAGTCCGCCCACTATGCCCACATAGCGCAGAATCGGCTGGCTGCGTTCTTGGACGAGCACGAAGTGGCGCGAATCCGGCGGCTTGGAGGTCTCGCCATGACTCTTAACGATGTTGAGCTCGCGATTCTCAGAACCGTGCCGGTTCCGCAGGCCGACAGGCTCGACTTAGTATTCGACGTCGCCTCGTTTGTGGAGGAGGGCCAGTATACTCGTGCAGAGATTGCGGAGAGGCTGAGATACGTTGGCCGGCAGGGACCCTACTATGCTGACGCCGCGATGGCCCTGAGGCTAGTGGGAATCCGCCGGGCTACAGCGGAGGGCGCGGAGGAGATCCATGTCACGCCCATCGGCAAAGGCTACCTGGGCTCCTCTGGTGTGGCAAGAGAAGTCACACGCAGACACATCGTGCTCAACGCCCCGATCATGAAATACGTTGCGAGCGCTTTGGGAGTGACATCGGATGGGAGCCCCGTGCCGTACCCCATTCCGGAGCCCTTGGTCGACGAGGCTGCAGTAGCCTCTGTCCTTCAGCAGTTCGACCTGGCTCGCAATACCGCTGAGCGCAGGGCTGGGACGCTCTGCGGCTGGCTCCAGCAGCTCTAGCCCATCGCCACCGGCGCCAGTGGGTGCTCATCGAAAGCGTCGTGGAGTACGCAGAGATCGCCCGGCGGCGCCTGGCGGCTGAGGCGGGCCCTACCTAGGAATATCTGGAAGCCTGCGCTTCCCCTACCTGGCCCGGAGCTCCGAGAGGTGCTCGCCGATCTCCACGCACTGGTCGGCGATGGCGCGCAGCTCGTGGGACATGCTCTGAGCGAAGGCCACCACCTCCACCCGCACGCCCTTGCTCGCCACCATCTCAACCAGGCGCCGGAAGTCGCCGTCGCCAGACACCAGGCTGACGATATCCAGGCGGTCGGACATGGTGAGGATGTCGATGGCCAGCTCCACGTCGAAGTTGGCCTTTATGGAGCCGTCGGCGTAGCGTTTGAGGGGCTTGGTGACGATGCGATAGCCCCGGTCCACGAAGGGCTGGACGAACCTCTGCGACTCGATCTTGACCTGGGGATCGTCGCTGATGGGGGCGTAGGCGCTGGCCCGCACCAGCTCTCGGCCCCGACTGAGGAATGAGAGCAAGCGCGCGTAGTCGATGGCCAGGCCCTGACGCTCGGCGGCGTACATGACGTTGGGCACGTCCACGAAGATGCCCACGCGCGGCAGCGGCAGCTTCTCTTCGACCTGCTCCGGCCTCGCCCCCAGTCGCTTCTCGACGGCCGAGAGCGAGCGCTGGACGCTTCGCATCACTGTGAGCTGTTTGGAAGCGAAGTCCTCCAGCAGCCTCCCTTGCTGGGCCAACAGCGACTCCAGACCGGAGACCTCCACCGTCGGCGGCGCAGGTGCCTCCGGCGCCGGTTTCTTCGGGGGCGCCTCCCCGGCGGGAGGACGCCGCTGTCGCCGCCCCCGTGAAGGGGCCGCCGCCGGCGTCGGCTCCGGCGTCTCGATGGGCGCGGGCTTCGCGGGCTGCTGCGTACGCGCTTTTCGCGCTCGAGCCGCGCGGCGCGCCGCACCAGAGGTGCGCGAGCGTTCCGCCGCCCTGGTGGCCGACGGAACCTTGTCGGCCGGAGGGGCCTTCTCCTGCTCTGTGACTTGCTGTCGCCCGAAGAAGCGTAGACTCATGGGCTACTCCACCTCTCTCGCGGCATACTCCAGGACGCTGCAGCGGGCGGCCACCGTCTCGGCCACCCGCATGAACGCCTGGGCTTGAGGCGAATCCGGGTAGGCCTCTATAACGGGCACGCCGGCGTCGCCGCTCTCCCTGGTCTTGACGTCGAGCGGGATCTCCCCCAGGAACTCCAGCCCCAGCTCCTCGGCGGTGAGGCGGGCTCCCCCATGACCGAAGATATCGCTGCGCTTCCCGCAGTGGGGGCACTCGAAGTAGCTCATGTTCTCGATGATACCGAAGACAGGCACGTTGAGCCTGTCGAACATGGCGACGGCCTTGGTGGCGTCCTCCAGCGAGATGTCCTGCGGCGTACTGACGATGACCACGCCGGAGAGGGGGGCCTCCTGGGCCAGGCTCAGGGAGGCATCGCTGGTGCCCGGCGGCAGGTCCACGATCAGGTAATCCAGTTCACCCCAGTGGAGCTCGTGAAGAAGCTGACCCAGGGCCTTGCCAACCATGGGGCCCCGCCAGATGGTGGGGCTGCCGCGCGCCAGTATGAAGCCGATGGAGCACAGGTGCACCCCGAAGCGCTCGATAGTGGTGAGGCCGCCCTGGCTCTCGGCCATGAAGCCGGCCTTGAGGCCCACCATGGTGGGGATGTTGGGACCGGTGATATCGGCATCCAGCAGGCCCACCCGGGCGCCTCGCTTGGCCAGGGCTACCGCCAGGTTGATGGCCACCGTGGACTTGCCTACGCCGCCCTTGTTGCTGGCGATGGCGATGATGTGGCGCACCCCTTCCACCGGTCGCGGACCTCCCGGAGCCCGGTGGCCCCGCACCTCTGCGTCCATGTCCACCGACACGGAGTGAACCCCGGGTACGGCCAGGAGGATGCGCTCCACCTCCTCCTTGATGGCGCCGCGCAGGGGGCAGGCGGGCGTGGTTAGGACGACGCGAAGGGAGACGTGGCCATCGCTCCCCAGCTTCAGGTCCCTGGCCATCCCCAGGGAGACGATGTCCCTGTGCAGTTCGGGGTCCTGAACCTTGCTAAGGGCGGCCAGCACCTCCTGTTCGCTGAGCGTTGACTCAGCCATCACGTGATTCCTTCTATGTGAAACGGAGACGGAGGCGTTCTATGCGAACTATGCTCCGCCGCCTCCTGAACGCTGGCGATGTCGCGCCGGCACCGGCCTCGAAGCGCCGGGGAAACATCTCCTTCTCCTTTGGGCGTTAGTGGCTGGAGGGGTTGAGGGCAGCCGGTGGCCCCTCGTACCTCTTGAGGGCTCACCAGCCCATCTCGCCGCAGAGCGCTTAGATGCTGCCGCACGGTGACGGAGGGGAGATCCAGGCCAACAGCGAGTTCGTCGACCGTGCTACCACGGTTGCGCCTCATGAAGAGCACGTCTACAGAAAGGGCTCGGCCGTGCCGATATCCTTGTAGAGTATAGCCCATAACCTGGAACAAAGCGAGGACTGGTAAGGTTCCCACCGTAATTTTAGTTATTAGCACCACAAGCTTGACAGCGGACAAAGTAGTGTGCTAGATTATGGCTCCGCGAGACGTCAAGCGCTCGCGGGCGGTTCGGAAGGGGGTGTGCGGGATGAGCGAAGGAGTCGCCCTGCAGGACAGGGAGGCCTCAGCAGCGCCTCAGTGCCGACACCACTGGATCATCGAGAGCCCCCAGGGGGCTACTAGCTGGGGCGTCTGCAAGCTGTGCGGCACCAAGAAGGAGTTCCCCAACTCCGCTTCGGATTCTCTCTGGGAAGGCGACCCAGGCACGGCCCTCGGCGGCCCCGTCTGGGTTGAGCGCTCCTCCCCGGGTGATGACTTCTAGGGCCGCCTCAGGGCCTATCGCACCAGCCACGAGGGGGTGGGCATCCGGCCCGCCCCCTCGTTCTTTCCAGGGCTTACCCGGCCGCTCTCTGGGCCGTATAATGGCTCCAAGCCAGCGTCAAGCCCGAGGAGATACCCTTGAACCTGGCCGTGGAGCTGGGGTCCGGCCGCAAGGGTGGCCTGCTCCTCCAGAACCCCGTGATGACGGCCTCCGGCACGTTCAGCTACGGGCTGGAGTATGCCAAGGTCTTCGACGTCCAGCGGCTGGGGGCCATCGTCTGCAAGACCACCACCCTGAGGCCACGCGCGGGCAATCCCCAGCCGCGCACGGCAGAGACCCCCGCTGGCATGCTGAACTCCATCGGCCTCCAGAACATCGGCATCGACGCGCTTATCCGCGACCTGGCGCCGACTTGGGCCCGCTGGCGGGTGCCGGTCATCGTCAGCATCCTGGGGGCTACCCCTCAGGAGTACGCCGAGGCCGCCTCGCGCCTGGAGGGAGTAGCGGGGGTCAGCGGGCTGGAGCTGAACGTCAGCAGCCCCAACGCGCAGCGGGGCGGCATGCAGTTTGGGCAGGAGCCCGAGGCGGCCGCCGAAGTCACCCGGGCGGTCCGGCGAGCCACTACCCTCCCCATCATCGTTAAGCTTACCCCCAACGTGACCGACATCGTGGCGGTGGCCCGTGGCGCCGCTGAGGCTGGCGCCGACGCCCTCTGCCTGATCAACACCCTCCAGGCCATGGCTATCGACGTGTGGAATCGCCGCCCTGCCCTGGCCAGCGTCTTCGGGGGACTATCGGGCCCCGCTATCAAGCCGGTGGCCCTGCGCATGGTCTATCAGGTGGCGGGGGCGGTGGACGTGCCCGTCATCGGCTGCGGAGGCATCATGAGCGGCCTGGACGCCGTGGAGTACCTGATGGCGGGGGCCTCGGCAGTCCAGGTGGGCACGGCCACCTTTACCAACCCCCGTGCGCCCCTGGAGGTGCTGGAGGGCCTGGAGGGGTTCATGCGTGAGCAGCGCATGGAGGACGTGCGGGAGTTGGTGGGAGCAGCACGGGTGCAGCGCTGACCGGACGCAGCCGCGCCGGGCGGCAACACGAAGGAGGTAAAGAGGCATGGCGTTGGACTTCCAGGATATCCTCTACGAGAAGCACCATCGGGTGCAGGGGGCGGCCTGGATTATCATCAATCGGCCCGATGTGCGCAATGCCTTCCGGGGCCAGACAGTGGAGGAAATGATCGCTGCCTTCGATGATGCCGGTCAGGATCGCGCCATCGGCGTGGTGGTCTTGACAGGGGCTGGAGACAGGGCCTTCTGCTCAGGCGGCGACGTGCGCTGGCTGGCTGAGGCGGAGAAGCAGGCCCTGAGCGAGGGTCGTGACCTCTCCTCGCTGGTCCCTCATGAGGCCATGCGGCAGTGCCTCAAGCCTGTCATCGCGCGCATCAACGGCTACGCCATCGGTGGCGGCCACCACATGGCCTACTTCGCCGACCTTAGCATCGCCGCCGAGCACGCCATGTTCGGCCAGGTCGGCCCGCGCGTGGGGAGTCCCGCCAGCGGCCACCTCGTAAGTTACTTGGTGCGGGTGGTGGGCGCTAAGAAGGCCCGGGAGATCTGGTATCTCTGCCGCCGCTATACCGCGCGCGAGGCCCTGGAGATGGGCCTGGTGAACGCCGTGGTACCCTACGATAAGCTGGACGAGGAGGTCGACAAGTGGTGTCGGGAGATCCTCGCTGCCAGCCCCACCTGCTTGGCGGTCCTCAAGGCCACCTTTGAGGCCGAGTACGAATACCTGCGCGAGCAGTCGAAGCGCAACTGGGTGGAGGACATCGCGCCGGAGTTCTTCACCAGCGGCGAGTCTGCCGAGGGGATGACCGCTTTCAGCGAGAAGCGTGAGCCCGACTTCTCCCGCTTCCGCCGGTAGACGCGGCTCCCTTGACGGGCCCGCAGGGGGGCCGATACGCTAGTGGCAGCCGGGGTGTAGCTCAGTCAGGATAGAGCGCTTGGTTTGGGACCAAGAGGTCGGCGGTTCGAATCCGCCCACCCCGACCAACCGGAGGATGTGACAGTCTCGATGAGCGCCCAGGACAGCAGGGTCGCTGGCTACGTGGCCATCGTGCGCATCGTCGCCATCGTCGGGATGGCCCTAGCCATAGCTTTGGGGATCTTTCTGGTCATGGGTGGCCTGTGGCTGCCCGGCGGCATTGCCTTCGCGGGCTTCCTACCTTTCTTCCTCCTGATGCGCCTGCTGGAGCGGAGCGAGCAGGAGCGTGGCAAGCCCCCGTCGCCCTAGCTTCCTCCCCTGCTGGCGACGGGTGAGAAGATGAGCCTGAGCGCGTGGTCCAAAGGGCGTAAGGGTGTCCAAGGGCGGTGGTTGGCCCTCTCCCCAGTTGACAGGGCCTCGCGCCACCGGCTAGTGTAAAGAAAACTGAATAGGCAGCCGAATCTCCATTTGGAGAACGGGGGACCCAATCTCTCTGGGGTGAATCCTTCCGGTGACACCGGGGGGTAGGCGAACTCCTTTGAGCCGAACCCGACAGCTAACCCCGTAGGCATAAGAAGGAGGAGTAGCACTGTGGACCAGGGGCTACCGCCTCTGGTCTTCTCTGTGCGGCGGGGCACGGGCTGCTGCCTTCTCAATACGGCCGCAAGTTCGGTCGAACATGGTAGCGGAGGTGAACCAAGATGGTTAAGGGCAGCCGGTACCACGGGTCAGCACGATATGTCGCTGTTCCACAGCCGCCAAACGGCCTCACCCAGCGCCAGGTAGATGCCATTAGGACGGCTATGTACCTCTTCGTAGAGGAGGACCTGGAGCGAGGGGTGCCCCCTCAAAGTACTCGTCCCTGTAGCGTCTGCCGCCGACCCCGGTCCGCTGCTGGCTTCGTCACGTACGCTGAGTTCCACCTGTGTAACCAGTGCGCCACCGAGTACGAGATATCTCGCGCGCAGGGAATCGTCAGGAGCATCAACGACTTCCCGGCCCGCCGCGCCAAGCGTGGTATTGGGGTTGCCTAGCAGGATGCAGAAAAAGCCTGCCTCCGGCGGCAGGAGTTCTTGACCAGCTGTCCCCTCAGCAACGCCGAGAGGGCCAGCCTCTACGGCTGGCCCTCTCCATATTGCACTATCCCTCCTCAGAGCTCCTCGATGTCGATGCTGATGATCCGGTCCCCGGGTGGCGCATCCCTGTCGGTGCTCGGGTCCCGCGGGGTCAAGGATTCCAGCACGTCCATGCCCTCGGTCACCCGGCCGAAGGGGGTGTATCGCCCTTTGAAGGTAGGCTGATCGCTCATGGTGATGAAGAACTGGCTGCCCGCCGAATCGGGTTGGTCTCTCTCGAGGGCCATGCTCAGCGTGCCTGCTATGAATTCGTGCTCGTTCAGCTCGTCGGGGCTCGTGTAGCCGGGCCCACCTGTGCCGATGCCGGTAGGGTCGCCAGCCTGGGCCACAAAGCCGGGGTCGACCCAATGGAACGTCAGCCCGTCGTAGAAGCCATCGCGCGCCAGGAAGACGAAGTTGTTCACGGTCTGGGGAGCGTCCCCGGCGAAGAGCTCGATGCGGATCTCCCCCTTCTCCGTCTTGATGACGGCGGTGTATGATTTTTCAGGGTCGATCGTCATGGGAGGGGGCGCATCGTAGTGCCTGACGGTAGCAGCGCTCTCTGGAGTGGCAGTGGCCTGAGCGGTCGGCTGGGGCGTAAGGAGGAGGGACTCTTCAGTCTGGCCGCCCCCGCGGCTCCGCAGTCCGAGGGCCGCGCTGACCCCGCCTCCGGCTAGGCCTCCCATCATGATGAGAACGCCCACCACGTAAAACATGCGCACGTTACCGAAGATAGCGAACGGCCCCCTGGGCCTGACCCGGCCCGCATAGGCATCGCCCAGGGCGCGGACTCCTCGGCGCTTCCGTCGGCGTTTGCTCTCAGGCACAGCTCACTCCAGCCAAACCATTCGTCTATCCTACTCTAACAGAGAACCGGAAGGTGCCGCAAAGGTCGCCAGCATGGACCTCTCACCGTCGTGTGGTGCTGACGAGCCTTGGCTGGATGCTGCCCGCAAAGATCGTCATTTGGAATATTCGGCCGAGCAGGGAGCGAGTTGCGCTTCCGCCTTGTGTCTCCTTCGGCGGTAGCGGAAATCACAGCAGTCGCCACCCGTAGCGAGCGTCTTGGTGCGGTGAAGCTCGATGGCCGGGGCAAGCCGTTCCGCAATGTAGATGTCGCCCTGGCAACAGGCCCGCGCTACTTCCGGTGCGTCCATGCGCTTGAAGTACTCCCAATAGGCACAGGACGTGACGTTGAAGCCTAGATCGAACGCTTCGCCGGGTTCCAGCCAGGTGTATTCCCAAGCGGGCGACCCCTGGATTGTCCTGGACGCTAGCTTGACCGTAGCCTTCCACAGCAGCATGGGGCCGAGAGTGCGCCGGTACAGTGACACGATGCTGCCGATCACCTTGAGCGGCTCCCATACCAGCCGCGCGACCCGGTCTACGGCGACATCTTGCTCCCAGCTCTCTTCGCGCAGCGTGCAGTAGAACGCCAGTCCGAACGCGGCCAGCTCATAGGCCATTCGCTCTGCGCGGCTGCGATAGGGCGGCAGCCCGTCGATCAGATCGGCGTAGTGGGTATAGGCCTTGTCCATGAAGGCGGCCGTTTCCCCGTGACCGCGCTCGCGGTTGAGCAGGCGGCGCACGGCGCGGAAGAAGTGACTTTCGCGCGGGCCTTGGGGCCTGGCCTGCTGGAGCCGGGAAACTGGGATGCGGCACACCCCCATGCTTTCGGGTTATGAACCAGGTCGTTGGTGCCTCTAGGGGTGTTCTAAGACGAGAGGTTTGGTACCCCCAATAGTCGTCATTTATAACTCGGACCCAGCTGGGTCTCTGAATCCCCTAGCAGCGCCTCCGCCATCTCGATGTGCTTGGGCATGCCGATCTGGCGGTACATGGCGATGGCTTCCGCGAGGAGCTGGCGGGCTACGACTGCCCGTTGAATCCGCTGAAACTCAACAGCTACTCCTCGATTCTGCAACGAATGTGTTTTTGCAGGGGAATCCCGGTGAAGGGTTCTCTGTGTTCAGCCGCGATGAGCTCGTTTACGTTCACGCCAATCTGTTCGAGCCTACCGGTCTCCTTGTTCGTATGAAGCATTCCAAAACCGTGTGGAATCGACAGGCTGCCGGGGTAGATGTCATCGGTGACTTTCACCGGAATAGAAACCGTAGACGTGTCGGTCACAACCTTGACTATCTCGCCGTTGGAGACCTCCAGGCGCTCGGCATCCTGCTTGCTCATTCTCAGGTAGTTGGTCGGGAGTTTGCTTGCCCGCCATGAGTTGTCGCGCTGAATCGTGTTCGCGGTGTAGTTGGTTCGTTCCCCTGTCTGGAGGACAAACGGAAAATCCTCATCGTCGGTAATGTCAACTTCTTCGGGAATAGCAAGCTTCTTCAGCATCTCCAAGACCATGGGAACGGCGAGATGAATCTTCCCGTCGTCGGTCTTGAGGTGGTCGAGGTTGTTGTCATCCATTGTGTCGCAGAGGTAGATTCCCTCGGGATGGTCCAGTATCGCCTCGAACAACTCGGAGGCATCGTCGCCCTCGCCGGTGATAGTGCCGTTCTCTTTCAGCGCGTTGCGGTGCTTCATGGCGAACATCGTGCAAAGGCCACGTATGAGGGAAAGGACGGCCGGCTGGTCGCTCACCTGCTGGGCCTGCTTCAGCAATGCGAACGGAGGCAGTGCTGACACATCCACACCTGTCTTCTCCAGAATCATCTGGAATATCTCGCATTCCTGCTTGGCCAGCTCGGGTCCCTTGCAGACCGGATGGCGGAGATGGAAGTAGATCTCAGGGAACCCTTTGGGGAAGAGGGATGCCTCGAGTTTCTCATAGCCACACTTTGCCGGCAGCACGTAGTGCGCAAGGCGGGCGGCCTCGGTCATCGCGGGCTCGATTACTACCAGTAGATCGAGCGCTTTGAACGCTTCCTTGTACTTCTTGGAATCCGCATATGAGCGAAGCGGGTTGGCCCCTTCTACAAAGACAGCGCGAATACGGTCTTCGCCGGGAGCAAGTATCTCCTCGGGCAGCGCGTTCGGCGGGAACATGCCTCGGATCTGCGGGATACCGGCGACGCGCGTCCTCCATCTTTCCCCGCTTCCCTCCAGCAGGCCAGCCGACATGAATCCTTCCGGGAACACCACTCCGCCGGGAACGCCAATGTTGCCGGTTATGGAGAGAAGGATTCGCTCCAGGTACACGTTCTCCATCATGTATATGTTGTGATAGATCCCGAGGTCGATCCGCGTCGCCGCCCTCTTCGCCCTGGCGAAAGTCCGCGCCACATCGTAGACCTGCTCCGCTTCAAGGTCGCATAGCTGCGCCGCCTTCTCGGGGGTTACCAGCTTGGCAACCCACTTGACCTCATCCCAGCCCGCCGTGTGCTTTGCGATGTATTGCTCATCGCACAGGCCTTCTTTGACGATGACGTTGATGAGCGCGAGGAAGAAGTAGATGTCGGTGCCCGGCCTTATCTGCAGGTACACATCTGCCTTCTGAGCGGTCTCGTCGCGGCGCGGGTCAACGACGATGAGCTTGCGCTTCGGGTCTCTGGAGATCTCGGTGAGCACGAGTCTCGCGCGCTGCATTCCGTGACTCATCCACGGATTGCTGCCAATGATCAGAAAGACGTCGCAGCGATGTTCGTCGGCGTGGAAATCAAGTCCCTCGCTCCCAAACATGTGGCCGTTTATCCAGTACTTCTGAGTGTATTCCTGCCCCAGAGCATTGTAATGGTATCTTGATCCCAGGGCTCTCAGGAAAGAGATAGCGTACGGCACATCCAGGTGATTGGCCTGGCCGCCTCCTCCAATAAGGGCGATCGATTTGCCGCCGTGCTCGTCAATTATCTTCCTGAGCCTCTCGCCAATCTCGTCCGTCGCAGCCTCCCACTCAATCTCCTCGAACGAGTCATCTGCGCGGCGCCTCAGCGGCGAGAGGACGCGTTGGTTGTGATGCTGATAAGACCCCACGGCGAGAGACTTGTTGCACACGTATCCCCTGCTGAACGGGTTGCTCTTGTCGCCCCTCACTCTGACAATGCGATCGTCTTCAACCTGCACCTGAATGCCGCAACTGTTCGCACACATGATGCAAGCGGTGGATTCCCAATCACGGTTACTCATGCTGTTCTCCCTGCTGTGTGTTGCATCTGGATGCCTAGGCGCCAGAGGGCGGCCTTCCGTCGGCCGCCGTCGTAGGAAGCATAGAAGCGGGGAGTGGATCGCGCAAGGGCGATGAGCAGGGCGCGATGACGCTGCTCTAGACAACTTGGTAGGTACTGACCCGGTGGACTAGTGTGGGGGCGCAAGAGGTACTGGTTCTGACACATATCCCTCCAGAAGTCAGAGAAGGGCCCTCAGGATACCCGAGTGGCCGAGAGCGAGTTCGAAGCCGCGGTGAGGAGTTACAGCTCACCGAGCATCCCCTCCGGCATCTGCACGTGCTTGAGCATGCCGATCTGGCGGTACATGGAGATGGCCTCCGTCAGCAGCAAAGCTCTAAGGCGGCTGGACGCTGCCTTACATGACTAGTACCTTTACCGAGCACTATGAAGGTAAGACAAGGGGGAAAGCGAAATGGCATACGTAACGTACGAAAAGAAGGGCCACATAGTCTACATCACTCTGAACCGCCCCGATCGTCTCAACGCCCTCGGCACGGGACTGAGACAGCAGTTGGGAGAGGCAGAAACGAAATTCGCTCAGGACCAGGACGCCTGGGTAGCCATCTACACTGGGGCGGGTGAGAGGGCCTTCTGTGCCGGGCTGGACTTGAAGGAAGCGGCCGAACGCGGCCGTGAAGGCCGGACGATACTCCCTTCCCAAGGTTCGCGGCCTATCGAGATCACCAAGCCCACCATTGCTGCCATAAATGGCCTCGCCTATGGTGGTGGATTCGAGTTGATCCAACGCTGCGACATCCGTGTTTGCTCCGAGAATGCTACGTTCGCCATGGCCGAGGTCAAGGTAGGTCTGACCCCGGTCACCGGCCTATTCACCTTGCCCAGGCTCATCGGGCAGAGCAACGCTATGTGGTTGCTGCTAAGCGGGGAGCCGTTTGATGCTGAAGAGGCCTACAGGATTGGTCTGGTAACCCGGGTCGTCCCTCTCGCTGAGCTAGTCTCCACGGCCACGAGGATGGCCGAAATCATCTGCGAGAATAGCCCACTGGCAGTGAGGGCTATCAAGCATTCGGTGAAGCTTGGAGCCGAGGTGCCTATGGATTATGCCCTGCGTCTGGGATCGTCCCTCATAGACTCAGTCTGGGGATCAGAGGATGCCAGAGAGGGAGCGGCTGCCTTCGCCGAAAAGAGGAAGCCGGTCTGGAGAATGCGGTAGGTGGGTGTGGGTCAATCAAGAGGGGCTCGACATGTTGTGGATCGTAGAACCTTCATCCCTATCCGGCCCGATGACGCGCTGAGCTGTCTGGGGCAGCGCGTGGTCCGACCCCGTCGTTGGCTCCAGTGCCAGGCGTCGACTTCGTGCTAGCGGGGATTGGCCGCGATGAACTCGACCATCAACGAGCGCAAGCTTGACCGCACGAGTACTCCTGTCCAAGATCTGCAGCTTCCATGCCGGCGACTCCTGCATACTTGCCTCCACGGGGTTGAGCTCAGGCCTAAGAGATACGCGTCCGGGGTCGTCACTCAGGCAGATTGCAGATCCGCTTGAGGCGAAAGGTTGATCCGGCGAAGACCCAGACGAGCTCGTCTCCATCGAGCTCGCGAGTGACGACCACCGGCCCGCCGAACGGGCGAAGCTGTAACTGGCCGTCAACAAGCTCGGCGGCGACCTGGATGGGTTGGCAGGTCCCGCCGCTGACATCATTGAGCCGTTTTCCAGCGCCCCGTCGGCGCGCATGTCATGGATGATCCCGCCGCTGGTGATGACTACCCGGTTACCGCACTGTTCGATGCGTTCAATGTGACCGACCATCCCCGAGTAAGCCTCCCAAAGGCCACGCAGATCGGGCGCCTCCGGCACCAGGGGCTCGGTACAGGTTTTGAGGATGGGCGGCGGGAACTCATCCCAGCCGCAGCCAGGTGTGTGGGCGACCGGGATGTCATCCGCAGTGACCAGCGGTGCCAAGGGATCGGGCTCGCCGGGTAGGCAATTCTCGCCACCGTCTGTCACGCCGCCAATTTCGGCTTCTCCGCACGCAGCAACACCTGGTATTAGCAACAGGCACCCCAATCGTAGCAACATTCGTATTCTCCTGTTGCGTTAGCGGGGGTTGGCAGCAATGAACTCGACCATTCGCCGGGCGATTTCTGCGCCCTGGTCGTCCTGCAGGAAGTGACTTGCCTCGGGGAGCCGCGTATGTGGCTGGCCTGCGGCACCGGGGATGTTGTTGATCAGGTTGTCCTGGGTCTCCCGCCGACCGAGGGTACCAGGATCGTTGCTCGCCCAGATGGTCAGGAAGGGCTTCGCGTATCCGGTCAAGCCAGCCCACGCGTCGTCGTTCAGGCCCGGCAGATCGTTGACGAGGGAAGGAAAGACACGCGGCCCCGCCATGTAGACTCGGCTCGGGAAAGGCGCGTCGTAGGCAGCCTCCTCTTCGGGTGGGACATCGAAGTAGGTCAGCGCCTCCAGAACTTCTGCGGGGTGAAACGACGCGGCAGTCATAGCGTATACGACCCAATCCCCGAAGCCCGTTGTCGTGCCTACGGGTATCAACGGATTGCCGTTTTCGTCGTAGAATGGGGGTTGCACCGGCGGAAGGCCGGCAAACGGTGAAACGATCTGGGTATTGAGATCGTCCGGGTTCTCAACCGGGGGGAACGGCTGTATGCCAGCGGGAAGGACGGGGAGGGTGCCGTCGCCGACGACGATGCGAGCGAACCAGTCAGGGTGCTCCCCCGCCACGTGCAGCCCGATCAGGCTCCCCCAGTCCTGACAGAACATGGTGATGTGCTCGAGGTTGAGAGCCTCAATGAACTTCTCGAGCCGATCAATGTGACCCAGATAGCTGTAGTACTCGATGTCGATGGGCTTGTCTGATCGCCCCATGCCGATGTGGTCCATGGCGATGACGCGATGGCCGCCGGCCACGAGCACTGGAATCATCTTCCGATACAGGTAGGACCACGATGGCTGGCCGTGAAGCAGGAGGACAGGGTCCGCGTCAGCAGGACCTTCATCCACGTAGCCCTGGCGCAGGCCATCGATACTCGAGGTACCTGGCCTCATAAGGGAAGCCGGACAAGTTCTGGAAGCAGGCGTTAGGAGTGCGTACGAACTGGACGCCGTCCGCGGTCGTCATAACCTCCGGTTCGGAGTCGCACTCAGGAGCTGTGCCACTATCGCCATCACAGGCGGCCAGCAACGGCAGTGCCATCAACAAAACCGCCAGCAGAGTGAGTCCCACTTGGACGGGTCTTTGTTCGGGATTCCCCATTTCAACCTGATGACCCCGAAATGGGTTATGGGGTGCCAACACTACATCCGTTCTTGCGCGCGCGTTAGCCAGCCACCCACCCGAACTCCCGGCGCTCGACCTCCCTCTGGACATTATGTCCGAGGGCTGGCCCAGACAGCTCAGTGTGTCAACGTCCAGATCCGGATGGAATATTGGCAGCCTGCAGGCGAAGCGATACCAGCGGCTTACCCTGACACTAGATGCTCGCGGAGTGACCGGGAACCGTCATCGCGCCTCTTCTAGAGTCTGTCTTTCAGAATCTCCAGATAGGGTCGAAATGCGGGATGCACCTGGAAACGGGGGCCGACCGGCGACTCGGCTGCAAGCCGACGAGCAAGAGCGTCCGCCAGCCCTGGGCGTCTCAGGTCATCTGCGAAGGCAAACGCGTCCTCGCGAATCTCAAGGCCGAGGAATGACGCTGCATAGAGATGCTCAATGACTTCATCAACCGCTGCATCTCCCATCCCAGCGCCGCGGACATACTGCGCCAATTGAGCCCGCTCCACGACTGCCGGTCCTCCTGCGAACTCATAGAGAATCTCTTCCAGCTGCGGAATCGAAACTCCCTTCTCTACGTGCAGCGATTCCAGCGCGAACTGTGAATACAGGGTCTCAGCCTTCACTATGTCTTCCTCTTCCACGATGGAGCTCCGGCGGTTGACCGCGGCGGCAATCGCTGCACTGCAAAGGTAAATGAGATCACGCGGCTTGGGAAGTACACGGCGCAACAGGTAGTCCGGCGTCCTCTTTCCACGCACCGTGGAACAGAAGAAACGAGTCCACACCTCCCCCGGGCTCGCACCGCTGTGCCAGGCCTCATATCTCTCCTCGATCAGCCTCAGAAGCAAGAACCCGTCAGTCCAGCTGAGGAGGCTGACGGGGATCTTGTCGGGCTCTCGCGCAACTCTTGAAACGTGGGCAAAGATGTCAGCTCTGAGGAACACCGCCAGGGTCAGCAGGACGGGCTCTCGCCAGTGGTCCCGTCTAGCGAACTCGTCCGAAATGCGCCCAACCGAACTGAGCAGACCCAGAAGGAACAGAGCCAGCTGCTCGATGTCCGCGCTTCGTTGCCACGCCTTGTCCAGATTGTCGACGAGGACCGCCACCCTCTGTTTCTTTGAGAGAATCCTGCCCAACTGCCCCCGAAGTTCACGCAGCACTCCCTCATGAAGAGCGGCCGATACTTGGACCCGCTCCTGCCCCAAGGTCGGCGTGGGCTCCAACTCAAGCAGCTTCTCTATCGCGGCTTCCAACCGTACCGCGAATTCCTCCCGGAGGAACGCGCCTTCCCTCTCCATAAACTCGACGAAGTGGTACTCCGCAGAACCAGGAATCGGGGCAGCCGACCGCTCCTTGAGCTCGGCGTACGTGCTATTCGCGATTTCGGAGTAAATCAGGAATTTCCACAGGCTCTCAACCAGGTACCCTTGGCGAGCCTTCTCTTTGTATCGGCGCATGAGGGCCACTACGCCCTCCAGCTCGTACGAAAAGGGCTTGATGACACACACGAGATTACGCTTGTCGGCTCTCAGTCTGTCCGCTGCCCTTATCAAGTTGGCGGTCTTTCCAGACCCCTTTGGTCCAACGAAGACCGTTGTCTTCTTGTCCATCACCTCCTGGAAACTTGCGGTCTCCACAAAGTACTCAGCCAGATCTTCCGCCTCGTTCTCTGCGATAGGATCCCCGATTCTAAGCGACCTCAGCTCAATAGCCAGTTCTGTCCGTGGCGTCTGAGATGGCCTGCTGCGTAACCTGTCGTACGCGGGCGCGAGATGTTGGTCTAGCCAAGCATCGGCATGCTCCTGACAATCCTTCGCTGTCCCGTATACATGAAGAAGGTCTCTGTAGTCGATCGGCGTGACGTAGTCTTCTTCCGCCAGCATGAGCAGACGCTTCCCCATTCCCACCGCAAGACCTGAGATGAGGGCACAGCGCGCATTATGAACGTCGGCACCTGCTCTGGTGGGCGAGCACAGGTGTGCTACTACCGCATCCGAGGAGTAGATCTGTTGTGCCTGCCAAGCAAGGGACTGAACGGACGATTCCGCGGGATCAGCCACGATGCAACGGATGCCCCTCTGCTCCTCCCTCTGGATCCGGCGAGTCAGTTTTCGGCCCGCCTCCGTTTCGTGAAGGCTTCGTAGGTAGAATATCCCGGGCACACCAGCAGGCTGCAGATAGTCGGTGATAGCGGTCTGAAAGATCGTAGTTGGTGCCTGGTCAAGGCGCTGACTCCAGAATTCATTCACGATGTGCTCTGAATTCGTGAACGCAGAGTATCCCACAGTCGTGAGTATCTTGATTCTGTTCCACTTCCGCCTTGCGGGGACATCCGAATCGTCACGCAAAAGTCAAATCCTGCGGTCCTTCCCAATGGCATACCCGATCTCGAACATCACGTTATGGTTGAGCTCAGTCACGTCAAACGCTGCAACGTCCGCCCCGTCAATCGCACACAGAATCTCGTCGATCACGAAGCGACCGGCAACCTTCAACTCCTCCCATGTCCTCGCCTCGATGGCAGCACTACGTTGCAGCCGCTTTGCCGCAGCAAGAATGGCATCACGGCGGAGTTTTGCTCTGAGCGGATACCCAAAGAAAAAGACTGGCAGGCCGGGCTGGCTCATGATGGAATCTCCCCATCGTTGTATCAGTACCAGATAGTCTGCACCAACCGTCCTGGTCCTGCAAGCCGGATGCTAGCACGACGCCGGTGGCTCCATTCAAGCCAAGGAGCAGCCACTGACACCGGACATACCGCATCTGGCCACAGCAGCGGCACTCCTCAAACGTGCCCAGGGGCCTAACGTGAGTCTGTCGGGTGGAAAGATGTCAAACGCATCTACAGGGTAATCGCCGCGCTAACTCGGCCAGCCTCCGACCTGGAGCGGGACCCTCTGCCTCGGAGTGAGATGCTCTACGAGTTCGTCCCAGGCCTATCTGCCTTGCCAGGATTGCCTAGATGATGATTCAGGGAGAAAGACAGCGGCTAGCGCTGCGGGCCGCCCCACTAGCGTCGTGAGTGTACCGCCTCGTCGGACTCCCATCCACCAACCGCGGATGACCGGGCAGGCTTTGGGGACTGCGAGGGGGGTGTGCCCAGGTCACTTTCACATGGCCTCGGCTGACCTTTGCTCCAGGTAGACCAGAGGAGTATCAATCCCCTAGTCAACCGCTATGGCTCCCCCAGCAGCGCCTCCGCTACCTCCACGTGCTTGGGCATGCCGATCTGGCGGTACATGGCGATGGCCTCTGTGACGACCTATAGCCACGAAGCTCCTCTCGGAGATCCGATTGTCAGGTCTCGAGGTGGTTGCGGGCGGTGTCGACGGCGACGCGGAGGATGACGCCGCCGAGGTCCTTGGCGAACTGGGTGTGTGAGCGGGTATGGACCCACCCGACGTACGTGGTGGCCCGCAGCGCCAGGAAGAGCGGCAACCGGGCGAGGTGCTCGTCCGAGAGGTGTCGGTGGCGGCGGTAGCCGGAGACGAATGCGCTGCGCAGGTCGTCGAAGTCGTCGCGCAGCGTCGCCATCGCCAGGGCGGTCGCTATGTCGAACAGGTGCCAGCCGTAGCCGGCGTCGTCGAAGTCGAGCAGCGTGATACGGTCGCCGTCGACTAGCAGGTTCTCGGCGAGGAAGTCGCAGTGGATGAGCCCGAAGCGGTCCGGGGAGGTGCCGAACTCCTCCAACTCGCGCCGGCCCCGCTCCCTGAACGACACCATCACCGCACGGTCGTCGGCGTCAAGGCCGTCGGCCTCCCAGAAGCGGCCCCACTCGGGCTCGTCCCCCACCAACCCGTCGACATCCCAACCCAGCACGTCGAAGCCGACCGGCGGCTCCCATCCCGCCGCATGCGAGTGGAGCTTCGCCATGAGCTCGCCGATCAGCACGAACTCTTGCTCGGCACCGCCGCCGAGCTCGGAGAGCTGGGTTCCCTCGACCCACCGCAGCAGCGACACCTGCCGCTCCTCGGGGACGGCGGGGTGCGACGCGACGGTAAACGGCTCGCCGTCGGTCGTGTCGATCACGTCGGCGGTCTGGACGACGCCGTCCCGCTGTAGGGACCGGGCCCAGGCCACCTGCGAGCGGAGTTGGGCGTCGCTGTGGTATCCGGCCCGGTGCACCCGCAGGACGAAGCGCTCGTCGTCGCCGGTGGTAACGATGAACACGGCGTTCTCGCGCTCTGCGAGAAGTCCGATCGAGCTGTCCGCCTGCAGTCCCCACGCGGGAAGCGCTGCCCGGGCGAGTTCGGTGAGAGCCGCGATCTGCTCCCCCGAGGGCCGGCGATAGAACTCGTGCACGTCGGCGACCATCAGCTGCCGCTCCGCCCAGCGCCGTGCTGCTCCTGGACGGTGGCCAGCGCCCGCTCGAACCGGGCCAGGGCTTCGTCCGCATACGTCTGGTCGATGAGCAGGCCCGGCTTCCACTGGAGCACCGAGGTGTCGAAGCCGGAGAACATGGCCCACACGCCCTGCTCGTACAGGGCGCCCGACATGCGCAGCGCTCCGTTGCGGTCGGCGAAGCGGATGCCCATGACCACCCCGCGCTGGCGCACCTCGGCGAGGTAGGGGTAGCTGGCGGCGAGCCGCTCAAGGCGCTCTCGGAAGTAGCTGCCCATGGCGCGCGCATTGGCGAGGGCGTCGGGTGCGGTGCTGAGCTCGAGCGCCTTCTGGCCCACGATGCAGCCGAGCTCCGACCCGCCGAAGGTTGAGACGTAGCCCCACCCGTCCTCGTGCAACCACCGGCCGGCCCGCTCATCGAGCAGGGTCGCCGAGATCGGGTACACGCCGCCGGACAGCCCCTTGCCGGTGACGAGGATGTCGGGGACGACACCCCAGCCGTCGATGGCCCACACGTCACCGGTACGGCCGAGACCGGTCTGGACCTCGTCGGCGATCAGCAACGTCCCGTGCCGGTCGCAGAGCTCGCGCACCGCAGGGTAGTAGTCGTCGGTCGGCATCGGGAAGCCGGCGGTTGCGGGGATGACCTCCGCGAGGACGGCCGCCACGTCGCTGGCGGCGAACGCCTGCTCCATGGCGTCGAGGTCCCCGAAGGGCACCGTGACGAACTCGTCGGGGAGGTCGCTGGCAAACGACCGGGCGTTCGAGGGATCCCCGGCTGCGCCCGACAGCCCGCTGCGGCCGTGGTAGGCGCAGTCGAACGCCACGATCCGGCGCCGACCGGTGGCCCGCCGGGCCGACTTGATGGCCACGTCGTTGGCCTCCGACCCGCTCGGGGTGAACACCACGTAGGGCAGGGCCGCTCCGAACGAGCACGCGGTCAGCCGCTCAGCCAGTGCGGCACGAGGCACCGAGGGGAAGTGGTGATTGCCCACGTCGTAGGTCTCCAGCCCTTCGACCAGGGCAGCGACGATCTCCGGGTTGCGGTGCCCGAGGTTGAACGTGCCGCCGTTGAGGTGGAAGTCCATCAGTTCGCGGCCGTCGATGTCCCAGAACCGGTAGCCCTCCCGGCGGCCCATCACGATCGACACGCCCACCCGCTCGAAGGCCTCGAGCCGGTTAGGGATGAGGTGGCGGTGTGCGCCTAGGAGCACTGCCCCCTTTGCCGGGGAGGCGTCGGCTGGTGGTGCATAGCTGGTCATCGCGACCTCCTGGAGATCAAAGCGCGGGCGGCGTCAGCGGTCTGCGCGTACTGGATGCGCGGCTCCATGGTGACCTCAGCGTTGCGTCGAAAGCTTTCGCGGACAGAACGATTCTCTACGAGGCTAGGTACAATGTCAATGGTGCGAACCGGCCGGAGGTCGCTACTTCCAACGGCACTAGGACCTTCTGCGTGGTTGGGGGCGCTTTTTCTGCGGGGCCCCTAGAACCCTCTCAGAGGCCCGTAGAGCCCCTCTGGAGGCCCCAACTCGGCACAGAATGTTTTTATAAAACCACATCAGCCTGTTGGGAAGACCGCCTCTAGGCGCCTCTAGGGATTCCGGCACCCAGCGGGGCAGGACCGACTGGCAGTTTGCGAATACTGGCTCAGGAGGGTTATGCAGAGGGCTCCACTCCTGCCTTCGCACGTGAAGACCGGCATTGTCCGGCCGTCCCAACAGTAGCAGCCCTCTGGGACAGCACTACCGGCCCCTGGATGCAGCTCCAGGGGGTTTCCTCTTGCCAGCGCACAGTCTTACTATGGATCGTGAAGGGTGCGAACCGTCATGGATGGAGCCATAGGCCAACGAATACCCCCTTGTGGGGCGCCGGGGACTCGCACGCGAGGTGGCTGTCGGGGATGCCGGCGAAGGCCGATACCAGGATGTTGTCCGCCCTGCAAACGCTTCCCGATGCCGGGCATCATGGGAGGGCACTGGCGGCGCCGGCTTAGGCCGGGGGAAGCAAGTAGCCTCACGACGACGGCACACTGGACACGTCGGAGTGGGCCTCTTCCGGAGGCTCACTCTGCCCGGCTTCTGGACCTCATAGATAACCCCTGGACAGCCTGATCGTAGATAGCCTACGTGATCCGGTCTACTGGTTAGGCCGCATGCCGGGATCGGTGGGCCGACATGGGGAAGACATGTATGCATAGCAAACGTGGGGAGAGGCAGCAGTGAGGGTCGAGGTCCGCTTCTACACCTGGGACGGTAGGTTCCGCGGCCTGGGCGATTGGTCATACATCACTCTCTCCTGTTCAGCCCCGGTTCGCAGCCTTCCGTGGTGTCCTGCGTAGTCCGGATGTCGTCCACCGGCTAGGCCCTTTGGCAGATGCGGTCAGCTACGACGGCGGCTAGAGTTGCTATGCCCCCGACGGAGGCCCTCACCGGCACCGATTCTCGGGCAGCTAACGGCCTAGCCCATGCGTGGGCCCAGCTCACATGTCAGGGAGGTTCATGATGAAAGCGAACCCCTTTCTCACGCTAGCTGTGGCCATAGTGGTGGCCCTCCTGCCAGCGGTCGCCGTCGCCCAGCAGGTCACGCCCACCTCAACGCCGCCTCCACCGACGGACCAGCAGGGGCCCATAATCGAAATGCCGGAGCCGGGTGGCACCGTGCAGCTCTACCCAGGGTGCAATAACATCGCTCTCACCTTTCCCGACGGGACGCCTAGCGAAACGGTGGTGCAGGCGGTGATCCCCACTGTGGCATCCCCGGTGATGTGGCGCTACAACGCTGCCCAGAACAGGTTCGAAGGTTACTCTCCCGCAGCGCTGCAGGCCAGCGACCTGCTGACGGTGAACTTCCTGGACGCGGTGTGGCTCTGCGTCAGCGGGCCCTCCGGGCCCTCCCACTTGACCACCTATACCAATGCAGACTACGGTTTCTCCTTCCGTTACCCGTCCACATGGCAGCTCGAGCAAGAGCCAAACCTGGTGAAGCTCAGCCAGGGAACGCTCGTCTTGGGCATTGGGTGCAGGTTCGACACGGAGGATGTCAGCATCGGGGGCACTGGCACGCCGGCGGGCGACTTCGAAACCAGGGGCAACGTGACGTTCCTGGGGCAAGAACTACGCAGGGATGTGCTGGTGTTCGAGGGGAACGTCAAGGCCGTCTTCTACGTGGGTACCGGTCCGATACAGGCAGGCAACGTGGTGTTCGCCATCCGCCTGGACGACTTCTCAGATGACCCTGGCAGTGACATTCCGGAATCATTGCAGACTGAAGTCGACCAAATCGTCGAGTCGTTTGAATCGACCCAGTAGCGCAAGGCTCTCAGAGGCTGGGCCCTCGCGCTCAACTTGCGCCTAGTCTAAACAGCCCGACGCGGCGCCGGGTTGTCTGTTCGGGTTTTCGGCGACCGAACTGTGTCTGTCTGGCGGTCCTTCGCCACCAAGTCCACGTCCCGGCGCGTGACCCGTCGCACGTCATCGTTGCTCTAGCAGGCTGTCAGGAAGTCGGAGAAAACGCCGCAGGCGAGACGGTACTCGTCGATGGTGCGGCGGCTGCGGTCGAGCGCCTTCCGGCTTCGGAGGAAGCTCTCCAGATAAGCCGAAAGGCCCGCGAGGCCGGGTGCCTAAAGCACCAGCGGCCCGCTCCGAAAACGCTCTGCTCTGCTCCTTCGGTCAACCCTCCGAATCTGGGTCGACCGAAAATGGCGCGTACTGGTACCCCCAATAGTCGTCATTTATAACTCGTGACTCGGGGCCTAGAAGGCGCGCCCCACTGACCAAAAGCGAATTTGATGCCTGGCCCGCTTGTGCCCCCGAGCGGGCGTTGCGAATCTGCCCTCTTGCCGGGGAGTCTGCCGGGCGAGCTTCCTCGCTTTCGATCCCGAGACCGCGGGGATTGGCTGCCAGTAGGCCGAGCAGTGCCCCAGCCTCCTACAGCAGGGCCTCGATCGGCGTCTCGTCATTCACTTCCGGCATAGCGCGACGCAGCGTCGCCAGACCAGATGGTTCGATCTTGTGTTTCGCGGCCGGTCGATCCGACCTGCATACGCCTATCGGCAAGAAGCCGCTTCCCTCAAGGAGGTGCATCCGCCTCGATAGGAACGGGCGAGTTGAGGCCCCTTTCGCAGCCTTGCGGGCTCTCTCTACAACCTGCAATTGCACCGCCCCATGCTGCTCATCAGGCTGTTGCTTTCCCAGAGCGCTTGCTCCTCAAGACAAAGGGCAATCTCCAGGTTCGGGCAAAGGTGCCGCGCCGACTGAATTATCGCGGAGTAGACCTCGTGGCGAAGGTTGCGGGGATAACGCGCCCTCCCGTCTCCTGCGACGGGCGAGACCCTGTCGATATTCTCGGAGACCGTATTCCGCATCCCCATCTTCCTCTCCATCAGGTCCCGAGCGCTTCGGTAGATGCAGATGCCGCCGAGCGTGAGGCGCTTGATCGGCACGCCCTCGAGCAGGCGTCGAGTAAACGCGGTGTAGAGGTCTTGCCAGCCTTTGATGGGTATGATGGGCATCATGATAGCGCGGACGGGATAGCCCCGCTCGGCAACGCGCCGCATCGCTTGGAGGCGCTCATCGATACTGGGCACGTTCTCCTCGAACATCGCCGATACTTCGGGCGGATTCACGCTCCATGAGAGGATGGAGTGTCCGTGATGCTGCAGATTCAAGAGACGGTCGACATGAGCGCTCTTCGTGAGGAGCGTAAGGTATGCCCAGGGGTGCTCGGCGAAGAATGGCACCAGGACGGTTGAGTAAGCGGTGAGAGGATCCAGGGCGAGGGAGTCCTGGAGTTTGCCGAGGTAGAACGCGGTGGGTCCACGTTGCCTCCACGCAATGCGATCGATTTCGAGCAGCATCTCAGGCAGGTTCACGTATATCTTGACTGAGGGCGAGAACTTGACGCCCGGAGTGCCTGCCAGGTAGCAGTACTTACAGCCGTAAGGGCAGAAGCCGTAAGGAGAAAAGTGCCAGTAGTTCGGGCAGGCGTTTCCGCTCTCCTGGGCGAAACGTACCGCCGACCGAAGTTCCCCAAAAACCAGGGTGTGCTTTCCGGCCTGATGAAGACGAAGAGGGTCCCGGTAACCTAGTCTCAGTTGATTATGGGGTGTGTCGAGGTGCTCTTCCACGTGCGCTTCTGGGTAGAGATCGCAGATGCGTTCGACAAATTGCCTTCGTTCGGGCGTATTGTAGCTGCCTTTAGCGAGGATGATGCTCGCGACCTCAAAGCGGGCCGGCCGGACCGGCTCGTAGTCGCACGGTAGCGATACCGTGAGTTCTCGCTGCCCCAGCAGACTTAGCTCCTCGACATCGAGCATTGGACGTGTACCTCCACTACGGAGTACAGAACATGTGCTCTAACGGTAGTCTAACTGCATGCCCCGCAGAACGCAAGGCAATCCCTATTGCTCTGCGCGAGAAATGTGAGCGTCTGCTCCGAAGGCGAGTGCGCGTAGGCGAACAGGACCTACGGTGGGGTGACACCAACCCCTTGAAGCTCTGACAGAAATCAATACTGTGTGTCCGAGAGCACCATGCGTTGCCTCTCCCTCAGCCGAAAAAGCCGGGGTGGCGAGGGATCCACAGGCCCTAGCGGCGTCTGGGAAATCAGATCGTGCTGGCCGAGACCGATCTTCCTATGCTGTTGTTGAGAGAAAGGTGGCGATAGGAAATGCCTCCGCGCCAAGGTCCAAATAGCTATGAATGGCGACGACTTCACGAGAGGCTCGACAGAGCAGTCGCTGAATCTGCTCGCATCTACTTGCAGAAGCTTGCTAGCCATCGCATCCGCATCAAGGCTCAAGAACTGAGTGACGAGTTAGACGAACTGAGATTGGGCAGAGAGCCGGATTATGACATCCCAGGCCTTCCGCTTGTTTATGCACTTAAGTACATGCCGAGGCGTGTTGTGTCCATATTCGGATCATTGTTCCGCGTACTCGGCGACTGGTATCCAGGGTCGGCCCTAGACATTGGAAGCGGAACAGGTGCAACCGCTCTTGCGCTGGATCTACTGAATCTACCTCGTCACATCACTCTCGTAGGGATCGAGCCAAGCCGGGAAATGATTCTTTTCTCCCAATGTTCCCGATATCGAGATCGCGTCTCAACGGACTACAGGCAAGGCTCGATAGCCGATCTGGCAAAGGGGAGCATGAGTTTTGAGCCCTTCGATTTGTGCGTCTTCTCCGCGTGCTTCCCCTACAGCTTCGACGACTGGAGCCCCTTAATGTCAGCGCTTGGCGACTATCAGGGGCGAGAGTCCAAAATGATACTCGTAGTCGAAGCTGACGCCAAGCATGAGCTCCTGACCTCCTTTCGGCGTCGGCTTACGGCCAGAGGTTGGCCGACCGTCGCCTTCTGCTGTCACGATCTCCCAGATTTCGTAAAGGACAATGACCTTCCGCTTCGCGAAATGGTGAGCGTTTGGCGGCGCCTCGGCTTGGGCGGCTCGCCCAAGACCTGGTGGAATCCACCCGATGACAAGTTCTTGGTCGCGAATCCCAAGCCCGCAGGCCTCCGCAACGTCAGGGCTGTGACGGAAAGGCTCGAGGAAGGGTCGGAACCCGTCCGAGTCAGGAGAGCAAACTAGAGAAGAACTCCCCGCTCGAGGTTACCTCTCGACGCCCCTAGGAGGAGTTCTAAGACGAATGGTGTGGTACCCCCGGCGGGACTCGAACCCACGCACCCGGCTCCGGAGGCCGGTGCTCTATCCAACTGAGCTACGGGGGCTCATCTGTCATCTTAGCCCTGGCTGGGAAGGAGCGCAAGGCCTACAGGAGATAGCGCAGCCACAGGTAGAGGGTCGCCAGGGTCACTGAGACCGCCGTCACCAGGGCGCCGTGGCGGAAGAAAAGCCAGAAGGGGATGCGCTGGCCCGCCTGTTCCCCCAGGTTGGCGACAAAGACGTTGGCAGCCGCGGCGATTACGGTGAGATTGGCACCCAAGCCCGCTCCCATGACCAGGGCCCACCAGAGGACGTTGTCCGATCCAGAACCGCCGCCCAAGCTCGCGGTTAACTCCCGCACGACCGGAATCATGCTTGCTGTGTACGGGATCTGGTTTATGATGCTCGATAGCACAGCAGACTGCCAGAGAACGAGGAAGGTCGTCGCTAATCGGTTGCCTGCTGTCAGGTCAGCTAAGCCCTCGCCGATGTCCTCCAGCAGCCCGACCTTGTCCACGCCGGCCACCACTATGAACAGTCCGATAAAGAAGAAAAGGGTGCTCCACTCCACGTCCCGCAGTATGTCGTGAGGATCCTGCCGGGTGACCACCAGCAGAGCCGCTGCACCCAGAAGGGCCACCGTGGCTGGCTCATAATCCAGGGCCCCATGCAGGAAGAAGCCGACAATGGTCAAGCCTAGGATGACCAGCGATGTGCGCAGCAAGCCGGGGTCCGTGATAACCTCCCGCTCGTCCATGGCCAGAACACGCGCCTGTAGCTCAGGAGATGCCTCCATCTGGCGTGAGAACATTCGGGAAGCCAGGAACAGATAGACCCCCAGTATGACCAGGGTGATGGGCGCCACATTGACCAGGAAGGAGACGAAGTCCAGGTCGGCGGCGCTGCCGATCAGTATGTTGGGCGGGTCGCCGATGAGGGTAGCGGTCCCTCCGATGTTGGAGGCCAGCGCCTCCGAGATGAGGAAGGGCACTGCACTCACCCCCAGGGACCCCGCGAGAAACACGGTGACCGGCGCGATGAGAACCACCGTGGTCACGTTGTCCAGAAACGCCGAGCCTATCGCCGTCACCAGGGAGAGGATGATAAGGATGCGCAGTGGACGCCCCTGCGCTAGCTTGGCCGAACGGATGGCTATCCACTGGAAGACCCCTGTCTTGCCCAGCACATTGACCATCATCATCATCCCCGCCAGGAGGAAGATCACGTTGAAGTCGATGGCGCGGAATGCTTCCTCCTGGTCAACGACGCGGAAGGCGATCATGAGAACGGCGCCAGCCAGCGCCGCCGTCGTCTTGTGCAAGCGCTCGGAGACAATGATGGCGTAGGTGACGGCGAAGATGCCTACCGCCACGCCCGTGTCAGGCAATCACCACCCTCCCCATGGCCGCGTCGCGACCTTTTTCACCCTTCCCCGCGCGGAGGCGGAGGCCACCTAGAGGGAGCCGCTAGCCTCGGAGGGATGCTGGCGGATCCATACCTCCAGGAGCTGAAAGCGGTCCAGATAGCCCACCGGCCGCATCTCCTGGTCCACGATGGGCAGCCCTTCCAGCTTGTGATCGTGCATGCGGCAGAAAGCGTCCCTCACGGTTTCATCGAGGGTTACATACACCGGCGGCTGCATGAGCTCCCGGGCTACCACCGCCCGCACCATCCTGCCCAGCTCCTCTATACGCTCCCGCTCCAGGATCTCCGATAGGAACTCCTCGGGCACCACCCGGAAGAACAGCTCATCCAGCAGCAGGCGGAGGGGGATAATGCCTGCGAGACGACCCTCAGCATCCACCACCGCCGCTGTTCTCACCCCGCGGCGTCGCCACATCCGGCGGGCGACCTCCTTCAGATCCATGTCCTGGGGCGCCACGCACGGGACATCGCCCGCCAGGTCGCGTGCCTCCGAGATCCGCGTCATCTTGGTGATGATATCGGCCTCAGGCGGGCCCGGCTCTCCCGATGTAGGCTTTCGTTCGCTCATAGGCCATTCCTATCCCCGGCAGGCTGCCGGTCCTCCCATGGGCCGATACGCGAAGGGCCCACCGAATGGCTGGGCCCCTGGGCGGGCCGAGCGACCCGCCGCAGCATTATAGCACGGGGCTGCTTTCAGGACTCTCGCCAGACGGCCAGGCTATACCCCGGCTTGCGCTCAGGCTGTCGTAGACGCCGCTGCGGTCACCCCCGCTACCCCCGCGTCCGCTGTCGATACTGCACGGCCTCGGCCAGATGCGGGGAGGCGATCTGCTCGGAGCCCGCCATGTCGGCGATGGTGCGGGCCAGCTTGAGGACCCGGTGGAAGGCCCGGGCGGAAAGGCCCAACTGGGTCATCGCCAGCCGGAGCAGCGATCTGGCCTGCTCATCCAGGTGGCCCTGGCAGTACTCGCGCACCTCTGTGGGGGTCATCTCGGCGTTGCAGATGAAGCGGGTGCCCGTGAAGCGGGCGGCCTGCTGCTGCCGAGCCCGCTCCACCCGCTCGCGCACCACTGCCGAGGGCTCGCCGGGGGTTTCGTCGGCCAGCTTTTCGTAGTCCACTCGCGGCACCTCCACGAAGATGTCCACGCGGTCCAGCAGGGGGCCGGAGATGCGCTTCTGATAGCGGCTCACCGTGGCCTCGGAGCAGGTGCACTCCCGGGTAGGGTCACCGTAGAACCCGCAGGGGCAGGGGTTCATGGCGCCGACCAGCATGAAGTTCGCGGGGTAGGTGACGCTGCCCTGGGCGCGGGAGATGGTGACCCGTCGGTCCTCCATGGGCTGGCGGAGCACCTCCAGCACCTGGTGCCCGAACTCGGGCAGCTCGTCCAGGAAAAGCACGCCCCGATGGCTCAGGCTGATCTCGCCGGGCCGCGGCTGCCGCCCCCCGCCCACCAGCCCGGCGTGCGAGATGGTGTGATGGGGCGCCCGGAAGGGTCGCTGGCCGATGAGAGGAGTGTCCGATGGCAGCAGCCCGCACACGCTGTAGATCTTGGTCACCTCCAGGGCCTCGTGGACGGCCATGCTGGGGAGCACCGAGGGCAGGGCCCGTGCCAGAAGGGTCTTGCCGGCGCCGGGAGGCCCCGTCATCAACGCGTTATGCCCACCAGCGGCCGCCACCTCCAGGGCCCGCTTGACGTGCTCCTGCCCCTTGATGTCGGCAAAGTCCGTACCGTCCCACACCTGCTCAGCCACCGGCGGCTCGGGGGGCCGCTGGAACTCGGGGATGGCCTGTACGCCGGAGAGGTGAGCGGCGAGCTGGGCCAGGCTGTTTACCGGCACGATGCGCACCCCCTCGATGAGGCCGGCCTCGCGGGCGTCGGCCTCCGGCAAGTACGCCGTGTCCAGCCCTCGCTCCCCGGCCAGGGCTACCATAGGCAGGATGCCGTGGGCGTGGCGCACCTGTCCGTCCAGGGAGAGCTCACCCAGGAAGAGGGCGCCGGAAACATCGGCGGCGATCTGCTCAGAGGCTAGCAGGATGCCTACGGCGATGGGCAGGTCATAGGCCGGTCCTTCCTTGCGGATGTCCGCAGGCGCCAGGTTGACGGTGATGCGTCGCTGGAGGAACTGGAAACCGGAGTTGCGCACCGCTGAGCGTACCCGCTCCTTGGCCTCCTGGCAGGCCGCGTCGGGAAGCCCCACGATGGCGAAGGCCGGCAGGCCGGAGGCGATGTCCACCTCCACCTCGACCAGTTCCCCGTCGAGCCCGAGCACCGCGCAGGAGAAGACCTTGGCGAGCATAAGTTGTGCCCGTTGTGAAGGTACGCAGGTGGGGGAGAAGCGTCAAGAGGCAAGCTGGGCACGGCAACCCGCGCCCGCTGACACGGACCTGAACCAGCTTGGGCCACCACGGCCCTCGTCACGACAGGCTAGGGGGTGCTGGATAAGAATGCAGGAACGTCGGCCGGCGTGTCCAGCATGTAGCCGCGGCCGGGAAAGTTGACGATGAGGTCCCGTTCGGCGCCGATGGTCTGAAGCTTGCAGCGGAGGTTTCGCACGTGGGCCCGCACCACCTCGGGCGCGCCGGTGTCGGGCTCGAAGCCCCACAGCTGCTCCAAGAGCTCCTCGATGGGCACCGGCCGGCCCGCCCGCCGCATCAGGTACTCCAGCAGCAAGGACTCGAACCGGGTCAGCGCCACGCTGCGGCCGTCCGAGGACAGCACGCGCCGCACGACATCGAAGTCCAGCTCGCCCGCGTGGAGCACGCTGTCCGCGCTGGCGCTGCGCTGCACGCAGAGCAGGAGAGCACGGGCAACATCCCGTGCCCGTACCGGCCGCTGCAATACCACATCGAGTCCCGCTCTCAGCGGGGGTGAGGGAATCGAAGGCTCTCCACGCTGCGGCGTCAGCAGGTACACGACGGGGGGCGCAGCGTCGCCGAGCCGGCGCAGCAACTCCTCTGCGAACTGCGTCGGCGACATGTCGTCGGCGTCGTCGTCGAACACTATGACGTCCGGATTCACGCCACGGTTGTTGAGCGCCCCTACCTCGCCAGCGCAAGCCACTGCCCCAGCCAGAAAGCCCAGTTGGCGCGCGGCTGCCACGCGAATATCGCGAGCGCCGGGGCTCGGGTGTATGAAAAGAACAGTGGGCGGCGGTTCCATCACCATGGCAGAGCATCCCTAGCACCGCAGGGGGCGCCGCTAGGCGAATCCTGCCTTGCGCGGCGTGACCAGTCCATACCTATTGTTATGTAGTTCCATACCGATTCTTACGTATACTCTAAGATCGAGTGGGGGTGAGGGCATGGAGAGTGTCGAGGCGAGAGGCGGCGCCGGCGTGCCGGCTAGTCGAGCAGTCCTTCGCGGACAGCCCGCACACTCGCCTCGGTGCGAGAGGCGGCGTCCATCTTGCTGAGGATATTCGCGACGTGTTTCTGAGCCGTTTGAACGCTGATACCGAGCTCGGTCCCGATCTCCTTGTCCGCTCTGCCGGCCCCCACCAGGTGGAGGACCGTCAGCTCGCGGAAGGTCAGGCCGTAGGCATTCCCTCGCTGCATCTGGCGCTCTACTCTGTTTTCCAGCTCCTCCCTGGCCTTTTGGAGCGCCTCCTCTGCCCGCTTGCGCTCCGTGATGTCCCTGATTACCACCTGGTATGCTCGACCCCTGTCGTACGTTATCGTGCCCGCAGAGACCTCAATAGGGAACTCCCTGCCGTCCTTGCGCACTGCCCTTTGCTCGTAGTGCCCAGGCGCACACTCGCTTACCTCCCTGGCATTGAGTCTCTGCGCCATCAGCTCCCGGTACTCCGGTGATAGGAACTCCGTGAACCGGCGACCTACCATCTCCGCTCCGCTCTCGTACCCGAACATTCTCAGCAGTGCTCGGTTCACAAACCTTATCTCCAGGCCTTGAGCAATCGCTATTCCGTCGATGGAATCCTCTACCACCCTTCGATACTTCTCCTCGTTCTCCCGCAGCGCCTCCTCCGCCCGCTTCCGCTCAATCACGCGTGCCAACCGCTCGGCAATCGCATCGATGAGCTGCCTCTCTTCCCTCAGGAAGGGCCCTTCATCGCTCTCTGGCTTCTCCTCCAGGTAGCAGACCTCCACAGTGCCGATCCGCTGCCCATTCACCACGATGTCGCTGGTCTGCCTCCAGGCGGTTTCCCTGAAGTTCTCCGTCCGGAACTCTTGGCCCTCAAGGATGATCCGTGCGCACGTGACTTCCGGGTACTGCCAGGCTGGGGGAATAAAGTCCACCGCTCCCTGAAGTATCTCCCCCAGCGAGATACCCGGCGTCTGAACGAGATCGGAGATGCCATACAGGCAACCCAGTTCCCTCACCCGCTCACCGAGATCGTGGCTCCGCCTGCGCAGGCTCTCCTCCCCCCGCTTGAGCTCGGTGACATCGCGGATAGTGCCAACTCTGGCTACTGGCCGCCCATCCTTGTCGCGAATTAAGGCACGGTTATCGCTGAACCAGTGGTACTGGCCGTCCTTGCATTTCCAGCGATACTGAATCGTTGGAGTCATGGCGGGTTGAGCGGTCTGACTCAGCAGGTTCTCAAGGTGTGCCCTATGTGGCTCCAGATCCTCAGGGTGGACCCTGCTTTGAGCCTCTTCAAATCCCATAGCGATGATCTCTTCGGGAGTGAACCCGGTCACTTGCAGCGCCGCCGGGCTGATGTATTCGTAGTTCCCCGTTTCGAGGTTGTGCTTGTATACGTAGTCTCGAGAGACCTCCAGCACCTCGCGGAGGCGCTGCTCGCTCTCCCGCAGCGCCTCCTCCGCCCGCTTCCGCTCGGTGATGTCGCGGAAAATGCCCCGCGTGGCAACGGGCTTGCCATCCCTGAAGCTACAATTGGCGCTCCCCTCAACCATGATTGCCCTGCCGTCCTTGCTCAGGAACATTGCCTCAATGCGATCAAGCTTTTCTCCGGCCATCACACGTTGGAACGCCTCTATACAGTGTGCTTTGCTGTCAGGGTGAATAATGTCCCACAACGAGAGGCCAGGGATCTCCTCCTGGCCATACCCAAGAGTTTCCCGCCAGGCACGGTTGACATACACGAAGGACCCATCGGGTGCAACGCTCTGGATTAGGTCGTTCGCGTTCTCAAGCAGGTCCCGATATGTCTCCTCGCTCGCTCGCAGGGCTTCCTCCGCCCGCTTGCGCTCGCCGACCGCGGCTCCGGACGGCAGCACTTCACTGCCGCCCAAGCGCCTCCGCACCAGGGAGAGGACGGCCCCCAGCACCTCGCGCTCCGGCACCGGCCGCCGTAGGCACACGTCCACGTCTGGCCGAAAGGGAGGCGAGGGAAGGGGCTCGGGCTCCCCTTCGCCCGACACGATGTACACGATGGGCGGCGTCAGCTCGCCCAGCGCCTCCGAGATGCCGGTCCCGAACTCGGCAGCCGACATGTCCAGCTCGCAGTCGTCGAAGAGGATGACGTCTGGAGTCGTACCTGGGCCGGCAGCCCACTCTATGGCTTCGCGGGGCGAGGGGACAGCGGTTGCGAGGAGGCCGAGCTGGCGAGCAGCGGCCGCACGGTCCTCGCGCAAGCGGGGATCACTCTGGAGGACCCAGACCAGTGCAGGTGCGTCCGTGACCATTGCAGCTCACCTCCCTGCGAGCTGCCCGGTCCTGACGAGGATGGATCAGGGATGCTCCAACGCTAGCGGACGGTACCAGGGATGTCAAGAGTTCAGTGATTGCTGATATATGAATTCTCGAAATCAGCCTTGTATTCTCTCCTCTTCACTAGCCATTTCCGACGGGGGACTGCACTATGTGCAGTGTAATGATTGCGGTAGCGGGTAATCGTTTTCTGATACACGTATTGGCGAAGGCCCTCTTGGGTTTGCTCCGTTCCCCTACTGGCCCCAAAGCTTGGTAGCGATAATATCGAAGGGACTGCCATACCGTCGAAGGAAGTGACAGGTGAGTGTCTTCGAGGCGCTGGCAAGCCCCGTCCGGCGAGACATCCTGGAGGCACTGCGGGACGCCGACATGACACCCGGTGCCCTAGTGGTCCGCCTGGAGATGTCTCAGCCCGCCGTCTCCAACCAGTTGCGCGTCCTGCTGGAGGCGGGCCTGGTGGAGAGGCGCCGCGAGCGTCAGATGCGCGTCTATTCCCTCCGGCCGGAGAAGGTACAGGAGGCCATCGATTACCTCGCCGGCCTCATGCCTGGCGCGTAGCCGGCGGGCTCTACTCCTGGGTCCACGTCTCCCTAATCCCCTCCTGCTGAGCCGATCTCGCCCTGGTAGGCGCCCCAGAGCTCCCGGGGCAGGAGCCGCCCGATGGCCACCATGGCCTGGCGGCAGGCCTCATCCGCTGCCTCCTGGCTGGAGAGGTCCGGCGGCGGCTCCACGTCAAACGGCGCCCCGAAGCTCACGTTGGTCTCCCCGTCCAGGTCGTGCACTCCCACCGGCAGCAAGGGCACACCTCGGCGCCCCAGCTCCAGCAGCAGGCGGCCCATGGCCGGAGGCGGCTGCCCCAGGACCCCGCCAGGCTGGTTCCGGGCCTCCGGGAAGAGCCCGATGGGCTCTCCCTCCCGCGAGCGGTCCCGGGGGCTGATCAGCTCGACCATCCTCCGGACAGCGGTGGCCCGCCCACCCTTGTTCTGGGGGCTGGTAGGCACCAGGACCATGTCGTACATGCGGGCCACCCGGCGAAACAGCCAGCGCAGGAACCACCAGGGCCAGGGGATGGCGTCCCGCCTTCGCTGCTCGAAGCCGTCCTGCATCAGCCAGTGGACCACTGCCTGCGGTCCTCGCCGACGCCTCACGATCATGGAGATGAGGAAGGCGTTCCAGCCCACAAAGTAGTAACGGCGCTGATAGTGGTTCACCACGGCCACGAAGGCCCCGCGCTCCGGGATGTGCTCCTCGCCGCGCACCACCGGCTGGCGGCCGGTGCGCCTCAGCAACCACTCGGCGTGCTCCCCCAGGGAGACGCGGCGTCCCAGGAGCAACGGTGGAATGAACCTGCGGGCGAAGGAGAGGGGGAATCGGAACGGATGGAGCTCCCCAGCCACGGCCGGGGACGGCTGCTCCGACCCCGCTGAGAGATCGGCTCCCTGCGCTGTGTCCGAGTTAGAATTCATCGATGCAGAAGGGCGCGTAGCTGACCGAGAAGATGGCGGCCGCCTCGGCCAGCGCGGAGCGCCTCCCGACCTCCAGCAGCCCCACTCTGGCGGCCTCCGCCGGTGCCAGGTGGCCGTTGTAGAGGGCGGCCAGGGTGCGCACATCCAGGGTCAGGTCGGGCTGCTCAGAGGCGGCCTGCACGGAGAGCCTGCCGTCGGCCACCTCCAGCCTCCAGACGCCCTCGTTCCAGGGCGCGGTGCGGTCGTGAACAGCCAGAACCAAGCGCCGGCCCTGGGCCTGCTCCAGGCAAGGCCGCGCCTCCAGGGCCCGCGGCACGTCCACCAGCCGCAGCATGAGGGCGGGCCAGGCCTCCATGCGCACCCGCCAGGGGTCGGTCAGTACGCTCAGCAGCGGCTCCTCGGGGGAGGCGTACCACTCGATGCGCTCGTGCAGGTCATGGCGCAGCAGGTAGCTCAGGAGGCCGGCATAGGCCTCGCCGTCCAGAGCGATGAGCTCGCGCACCCGCAGGACGCTTTGCGGGAAGGGCCTGTCGGGCACCTCGAACCTGCGCGTGCGATAGACGACGTATCCCAGAGCCTCGCCGCTGGTGCCCTCCCAGAGGGCCGCGTCCTGCGGCTCACGCCTTGCCCTGAACACGGCCTCCCGCCACCAGACCTCGGCGCGAACGAGAGGGCCGTTGCGCTCACGAGTGTACTCCTCATAGAGGGCGTGCAGGGCGGGCCACTCATCGGCGGTCACTCGACGGCAGCGCTCCTCTCTGGGAGGCCGGGCCACCTGCACATCCTTGGGGGCGAACGAGTAGCGAACCGCCGTGGACGCCACCCCCCAGCCGTAGCGCTGGTACAGAGGATAGTGGGGCGTGTACAGCCCCGAGAGGACCTGGCCGCGATCTCGCATGTCCGCCAGGGAACGCCGCAGGAGGGCGCCCACATGACCTCGGCGGCGATGTTCTGGCAGGCAGGCCACCGCGGTGACCCCGCCCATGGCCACGGCGCCCCCGTTGATGCGCATGGCGAAGGGGAGCACCCTTAGCCCCGCGGCCATGCGGCCGTCTACGAATGCGGCCAGCGACCACTCCAGCGGGTAAGTCGCTCGGGCGAAGTCTGCCGCCTCCTGGAGCGCCTCGGGCGCCCTGCTGCTGTTGAAGGCGTAGGCGTCGACGAAGGCGAACTCCTCCACCTCCTGATCACGGATGGGACGAATCTCCACGCTCACGGCATCATCCACCTGTTGCCATTGCCTACCTCCGGGCGAGAGAAGGATCGGTTGGCATCATAGCAAACAAGTGCACCAGCCAGAAGTACCCCAGCGCTCGGGCGGGTGAAGAGGACACCTCCTCCCATCGAGGCCAGGGCCATCGCCAGGGACTTGACACACCCCAGGGGATCTCGATACGGAAGCTGCCCAAAACGAGGGTTAGACGGGCTGGCGGGGGGCCGGCTGCATGGCCCGGCTGGCCGATGTCACGCCCCGCACCGCCTCGAGCTTGCTCAGGAGCCGCGTGAGCTGCTCGATGCCCTCCGTCTCTAGGGTGATGGACACGGTGACGGTGCGGTCGCCATGCTCGTCGGTGTGCACCGCCACCATGTTCACCTTCTCCTCGGCGACGATGCTGCTGAGGTCGCGCAGCAGGCCCACCCGGTCCCAGGCCTCGATGCGCACGGCCACGGGAAAGAGCTGACCGGTGCGGCCCCACTCCACCTCGACCAGGCGTTCGGGCTCGTCCTCGTGAAGTACGTTGTGGCAGTCACGGCGATGTACGCTCACGCCGCGGCTGCGGGTGACGTAGCCGATGATGGGATCGCCGGGCACGGGGTTGCAGCAGCGGGCGAGCTGGGTGAGCAAGTCGCCCGTGCCCAGCACCTCGATGCTGGTGGTATAGACAGGCGCGGCAGGCCCGGGAGCGACCAGTGCAGGTGCCTCCTCCTCCTTCTGGATGAGAGGCGCCAACTTCGGGGCGATCTGGTGAATGCTGACACCTCCATAGCCTAGAGAGGCCAGGAAGTCGTCCATCTCCTCAAAGCGGAACCCTTGCAGGAGCAGCTCCTGAGACTCCGTCAGGGTGAGGCTCAGGCGGTGCAGCTCGCGTTCCAGTATTTCTTTTCCCCGCTCGAGGTTCTCGGCCCGCTCCTGCTTCTTGAACCACTGGCGGACCTTCTCGCGGGCGTGGCTGGTCTTGATATAGCCCAGGTTGCGGTTGAGCCAGTCGCGGGAGGGCCCTCGCGAGCCCCTACCGCTGACGATCTCCACCATGTCCCCGTTGTGGAGCTGGTAGCTGAGGGGCACCAGCCGACCGTTCACCTTGGCTCCGACGCAGCGATTCCCCAGCTCGGTGTGGATGCGATAGGCGAAGTCCAGGGGCGTGGCACCGGCGGGGAGGTCCTTCAGTTCCCCCTTGGGGGTGTAGACGAACACCTGGTCCTGGAAGAAATCGGTCTTGACCGACT
>Ga0209979_1000805_pt1 | contig 38512 bp, 42 predicted proteins | sample AnhtaG_FD_183114 | JGI IMG/M metagenome (GOLD analysis project Ga0209979, IMG submission 183114) | Deep subsurface microbial communities from Anholt, Denmark to uncover new lineages of life (NeLLi) - Anholt_01485 metaG (SPAdes) (version 2) | ecosystem: Environmental > Aquatic > Marine > Oceanic...
TAGTATTGTTTTTTTATATGTTTTAATAATAAAGGTTGTGAAAAAAGAGTATTAAAGACGACGATATTTGTGCGATATGTAGTTTTCCGAAAGACCTATGTATATGCGATAGTTTAAGCGCAGATGAACAACAAATTATTATTTCTAACGATCGACGTAAATGGGGGAAGATAGTTTCAGTAATCACATTCGAAGGGAACATAGATGCGAATTTAAAAGATATTCTTACGAAAGCTAAGAAAAAATGTGCTTCTGGGGGGGTTCTGAGAGGTAAAGGAATCGAACTTCAAGGTGAGCACAAATTCAAACTGAAAAAATTTCTAATAGATTTAGGATTCCCCGAGGAAAATATTATCATTCAAGATCGTATGATAAGGAAACGGCGATATTAACGATACTTTAAAAGTTAGACGTTCATTTGCTTTTTTTTTAATTTTCGTAATTTCAAAAAAAAATAAAATTGGATTCAATGAGTTCGATCTTTTACCAGGTTATTTTTGAAGGTGTTAAAGAGGATTCGAGCGATTCATACTCGCTAACCTTTAAAGACATATTTAGTGACAATCAAATTCAAATTTCTTCTCAATTTTTTACCACTTTGAGAGTTTCGAGTCAGAAAGAGTCTAATGTAGTCCATTTTCAAAATATAAAAGAGGTAATAAAAATTGGGAATCCTTCCAGTAAAATCGAGATCAATTATTATATCGCTATTCTCTATACAAATTTGAATGATGGAAAGAAAGAAGGCTTTTTAGTAGGAAATGTAAAAAATATGGGAGATATGTTGATAGGTGAGTGGCCATATAATGAAGAAAATGTGTCCAATTCAGAAGATCTCTATTTACAAAAATTGGATTTGCTTACAAATAGTAGTAAATTTGATAACATTTGTGTAATTTATCCTTTGAAATAAAGAAATAGGATAATAAAGGTTAGAAGAAATTATCTTCTTTCTCTTTTAGAAAATTAAAAATTTCTTGATAGTTCGGCATTCCAGTTCTTGCACCTAATTTTTGTATTTTTAATGAGGCTGCTGCGTTGGCAAACCTACAGGATTTTTCTAAATCCCAACCTTTAATCCAATAAGCCAAAGAAAATGCACCATTAAACGTATCTCCAGCACCAGTAGTGTCAATTATATTGTCTATATTATATGTTGGTATCCTTTTTTGAAAATCTTTGGTTGTTATTAATACGCCATTACTTCCTAATGTAATAATTACAATAGGTATCCCTTTTTTCACTAAAATTTCAGCCGCTTTTTCCGGTTTATTACTATTTGTTATTGATTTTGCTCCCTCTTTATTTGGAAGTACTACATCAGCTTTTAAAAGCACATTTTTTATGTTATTCCATCCTCTTAGGGCAATTTGGGATTCTAAATCTATACTAATTTTAACATTATTTTTTTTTGCAATTTCGAGGGCTTTTTCGGTCACTTTTTGATGAATAATTGTAGTGTGTAAGAGTTTAGAATCTGCTATGTAAGATTCACTTATATCATTGGGTTCTATTTTAGTTGTATACATGTGAGGAGACTGAATTATTGTCTTTTCTCCTTTAGCTACAAATATGAAATTAACAGGAGTTTTTTTGTTCGTTATTTTCTTAAGATACGTTGTATCTACATTTTCTTTGATAAAATCATCAATTAAGAGCTCACCGTATGAATCATCTCCAACTGCACCTATAAACCCGCTTAAACCGCCTAATCTAGCAACCGCTACCAAATAATTTGCGGTAACTCCCCCGGAGAAATAATTCTCACTTAAAGCATCAATCTTCTCATCCGGTTTTGGAAAATGGGGTACTTCAGCAACCCAATCTAGAACTACTTCTCCTAATCCAACAATATTTATGTGTTTCATAGTTCTTTTCAATATGTTAGAATCTTTTATCTAATTATAATATAGGGAACTAGAAACAAAAAGATGTAGATGGTTTTATTGTTATGATATTAAGTCATAATTTCTTTTATTCGATTCGCTAAATCATCATCAACATTAATGTCTTGAAAGTTTGAAGCCACTATTTCATAAGCGTCACTATAATCATTAAATTTTACTCGACCTTTAATCATAATGTCTCTACCAATGATACTAGAAGATAACTTTTTCAACAATTTTTCATAATCGGGAGTGTCTTTAACCTTTACAATTAGCTCTGCTTTTTCTCCAACTAATTTCTCGGCTGCTTCTCCAATAAATGTCGCTCTAATTTTTCCACTCTCATCTTCAAGAAAATGACTAGTAATCATTGTGAGTTTTTTATCGCCTGCTTTATCACATGTACAATTATCTATTTTTTTTCTACATTCGGAACAAGCTTCGTAAAATCTGATATTTTTTAATTCATTAGATAACACACCTTTAATTTCAAAAAAACCAGAGCTTTGAATAGTGTTAATATCTGTAAAATTTCCTGAAAAATTATTTTGTTTGAAATTTTTCGATGGTTCTGATACTTTAATATTTTCAATCTTTAAATCTATTTTTTCTATACTTGAGTCATTGGCAATAGTTACTTCGTTTTTCTGTGAATAATTATTAAATCTCAGTTCAACATCTTTCAACAAAACACCGTCTCCGTTCTTTAGGGAGTTTGAAAGTTCATCTGCTCTATCCCGCCAGGCTGTAACCCTTATAGCATCAGTAGTATCACTCACATTGAACCCTAATAATGAAATATCCTCGCCAGATTTTAAAGTTATTTTTCTTAAGTCATCTATTGCAGAAATTATTCCTTGAAAAGATATGTAACCTTTTTGGTTTTGAAGTGTATCGATAGTATCAATTACTTTTTCCTCAAACTTTACTGCTTTGTCTTTTTTCGTAATTTGTGTCCATGAAGTAGCGTGTAAATCTATTTGCCCTTCAGTATAATTACTTTTTCTAGGATTTAAGCTACTGAGAGAAATGAAATCACCTATTTCAATGTTTTCTATTTTATCGATATCCTCGTTCCAAAAACTTATTCTAGTTTTACCTGATGAATCTCGGACAGATAACGAGCTCACTCTTCCATTTTTCCCGTCCTTCCGAGTGAATTCGCGAACCGGGGAACGATTCATTACTTTTCCTTCAATTGATAGAGATCCTAATTTTTCGCTAATCTCATTTATTAGTTTAAATTCTTCCTTTATTTTAGGGTATTTTTTATAATCAACATCCTCAGGGGCTAAAATTATTTTACTAAATCTTCCAATGTGAATCTCTATTCCCCCATATCTTCCCTGTTTTGCATTACCATTCAAAATTTTAACGATTTCATTTTTCTCAAATCGTTCATCTTTAAAAACATTTACCTGATCGTCCCATAATACAATTCGAATATCTCCTGTATTATCATTTAATTTGAAAGCTCCCACATATCCGACTTCTCCATTGTTCTTATTGAAACTACTAAGATTGAAAATATCCTTAATCCTACCAACTAATACAATATTTTTCATGTTCAAGGTGATGTCAGAAATGTTTAATTCGATCTCATTCAAAAGCTCTTGATTTTCGCCTGAAACTTCTACTCCTAGTTCTTTAGCAATTACAAATAATGCCCCTTCGTCTGAAATTAAGCCCTTTAATTCCTCTTTTTTCTCTTCCACTAAAGTTTGTATCTCCTTTTTAGAAAGTCCAGTATCTTCAATAATTTTATTAATATACGCCTCAGTTTTCATTTATCTCACTTTTTTGTTTAGTTTTCCTTATCCAAAGATAAAATTAGCATTTATACTTTAAAAATGAAATTATTTAATACTTAATTAATCACTATTTTTAAACAAAAAGAGTATATCATATTGGTAATTTGTTATTGATAATTTAAATCAAATGTCATGTTTTTGTCGCAATTATGAATAAATTCAGGATCATTCCAGTTATTGATATTTTAAATTCTCAAGCTGTACACGCAATTAAAGGAGAACGAGAAAATTATAAACCCTTGAAATCAGTTTTAATTAATGATATCAACCCAACACGAATTGTATTAACATTAAAAAAAAAGTATTTATTCAACGATTTTTACATTGCAGATTTGGATGCTATACTTCAAAGAAAGCCTAATATCACAATCCTTTCAAAAATACTTGATATTCCTGAGGTTGAGATCATGATTGACCCCGGAATAAAAACCAATAAGGATGTAGAAAAATATTTTAACCTTAATCTAAAATCGTTGATTTTGGGATTAGAAACCTTAAGAGACCTAAAAGTTATTACAGAGTGTTTAGAACTGTTTGATATTAACAAGATTATAGTAAGTATTGATATGTACAACGAAGTAATTCAAACTAATATAAAGGAATTTAGAAGTCAAGATATACTTGAAATCATTTCCAAAATTGAAGATTTAGGCGTAGTTAATATAATTTTACTTGATCTCTTTAAAGTTGGACAGAAAATAGGAGGAATTTCCGCACTTTATTTAAAGATAAGAGAGCAATTTAATGGCGAAATATTTGTTGGAGGTGGAATAAAAGACATCCAAGACATTAAGGGTTATAAAAGTAATAACTTCTCGGGAGTTCTGATTGGGACTGCTTTACACGATGGTTCTATAAAAATCGAAGAACTAAGAAGTTTTCTCAAAAGTTAATCAATAAAAATAACACCCGAGCCTGAAACATTTAAAGATTTCTTACATACAGGGCAAGCGTGCTTTACTCTAACCCAATCGGTTATGTGTTCCTTATGGGCCTTCGCTTCGCAAATTGGACAGCCAGCCACTTCGTCAAATATTTCAATATTCTTTCCACACACTGCACACTTGGTTTTTGATACCGTAGAAATCCGTATAACTTCTTTTTTTATATCGAGCACAACATTATCTGTGTTTTCAGCTGTAGGATTAATTTGTTTCAATTCGGTCCGGGTATCAACACAAAAAATGGTTCCCTCGCTATCATCTTTACGATTCCCAATCCAAACCACTTTACCCTTGAAATAACTAGATCCCTCGTTTTCTAACGAGAGGCTTAACTTTCGATCTTCCATCACAAATGTTTGAATTACTTTAGTATATTTCAACCCATCTAAATTTGTGGATATTTGTTTAACCACTTCAAATGGTTCTCTGAATACTTCATTTGTTATGTCGACTTTCGTGATTTCTTTCGGTGACATAATAATTCATCGTTTTTTTGATATTTAATAATAATTATTTAATTTAAATTTTTATATCCTTTTCTTCTTTTTACTTTTCTTATCAAATTTTAAATATCCTAAAATAAAAGAGAATTTATAGCTTGAAGTATAAAAGATCTAGTATTAGAACAATCTAGTTGGATAATTTGGTTGATTAAAATTAATTCATATAATAAGTGATCGATTATGCGAGAACGTATCAGATTGCTTGTAAGCCCTAAATCATTAGAAGAAGCTAAAGTTGTAGTTCAGCAAAAAGATGTAGACTATATTGATTGTAAGAACCCGGTTGAAGGTTCTTTAGGGGCTAATTTTCCGTGGATTATAAAGAAGATGAAGAATTTAATACCTCAAAACAGTTCTCAATTATTAAGTGCAACAATAGGAGACTTCCCAAATTTACCTGGATCAGCTTCTTTGGCCGCTCTTGGCGCTGCCGCATCCGGAGCTGATATTATTAAAATCGGGCTTAAAGAATCAACGACAGAGAATGATTGCGTCTACTTAATGAAAGGTGTCGTGAAAGCTGTAAAGAGCTATAATGAAAATATAAAAGTTGTAGTGGCCGGTTACGCAGACAGAATAAGGATGAACACATCACCAGATTTTTTATTACTCCCGAAAATAGCAGCCAAATCTGGAGCCGATATAGTGATGCTTGATACTTTCATCAAAGATAGAAAAGGTTTATTTGACTTTTTAAGCGTTGAACAATTAAAGCTTTTTAAAAATAAAGCGAAAAAACTCAATCTAGAAGTCGCTTTAGCGGGATATTTAATGAAAGACTCCCTACCAATGGTAAAAAAAATAATGCCCGATATTATTGGTGTAAGGAGTATCGTATGTGAAGGATATGACAGGAATAATGGGATGATTAGAGGACATCTCATAGAAGAGTTAAAAGCTGAATTATATGCCTAAAACTTTTAAAAATAAATACTACGAATAACTAATTCCTCATATTTTTAGTTCATTTTAATAACATTAATTTGGTTACTCTGATGACTTGATATTATGTACGAAAAGGAATTAGGAATAATTGGTGTTGGTAAAATTGGTTCTGCTCTCTTAAAAAGAATAATTTCTACTAATACGATCGAGAGGAACAAAATTATTATTTTTGATATAAATGAAGAGAAATTGCACGATCTATCAAAGAGCTTAGATGTAGATTGTGCTAATAGTAATACCGATTTAGTTAATTCATCTAAACATGTTTTAATTGCTGTTATCCCTCAAGTAATGGATATTGTTTTGAGAGAAATAGAACCTGCAATATCTGTACAGCATGTAATAATATCTATTGCAGCAGGAGTTTCTTTTACTCATATAACTAAAATTATTACTAAACCTGTATCATTAATACGAATAATGACGAACATTCCAGCTCTTGTAGGCGCGGCAGCTACAGCGATAGCTCGTAACGAAAATGTCAAAGAATACCAACTAGAATTCGTTAAAGAAATATTCAATTCTGTAGGGATGGTAGTAGAATTAGAAGAAAGACATTTAGACGCAGTAACTGGTTTATCTGGAAGCGGTCCTGCTTATATGTTTATAATTATTGAAGCTTTAGCCGATGGGGGCGTAAAAATGGGATTACCTAGGGTTATTGCCCTAAAACTAGCAGCTCAAACCCTTCTAGGTTCTGCAAAACTTCTATTGGAAACTAACATACACCCTGCAGCGCTGAAAGATATGGTAGCAACTCCAGGAGGGACGACTATAACTGCAATACACGAACTTGAATCTGCAAAAATAAGAGCAACATTAATTAGAGCAGTAGAAGCAGCTACATTAAAATCTAAATCGTTAAATTCAGCAAAAATAAATAATATTCAAAAGTAATTTTTTTTATACTATTTAGTGAAGAAATTTTTGTGATTTGGTATAAATGGTAAAAATATCCAAGTTTGGAGAAGATTTTTTACTATTAGCACTCCGAATTGATAAACATATTGAAGGATATGTCGATTTTTATATCGGTCCAGAAAAACTCCGCCAAATTGTAGATTCTGAATCTCTAGCCTCTCCAAACACGTTGTATAATGACTCAAACAATTTAATAAAGCAAGTGGGTGCTCAAGGTTACGACAAAGAACGTGAACGGTATATCGAAAAGTTATTAGTAGCTATGAAAACCTCAATTGAAATTTTAAATGGTTCTGATCTACCTATTAAAGATCGATTTAAAAACCTTTATGATGTAGATTTACAACCCGCTAAAGAAGCGGAGTTGGATAAATTAAAAGAAGAGTTTGAGGCCGCATACGAAGGGGCTGGAAGCTTAGAAGAACGCATGAATAAATTAAGAATTACTCGCAAAGTTCCCGAAGCCAAAGTATATCCTTTATTTAAAAAAGCTCTTTCCATTACAAGGATGAAGACTAAGGAGTTATTTGGAGATCTCTTACCAAATAAAGAGAGGATTCTAATAGAATTAGTAAAAGAAGATAATAATAGTGAGGCAAAATGGGCTTATTATGAGTGGTACATTGGTAATTTTCGTTCATGTATAGAGCTTAATCCAAAATATAATATGTATTGGACTGCTTTTTTATCTGCCGCGGCTCACGAGGGATATCCTGGCCACCACATGAATTTTGTCCTCAACGAACAGAAGTTATATAAAGAGTTAAATCATTTCGAACATTCAATCTTACTACTCAAATCACCTAAATTAGTGATTTGCGAAGGTATAGCAGATCTTGCCGTTAATGCACTCTATTCTTACAGAGAACAAGCAGAGATTAGCTTACAATTTTGTTTAAACGGGACAAAAGAAGATATTATAGAAAATTTAGCAATGCAAAATACAGTGAAGGCAAAACGATCCCTTATTTGGTATAATATTGCTTATCACGCACTTATTGATGAATGGAGTGAAAAAAAATTAATTCAGTACGCAACCAATTTTGAAATCCTTAGTCAAAAAAACATAAAAAATATACTAAAACTAATTTTTGATCCAGCACATTCAACAACGGCTTTTGTATATAATCTTGGAAGTAGACTAATAATGAATAAATATGGAGAATTTCCCTCAGTGAAAAATTTTCGAAATATACTGTTAAATCCATTTTTACCTTCAGATTTTGTTTAATCTAACTTTATTTTAGAAAATTAAAATTTATAAAATTTGCCTTAAATACGATTCAAAAGTTAATTAATTCTTACTGTTCACTTTTCATTTTGTTAGGAGTTTATATAATCTTTTTCAAATTATAAATTGATTAAGAAAATGGTTCTGAATGTTTCTATTCAGCTTTAAAACTATAAATTAACTAAGTTAAGCATATTGCACTTATAATTAAAAGTGAGATAAAATGCCTGGTGAATCAGACTCTATTCCAAAATAGATGTTTTATATATAAACATCATATACTTCCTTTTTTTTCTTTAAAATTAATTGTTTTTTGATCGTTTATTGTTAATGTAAATGTTTTGATTTCGGGTTTATATGTGTTAAAAATTTCCAATACTTCCTTTTCTTTTTCCTTTTGGCAAAAAGCATACACCGAACGGCCCAATTGATTCATGCTCGCCCCTATAATATCCAATTTGTGTAAATTGTTGAGTAAATCCTTTGTTTTATCTAAATTTAAAATCTCCATAATATGTATATTTTCTGCAAATTGGTATGATACTTTAACAAAATTCTTGTAATTGGGTTCTAATAATAATTTGTTCAAAGCAAATTTACCTGCTTCCTTTATGTTTGAACTTAAATTTGTGTCTGATAATATCGATTTGGTATGTATTGCCCCAAAAGATCCACAAATAACTAAAAGATCGTTTGGACTTTTTAAACGCTCGTGGTTACAAGGATAACCCGGTTCTTTTAAAACGCACAAACCTCTTCCTAATTGACCACAAACAGTACCTAATCCCGTTTTATTAATAACCTCAGCAATGTGAGCTACCCTTCCGCTTTCTAAATTAGTTAAGTTTAGGTTCAATAGTTTATTCAGTCCAAAAATCGTTCCTAGTGCTCCTGAACCACTTGCTCCGTACCCACAGCCAACGGGTAAATCAAAAAAATGTTCTATTTTTACATTAATGGGGTAATCAATCAGTTTTCTGATATAATCGAATACGAAATATGTTGTTTCTGCTTTATTATCTAATTTTTCTTCATTAATATAAATTGTACACTGACTTTCCTCTTCTTTTTCGAGCTTTTTACAAGATATCACCGTTTTCCCTACCCCACTTACGTTAAACCCGGCTCCTCGAGAGCCAATTTCTTCTGGATTTTTAATTGGAATCCCGTTTTTTTTATCTACAATTTCAAAAAAACCCGAAATTCGGTGGGGAACTTCAACAATAATTTTATTTGTATTACTTACCATACCCATTAAATATTTACTTGACCCAATTTAATTATATATTAATTAAAAAATAAAAGTCAATTATAGTTTATTATGACAAAGAATATTGTGATAAAGTTTGGGGGCTCTCTTCTGTTTTCTGAAGGGGGAACTATAAATTATGAGAAAATTACCGAATTTTGCGATTTAATAAAAAACGACAAAAATTACGATTCAATCATTATCGTATGTGGGGGAGGAACGATCGCTCGACAATACATTAAAGCAATAAGAGAATTTACTGAGAATGAAATATTATGTGATTTGATAGGAATTGATATATCGCGAATAAACTCCCGATTAATAGTAGCTAACATGAAAGAGTTTGCTTATCCTCAAGTTCCAGAATCATTTAAAGAACTATCGACAGCGATTATTACTAGTAAAATTGTAGTTATGGGTGGATTACAACCGGGACAATCAACAACTTCCGTAGCTATTCAAGTAGCGGAATTTTTAAAAACGGCGCGTTTAGTAATTCTCACTGATGTTGATGGCATTTACGATAAAGATCCAAAAGTATTTGATGATGCAAAATTATTGAGAGAACTTAATTACGATTCCCTTCAAAAAATTATTTTAGAAATGTCCGGAGATAAGCAAGCTGCGGCTGGGGAATATAGGATTTTTGACGTAGTTTCTTTGCAGATATTAAAAAGAAGTAATGTGGTTGTATCGGTAATTTCAGGCTCGAACCTAGACCAGTTTAAAAAATTATGGAATAACGAAAAAGCGAATGTAGGTACAACAATCACGAAATAACTTTTTTTTATAATAAAATATTAAAATTTAGCACATTTTTCTAACATAGTAATTAAAAACTTAACACTTGAGTAAAAAGAGAATGTCTCAATCTACTTGGAAAGACCAGATTAAAAAAAAATGGGGACCTCATAGTCATTGTCCTATTTGCGGAAAAGCGATGCCAACAGATAAACAATTTTGTAGCCAAACTTGTCAAGATAAATACCACGGCACCCAAAAAAAGCAGAAAAAAAAAAGCAGAATTCAAATGATATTCATGTTTGGTATGATGGCGGTTGTTTTCATATTCATGTTTCTTATCACGTAAAAATCAAGGAAAATTGTCTTTCCCTTTTCTATTTAAAATAACTCGATAAATAGCTCTTTAGGATTGCAGGGATAGCCAAGCGGTCAACGGCGGTGGACACAATCGAGAGCACATAATTTGTTCTTGAGCCACACTCAAGATCCATTGACATAGGTCTACAGGGGTTCAAATCCCCTTCCCTGCATCTTTAATATTAACAAAATGATTAGAAACACGCAATTGTATTTCTAAAATATTCATTTCTTCATTTTTTTCTGAGAAATTTCAATTAACGCTTCCTTCAGTAATTCCATTAAAGGTTTGGTAATCTTTTGATCTTCTTTGATGTGCTTTAAAAAAAGTAGCAGCAATACGGGCTCTTTAAGGTCGGAAGAAATCTTTTCAACGATAATTTTACTTAAAATTTTACTTTGAACTCCAAATATTTGGTGAGACGCAGAAGAAGTTTTCACATTCTCAATAATAGAAGGGATTCCTAATGTTACGGTTCCGATACCCATACCTTCTTCATCGGAAATAAGTACTAAATAACTTTTCACTAACTTAAAAATAGAGACATATAAAAAAATATTGTCAATTTGTTTCTTTTTTTCAATAAGTGGTTTCATTTTAAGATCTCACCTTAAATGTAAAAAAAAGTGTTTTAAATCCCAATTTCTTTAATGGCTTCACTTACTTCGTAATTCTTATGAACAACTAAATATAGTGCTTTTACAACTTTTGTAGGATCTTCTGCTTGAAACACGTTTCTTCCGTACGCAACGCCTGCGCCGCCAACTTCTATGGATTGTTTAGTTACTTCTAAAAGCTCTCTCACACTTGCCTTTATACCTCCGGCTATAATAACAGGCGCCATACATCCTGTTACAACTTCTTTAAAAGAATCAGGATCTCCAGTCCAATTTGTTTTTACTAAGTCTGCTCCGAGTTCTGCAGCAACTCTTGCGGCGATTTTAACGACTTGAACATCGTACTCGTTATCAATATTTTCTCCACGAGGATACATCATTGCCAAAAGTGGCATCCCAAATTCTCTACACTCGCGTGAAATGTTTCCCAAGATTTCTAACATTTCTGGATCATTTTTTGTTCCAATGTTAATGTGTAGAGATACACCATCAGCACCCAACTTTACTGCCTCCAATACATTATTTACTAAGACTTTGTAATTTGATTCTGGGCTTAATGATGTCGATCCTGATAAGTGTAGTATCAATCCAATATCCGGACCGTATCCCCTATGCCCATAAAGTGGAATCCCAACATGTCCTAAAACCGCATTAGCGCCACCTAAGGCAACTTTGTTAACAATTTCTCCTAAATTTCTCTCTATTCCTTTAATAGGTCCTAAGGTTAATCCATGATCCATAGGAATTATGATTGTTCTTTTTGTTTCTCTATTAAATATTCTTTCTAACCTAATACTTTTGCCTATGTAACCAGAAATAGTTCATTCACCAATTAATCAATGATTTTATAATTAACTTTAACTATAGAATATATATTATAATAGTTAGCATTTTTTTAATTCTTTTAAATCAAATTCGTTATTAAAATTGAATGTTAGAATCTAAGGACGATCATTCGATTAAAGAAAATAATGGAAATATTAATTGCTATAATTGTGGCAGTAAAGTTGCTAACATCAATCTTAAAAATTGTATAAATTGTAATACCGTATTAAATCCAAACGATTTAAAGTGGAGAAACAGTTTTATTTATTTTATCAGCTTACTATGCTTAATTCCTATCCTAATAGCGATTGTTTCTAGCTTGCTATCCCAACCTTAATAGCTCTTGTGGTGACATTCTTATTCGTAGCTATAGTTCAACGATTTAATAATTAAAGTTTAAATTTGAAACCATGACAAGCATAATTATTCAGGAGAAAATACTACATCAGAAATCCGCTGCCTACGTATGTCAAAATCATGATCAAGATGAAGTGTAATACAATGTTGATCCTTCTTATGAGAATTACTATGAATGTAGCTTATTGGAACAACAGGCAAGTCAGATTTAATAACATATTTTTTAGGGATAGGTACTGGAATTATTTTTCTACATCGTTCGCAATTTACTAGAACAACTTTAATTTTATCTGATTCTAAGCTTTTCATTTGTTTTAAAAGATCAGCAGACAACCCTGGAGAATTAATCGTTAGTTTATTCTTCTTTTTTGGTGATTCTGGAATTAATGGGACTCCTAATTCGACATCTTCTGCAGCTGAGAAATCTAAATCCGATTTATCACTATTTTTCTTAATAATAGATTTTTTCGGATTTTTCTTTTTTTCTCTGGATAATTTGGGATTTGACTTAGGAGTCGTATCTTTGATTACTGTAGGTTTTTTATTGTCTTTCCTTGGATTTTCCAATTATATCACTATATTTGATATTTAATTTCTATAACAATATTGTTCGTAAATCTTTTATTTCTTTGTACATAAGCTCGTGAGACCCTAGACTCCAAAAATCTGCCTTAGCTCAGAATATATTTTTGAAAGCTCTGATATGATAGGTGTGTTGTTTTGCTGAAGATAATAATTAATGTATCCCGAAAGACCCTCACTGTCTTTAATCCATTCTAAAAACGACTGAACCTCTCCCTTCAGTTGAGGATCTATGTTGGCTCCGACACTTGGTTGAGTTTTTCCACCAGCAGTAACTAATTGGGAATTTGGATCTTTATAACTTTGTTTTGAGCTTAACTCTGAAACAGCTCTTGCTACATCCATAGTAGCCCCCATAGGTTCCCCATCGGGTTCGAGATAAACAAGTATTTTATGTTCTTCGTCTTTAGCCCCAATAATGTGTCCTTCACCTCGAATTGAAGTAGCAACTAGTCTTTCTGACGTACACTGAAGAACTGAATATTTCACACCTGATACCATTACGAATCGTGCGTTCAAACTATTCCAACTAGATACTACTCTACCGGCATCAGAACTAATATCCCAATTGTCTGTTGAGTAAAGAATAGTGTCTCTTCCTTGAATTACCGCAGCAGCGATAATGCTTGGATCTTTTTGTAATAAATTGTGAATAACAGTAGCTGGATCATTTGGCATTTTTTCTTCCAATTTTTTCGATTAAAATATCCTATACAGATTTAATAATAATTATAGTATAAATATAATTAGAAAAATTGTATTAAAAATTTGTGGTTAATGGTCTATTCATCTTTTGATGCCTTAATACTGATTTTTCCAAACTTGGGTTTATGTTGAACTGTACTACGGTAAGTGTATGAATTGTTCATAGAACTATTTATCTTTTCGAATGTCAGTTTATTACGCGAAAACATTTTATGCTCTAAGTCGTTTTTCCTTTGTGCATTAAAGTGATCTTTTAAGGAACCTTCATCTCTAAACATTTTCCCACACACAGCACAATTGTAATATTGTTCTCCTAATAGACCCTTAGGTGTTTTAACAACAATTGGAAATTTTTTTTTCCCCCTCAATAATCCACTATTTTTCCGACAATTATGCCTTACTAATTTTCCATACGGGGGGTATTGAAAAAACATTTTACTTCCATGAGTACATTCCCAGTATAAAACATCAGCACCACACTTTTTACAAACTGTTTGAAATGATCGAAGATAACAGTGTTTTCCGTGACTTTTATAAAAATGTCGCATTATATAATTAGAAATTTCTAACTTATTAAAATTTTTCGATGAAATGGTATAACCTAATTTTTTAAAAGAGGATTTTTATTAACTGATAAATCCATAAAACGCAAACATTTAAATGTATGATTTTAATTATAGGAATTAAGGATTTGAACTTTATGTGGGTATAAGTAATTGGATCTTTCAATGCCTCAAAATAATTTAAATTTATGCCCAGAATGTGGGAATGGAAATTTAATTTCTGATAACGCAAGGGGCGAAATAGTCTGTAATGTATGTGGTTTAGTTTTAACACAAAAACTTATTGATTCAGGTCCAGAATGGCGAGCTTTTTCCTCAGAAGAAGCAAATAGAAAAGCTAGAGTAGGAGCACCAACAACATTGACGCTTTATGATAAAGGACTAAGTACTATGATTGGTTGGAAAAATAAAGACGCTTTTGGTAAGAGTATAAGCCCTAAAATGAAAGCCGAAGTCTACCGATTGAGAAAATGGCATGTTCGAACGAGAACTAACAAATCAATAGATAGGAATTTAGCTTACGCAATGAACGAGTTAGATCGATTTTCATCGCAATTGAGTGTGTCAAGAGAATTAAAAGAATCTGCAGCTCACATCTATAGAAAAATGGCCCATAAGAATCTTATACGTGGAAGATCAATTGAAGCAATGTTGATAGCATCTATTTATTTATCATGCAGATTAAATAATATACCTAAAACTCTCGATGATTTTACCGAGTTTGCTTTAGTTGATAAAAAAAAAATAGCTCGATGTTATAGGTTAATTTTAAGTGAATTGAAGGTAAATATTCAAGTTTCTTCACCGATTAATTTTATTCCTCGTTTTTGTGCTGAATTAAACCTTTCGGGTAGAACTCAAAACCGAGCTGCGGAATTATTGAAATTAGCTAAAAAATATCACTTAACCGCTGGAAAAGCACCAACAGGTTTAGCTGGGGCTGCGTTATATGTAGCAGCAATACAAGAAGGAGAAAGGAGGACTCAGAAAGAAATTTCATTAGCTGCTGGTGTTACTGAAGCTACCATTAGGAATAGATATAAGGAAATAGTAAATCACTTAAGGTTTGACTTAAAACCCTAAAGAGTATTGAAAATCAGATAGCAATAAAATTTGTCTAGAATTAGCGAATTTTAATCCGTTTTATTACATCAGGGCGTTTTTTGTATAATATACGAAATCCACAGTGAGAACATTTTATCCCTGGAAGTGCGTTTAATTCTTTTTTAGAGACTTCTTTTCCACAGCTTTTTCGAGCACAAACGTATTTCATAATTTTTATAATTAATTAAAGTTAAAAAATTTTTCGCACATAATTAAAAATGCTGATAAAATTCCTTAAAATATAGAATTTGTTAATAAAATAAATAGGATTATATGTATAGTGACTTTCTCTTATCCTCAGTATCAACAAACTGAAATGTGTTTAAATCTTTTTCCAATTGGTCTCTTTTATTTTGTAGATTTTTAGTTATATCCTCTATATTATCAAGTGAATATTTCTTTTTAATTGGTAAAGCAAACGATTTCTTAAGCATCTCCAAAAGTGTTATTGACGCCTTTAAATCAGTTATATCTTCATTCACCATAGCGATGTTATCTGTTTCTGCTAAAAGAACTATTCCGTCTAAATCAAACCGTGCTTTTGCTAGTGTAGGGATTAAACCATTAGCACCAATAATTACCCCTTTTTGAATCTTATCACAATTGGTTCTAGCCAGAAATTTCTGTAATAAATCTCGGTTTGTCGAACTTGCGTAAATTTTTGGAATTTTTGTATCGATTTTACGACTATTTACTGGGTATGCTCCTAGGGCTATTATCAACTTGACTTTACATTGAAATATAATTTCCGAAAGGAAATTTGAAATTCTATAGATACCTTTAGGTGTTAAACTCTGAGCGTCAGCAGTAATTAAAAAAATATCCCTTTTTTGTTCAGGATCTTTCCAAAATAAAATCTCTGCTTTAGGAGCGGATAGCATACTATCGTCCACTATAGCTCCCGCTGGATAATCATCAAATATAAAATCCATTAAGTTTTTAGCGTCTAATTGTCCTATTAAAGAATCAATAGCAAATTTTCCGACATCGGCTATTCCTGGCATGCCTAAAATACATATTGGATCATTAAAATCTTCCTCGTTAAAATCAAAATGTTTAATTATTCTTATCCCAGACTCTGTCATTTTTTTAGCTTAACTACTATTATTATATGATATAATAAGAGTCTTTATTATGTCTTTAAAATTAATGTGTTATCCTAATAGACACACAATTTACCGTAAAAGTAATACATTCATAATATCACAAAAATTTTATTTTCTAATGTATCATTAAATATATCGGATTTCGTACCGACCATATTTAATTTTTTTTAATCATTTAGAAGTGACTGAGCTAAATTATGCATGTCTGAAATGCGGGGCATGTTGCCACGAAATTGAATACAAAAAAAGAATCCCCTTGTACCCTGAAGAGGCGAATTTCTTAATTGAAATAGCTAAAAAACGAGGAATAGCTTTAAAGATTATAGAAGACTTAGTTTTTCTTGATATGTTAAATAAAAAAATTTTAGTTGTGACATACAAAATATTATTCGAAAAAAAAATTAATGGATGCCCTTTCTATGACGATAATTATGGTTGTACAGTTCACGATACAAAACCATTAGCATGTAAAGCATATCCTTTGGCTTTAAAACAAGTAGATGCTTTTAATTTTCAAATTAGAGTTGATCCATTATGTCATTATGTAATGAAGCACTATGATCTACTAAAAAATGCTAGTTTCTCAACTATGAAAGAAATTTTTAAAAACGAATATCCAAATGCACAAAACCATTTAATAAAAAATAAAAATTTAATGTTGAAAATTAAGCAACTTGAATTTGAAAAAAAAATTAAGATATCTAGACAAATAAGTATAAAGGATTTTAATAAACATTTGAAAGAATGGGAAAGGGAAGAATTAACTACGAATTAAGAATTGATCCTATTATGAAAAAATTTATATCTTTACTCTCAGGTGGTTTGGATAGCCCAATCGCAGCATACTTAATGATTAAAAAAGGTTTTACTCCTGCTTTTCTCTCGTTTTTAACTTCAGACGATTACGAAGATTCTATGAAAAAAAAAGTTATAAAAATTGTAAAAATCTTATCAAAGTTTACAAACAATGAATTGAAAATATATTTCATTATCCACGATAATAATTTAGATGTTTTTAAAGAATTTTGTGACAGAAAATTAACGTGTGTTTTATGTAAGCGATTAATGTTAAGAATAGCTAAGAAATTAGGAGAATTAAATCAAACTAATATAATAGTTACTGGTGACATTTTAGGAGAACAAGCAAGTCAAACTCTAGACAATTTATATGCCTATAACAACATTATCTCTGGTTGTGTAATGTTAAGGCCGTTAATAGGATGTGATAAACAAGAAGTTATCAATTTAAACAAGCAAATAGGGTCCTATAACGCCTCTTCAGAATCCTCAGCAGGATGCACTTTTAACCCTCAATACCCTGAAACTCATGCGAAACCTGGCGAAGTCCTCAATTCCGAAAAAAAAGTAAATATTGAGGCGTTGATAACGAAATCGATTAAGAACGCAGAGATTTTAAAATTTTAAATCTAAATCATCAATAAATTCATTAAATTCGTTATCTTCCAGTTCAGATTCTTTAAAATCAGGCAATTTCTCACAGATTACTTGAGCTAATAAATGTTTACAAAACGATCTTCTTCTTTGAATCACTACGGCTTTATAAAAGTCTTGGCAAGAGCAGTATAATTTTGGATATATCAAATATTCGTCATTTTCTCCCAAAGCTATCCAAACAACTCTCCTCGAAGGGTTAAAAGTATATTTTGTTATACCTCTTTTTATTACCTTTAAAACCTTGTTGAGTTTGTCAGGAAAATTGCTATCAATGAAATTCAACAATTCTTCATCAATAACGCCTTTCTTTTCAGCCATCAAAGATATATCAAATAATAAATCTTTTGACATTTGATTATCATATATTAATTATACTTGATAAATAAAAAGGATATTAAGATTGAACCATATTTTATATTTTCCAACAAGATATTTCCCCGCTATTTCGGGTGCAGAATTTTACCTCCAAAGCATAGCAGAAATTATGAATTCGAAATACAATTATACGGTTGATGTTTGCACATCCACAGCGATAGATTTTAAAGGTTTAAGGCATGCTGAGGGTAAAACTATAAGCCCCGGAGATAAATATTATGATCGCGTCAACAACTTAAAAATTTCACGTTATCCAATAAATTACAATATAAATATTGATGAAAAACTTCACGCGATTAAAAGTCTCTCATCTTATAGAATATTACAATTGTCAGATGAATGTTTAATAGAGTTTTTAAAAAACGGACCGTATTTGGATAGTTTGATTGAAAAAATAAAATTTCCAACAAATTTTTCTCTTGATTTAATTCATACGACTTTTTTTCCCTACTTCAACTTATTAATTGCATTAATGCTTGGGAAAATTCTTAATAAACCAACTGTTTGTACTCCTTTTTTCCATTTTTCAAATCCACGGTATCATAACAAACACCTTGTCGAAGCCCTTGAAAAATTTGACACTATAATCGCTTGTACAGCTTTAGAGAAAAAAGTGTTAACGAAAAAACTAGGTATTTCAGAAAGTCGAATAAAAATAATTTCAATGGGAGTAAATTTCAAGAAATTTAATCAATCTTCAGAACAAACCAAAAGCGAATTTCGCTTTAAACGTAAATTTTTTAGAACAAATGAAAAAGACTATAAGATGGTATTATTTTGTGGATATAAAAATTTTGAAAAAGGAGCTATATCTATCTTAAAGACAATTCCTAATATCTTAAAAAAGTTCCCTCAAGTTTATTTTGTATTTATTGGTCCTTCCACAATTGCTTTCAATAGAGAACTTTCTAAACTACGAAAGATAATCGAACCACGGATAGTCAACTTAACTCCAGATAATTTAAAAGGATATTACGATCCAATAAAAATAGCAGCGTTTAAGGAATCGGACATTTTTCTGATGCCAAGTAGAAGTGACGCTTACGGAATTGCCTATTTGGAAGCTTGGGCTTCAGGTAAGCCTGTTATTGGGGCGAATATAGGAGCGACCCCCGAAGTTATTAGTAATAATTTTGATGGGCTGCTTGTTGAATTTAACAATTATGAGGATATTGCTAAAAAAGTAGTAACCCTCCTAAAAAACGAGCGTTTAAGTAACAAAATGGGACAAGAAGGTAAAAAAAAAGTACAAGAAAGCCTATCTTGGTATGATGTAGCAAAAAAAACCCATCAAGTTTACATGGAACTAATTCAGAACTGAGATGAACAAATTGAAAAAATTATCAGGAAATCCCCATTTGATAAAAAAAGATGGGAAGTTATTGATTGGTGGTATAGAAGCAAGTGAAATTTTAAAAAACGCACGCACACCGTTAATGATTTTTTTTGCAAAAAGAATAAAAAACAATATTAATTCTTTTTGTCGAGCATTCCAGTCAGTGTTTGATAACTTCCAGTGTTTCTATTCATTCAAAGCTAATTATCTGCCCGATATATGCAGAATTGTCCTATCGGAAGGTGTAGGTGCTGAACTAATTGGACTACCTGAATTAAAATTAGCTTTAAAGCTACAATTTCCATCAGAAAAAATTATTGTGGGTGGCCCGTATTTACCCCTAGAACTTATTGAAAAATGTATCTTGGAGAATATTAAGGAAATCGTCGTATACGACTTGAACGATGTAAATCTAATCGATTCCATTGCTAAAAAGCATAAAAAAGTTCAAGAAATTTGCCTGAGATTAAATAGTCAGAAGTTTGGAAGCAAGTTAGGAATTGACCTTGATGAATTCGAGCTTACGCTACTAAAAAAAATTAAAAATGAATATAAGAATGTAAAAATAACAACTGTATTATCTCACTATTCTACTCAAATGAATAACTTTGAGCAATTTAAGCAAAATTTAATCAATGTGCTGGAAAAAATTAAAATTTTAGTAAGGGCAGGAGTAAGAATAGAAAACATAAATTTAGGAGGCGGGTTTCCTGAAGCAGCTATTATGCCCGAACACCAATTGATTGAGATAGCTAAAAAAATAAAATTAATTTTAACTAATTTTGACATCAAATTTGAAAACATCTATTTTGAACCAGGACGTTATTTTGTTGGGGATGCTGGGATATTTATAGCAAAAGTTATAAGGGTATATAAAGATAGATGGATTTTCTTAAATATTGGTAATCATATATGTCCCAAGTTCGCTAAAGCTTCTTTAAGATTTTACAATATAACTCGAATAAATGACCCTCATAAATACAAAGCCTCTATCGCTGGAATTGTACCCACCGATCAAGATGTCTTAGCTAAAAATTACTTTTTCACAAAAAAATTAGAAGAAGGAGATTTTGTAATGATTACTAACGTTGGGGCATATTGTTTAACCTTTTCAAATCGATTCCCTTATCTTCTCCCCGAAATATCTCTAATAGAAGATGGAAATATCACTCAAATTTTCGATCCACTCGTACACCACGATTTTTCTTTAAATTAAAGCAATATTTCTTGATGTGTGCGTAATATGTGAATATTATATTCATTCTAATTTTTTATTTATATTATTTCTATAACGAAAATATAACATAGCGTCGTTTTAAATGGAATCTCTAATAAGGAATGCTAAAAAAAGAGAAGTAGTAAGACCAGCCCGAGAAAATTTTGGCTACGCGAATATAAAAATCGTTGGATGCGGGGGAGCCGGTAACAATACTATCAATAGGTTAATGAAAATAGGAATTCGAGGGGCAAAATGTGTGGCTGTAAATACAGATCTTCAACATTTAGAAAGTGTGGAATCTCACATAAAATTGTTAATTGGAAAAAATTTAACAAGGGGATTAGGTGCTGGAGGTAATCCAGACGTAGGAAGGGCAGCTGCAGAAGAGTCTCGTGAAGATTTAACTAAAATACTTAGAGAATCTAACTTAGTTTTTATAACTTGCGGAGAAGGGGGTGGGACGGGAACCGGTAGTGCGCCTATTGTAGCAGAAATAGCCAAACTTGAAGGGGCTATAGTCGTTGGAGTAGTTACTTTACCTTTTGAAACCGAAATTGGACGTATTAATAAAGCACAAATCGGTCTTAACGAATTAAAAAAATATGCCGACACATTAGTGGTAATAGATAATAACCGCCTTTTAGATATAGCACCAGACCTACCCATTATCGAGGCGTTTAGCGTTGCAGACGAAGTATTAGCAACTATGGTCAAAGGAATAACTGAAACGATTTCGCTCCCATCACTGATTAACTTAGATTTTGCCGATGTTAGAACCATTTTAAGTACTGGAGGGGTTGCTATAGTCGGAGTAGGAGAGTCTGGTGACAAAAATAATCGTGTAGAAGACGCTATTGAAGATGCTCTCAATTCACCGCTGTTAGATGTATCTATTGACGGTGCAAAAGGAGCTCTGATTCATATATGTGGAGGAAACGATATGACTTTAGCCGAAGCAAATTCAGTTGCAAAGAAAATTTCCGAAAAGATGGATGTAAACAATGCTATGGTTATTTGGGGTGCTCGTGTAAACGACGAATATGACGGCTACCTAAGGGTTATGCTCCTTATTACAGGTATAAAATCACCACAGATTTTTGGAAAAAAAATCTCAAATATTTCTTCTTTTAAAGAAAATGTTTTACCTAAGAATCTTAACGAAAGCAAACTTTCTAACGATATCCTAAATATCAGAGAGCTCTCTATGGACTGAAATATTTTTTCTCCTCCTTTTTAAATCTCTTTCTAAAAACAATTATATGAATGATAAATTCAGCGTAAAAACTCAAAACGAAGTTAATTCAATTTTAGAGAGATTAGACGGGTGGAAAAACTTGTTTTTTTTTGAAGTGAAGTATTTTTATGAAGGGTGGGCGATCTATATGAGAGAGAAGAACACATATCCAAGAAGCCTTGTGATATTTAAATCGTATTCTGACGATTATTACTCTATTAAAAGTTTTGAAATTCATTTCAGTGAAAAAAAGGAAACTTATCAAGAGCTTTATATTAATGAGAAGATTGACACGGTCCAGCAACTACAATCTGAAATTAAAGAAATTATATACGGGAAAGATATTTTAGATTCAATTACAAAATTAAATTTAAATACTTAAATTTGGACGATTTAATCTTAAAATTGAGGTTTGTACATTTTTCGGAATTCTTCTTTCTTCTTATCGTTATATTTATCTTCTAAATATCTCAGTACAGAGTGGTGAGGCATTCCACTTAACAACATATTTACTGCCTTTCTCGATATTTGTAGATTGTCATAGTCAGATATAATCGAAACTGTTTTTCCATAAACAGAAACATAACTCTCAGCAAACCTTTCTATAGCCCTTCTCATCTCACCATTTCTACCAATAATTCTACCTTTTAATCTTTTTATTTTCTTCTCAGATTTTCCTAACAAATCGTATAAATTAAAAACTTCTATGTCAAAAGTCTCATCTAATAACTTCATAGCTTTTGTTGGATTAAATCCTCTATTGATAGCGTTCAAAATTTTTTCAGCAATAAATGTATTAAGGACCCCGTAGTTCGGGTGTTCAATTACAGGTTTTACTTCGCAATCTCCCGTTTTGCTGTCTAAATTAATCTGTACTCCCAAAGCATCTTCTAAATCTTTTTTCGTTTCACCGTTTTTTCCGATTAGTACAGCAATTCGATTTTGTCCTATTTTCATGTTCCTAATTTAAATTATATGTTTTCAACAACATATATTTATTCTTTTATCTATTCTAAGTTTATAACTTCATAGTAAAAGTCTTCTCGATTTGGTACTTCTACTCCTATCGTCTCAAAATAATTAAAAATATTTGTGATGTCCCTTACCAAAAATATTTCTGCTTTTGGATGATGTATTGTTACTGCTTGCGATATGTCAATTATTACCGGTTTTTGATTGTGGTATAATATATTAAATTCAGATAAATCTCCATGTACTAAAGCAGCTTTTTGATATAGATTTTTAATAAAATAGAGGACTTCGTTTAATAATTTAATAGGTTTTTTAGGAGATCTAATATCTTTGAGTTTGGGTGCTGGAATCGAGCCGAAACCGATGTAATCCATTATTAAAATATTATTTTTTATATGAAGCGGTTCAGGTACATTTAGACCCACTTTGTAAGCTCTTTTAAGATTTTTAAACTCTTTGCTCGCCCATAGATATATTATTTTAGAAACATTATTTGGTAATCTTTTAAACCGAGGATCTCCGATAATGTAATTTCTCATCCATTTTGAAGTATTTGTATCAATTTTATATATTTTTACAGCGTATTCTTTATTATTTTGACCATAAGCAAGATACACATTAGCTTCTTTACCCGCGGAAATTATCCCTTCGATACGGCTTAAAATTCCAGATTTTAATATTTTACTAACTTGCAAATACATTCTTTCATCAAAAACAGAATCCACAGTGGCTCGTTTCTTTGTTTGATCGATTTTTTTAACGCGTTTTGAATCAATCCGCTTTTTCACTAAATCGTCTATATTTTTATCAAAGATCTCTTCCTTATTATTGCTATTAACCTGATTATCGAGTTCCTCTTCTTCACTCTGTCCCTCTTCGGTATTACGTTTTCCCAATTAATCCCCCTCTTTAATAGGAATTAAAGATATTTTATTCTTAAAAAAAAAAGTAAAGTTCTTAAGATGCTTAGAACTGTTTTCATCTCTTAGTACGACCTTATTCTTAGTGATATTTTCAACTACATATGTGACTTTATTGATTATAACAGCGTCGTTTTTCTTAAATGGTAAAAATTTTATAAGGGCTTTTAACCTATAAATTCCTCTTCCTTTTTGAGAATCTCTGCCCACTAACTTTTTTGTTCGATTTAAAATAAAGGTAAAATTCGCTCTCATATGTGATATAATTCGGTTCATCAACTCTTTTGTACTTAAATAGAGATCCACACCAAGATTTTGATCTTCTATTTTTGAAATATACTGAGTCTTATTTTTAGCAAAAAGGTTTTCAACGAAAAACGATATCTGACTTAAAGCTTCTTTAATAACTCCAAATTGAGACTTATCGGTCACCCTCAATTGGAGGATCGAAATGTAATACATTCCTGCTCTTAAGTTAGTACAATTTTTACATAAATCATAATCAATGTTCAATTTTAGGGTATGTTGATGTGAAATCTTTTGATCTTCCCTTAATTTCCCCAATATCGTAACATCCATAGAAGTTAATAAATCTCGCGAAGAGTATACGAGCGTATCGAATGAGAAAGAGAATAATATCATATCTTGTTTTACATAACTTTTTAATAAAAAGCGAATTAACGCTGCTTCAATGATTTTGAACAAATCTTCATTTTCAGATTCTATCCAATCCTCTTTTTTAGCATAATTTTGGCAATCAATACATAACTTAAATCTATAATTATTAGGTAACTCAAATAAAGGATTTTCTTTTAAATAACAATTAAGGCACATACCAAAATGAGGTGCAAATTCATCAATTACTGTGCCACATATTGCACAAAATCTGTGAGGCATTAAAACATCATTTTCATAGCCATTGGAATATTATTAATTTTTCTAACTCCTTCTTTGGGAAGTAATTTCTGGGCTATAGCCATGTTTGTTATATTTTCTCCAACTATATTAAAGTATGGCGATCCACTTAATATTTCAATCGCTTTGTCGATAGCTAGAAGATCTCCTCCAAAAAAAGTGGAACCAATCTCCAGTCTTAAATCACCTTCGGTAAAAATTTTATTTAATAAATCTTCGTCGCAACAAGCGATTGTCTCTATGTCGTTATGTCTATGGATTTTAAGATATACTCTCATTTTACACTCATTAACAGATGGTTATTTCTCTTTAATTTCTTCTCTCGCTCCGCAAGCGGTGCATTTAAGGAAAATCTTTTTACCTTCTTTTTGAATGTCCGTATCTGGTTTATTGCAGATTTTACATAATACGTAAGTCTTTGAGTAAACCTCAATGAGTCTATTCAATACCTGTTCTTTGTAAATTCCTTTTAAAAACAATTGTTGCCCTCTTATTTCTCCCATAGTTCCTACTTTTTTGAGAAATACTCCTATAAAATGCTTTCGATCTCTATTTAAAATATTGATAATCCTGTTAAAGTTCGTAATGTATGTGTTTTTTGCTTCAAATCTTATTTGAACTTTAGGTATCTCAAACCTAGATAATTTCTTTACATTCTCTGGAATGTTCTCGTAGGCTCTATCAATTAAATCGTCATAATTATTTATATCCAATTCATTCAACCTGCTCTTAATATTTCTACAATGTTATATAATCAACCATACAAAATTAATTTTACGATTTTGAGAACGAAATCAGCAATAAAGAACAATCTTGTGAATGCTGATGTTTAATAACTTTGGTAGATATTTTCTTCTGTTGGATAAATCCTTGATTCCATAACCAAATCGTTAATATATGTTCTTAACTTGTTTTCAGAAACATTCGTTCTTTGCTGTAATTCTTCAAGACTTATTCCGTTCCCATCTTGTGAATACTCATAAATTATAGTAAAAATCTCCTCTTTATTTTTATCTACTTTAGGCGATTTCGTTTCACTAAACAATTTTTCTACATCAATTTCGCTTGGAATATCGTCAAAAAATGTATCTTCTTCTAACTCAGAGCCAGAATCTTCAGGGATCTCATGGAGTTCTCCAGATTTGATTTTTTTAATAACATCAGCTTCTCTTAACAAAACATAGTTAGGATTTTTTATTTTTTTGATAAAAACGATTTTGTCAATCTGGACTTTCTCACTAAAAAACCCAATCCTCCCTAATACATCAACTAACACTCCTTTATTTATATCTTCATAATTTTCTACATCTACATCCCACTTTACAGCAGAAATTATGCCAGTGCCATCATCAAGTTCAAATCTTAAATTGGTGTTAACTTCTTCCGTTGGAGAATCAATATCGGTACTTCTCTTACTCATAAATTCTTCTCGATTGGTGATTGTAGCAACAATTCTAACTCTTTTAAGAGTTCCAAAGATAGTAAATAGCGAATTCTTAGTAGCATTATACCTACCTTCTAACAGATGCTTTATCCAACAACGAATTGGAGGTGTGTATTCGTAGGATCTTGCCCCACTCATAATTAAACCTTTTTTTATTTTCTTTTATATTATTTTTAAATTATATCGCATAAAGAAATGATTATTAAATGCTAAATATAACCTAATAAATCTAAATTTTATTCTTTTACAATTTCGAAAATCAAAGATGTTATATGTTTTTAAACCACTATAGAAATTTTCAAGGGAATGTAAAAAAAGCTAATGAATTTATCAATAATAAGAGGATGGTAGCGGGGGTTCGATTTGAACGAACGATCTCAGGGTTATGAGCCCTGCGGCATAAACCAGGCTAGCCCACCCCGCTTAGGGTTTTTTATGAGTATCACTCTTAAAATATAAATCATATAATTATTTTTTCTATTAATTTCTTTTCATTTTTAAAGCGGATATTGGTGGTGTTTTTTTAGAACAATATATATTAACATGTAATTATTTAAAATAAACACACAAATTTATCGAAATGTCTAATTCTCATTCAAAAAGCTTTTTTGGGCAGAATACGGGGATAATTATTAGCAGTTCTTCAAGCTCAGATCCATTTATGTTTATCCATTGCTTTAAAAAAAAACCTGACGGAGTTTGGGAAAAACCTTCATCTAGCGAGGGCAAAGCGGTTAAATTTTCATTAGAAGAGATCGTAATGATCTTAAGAGTTTTGAACCATGAAACTAATAAATGGCAATGTCAACACATCTTTAAAGATAAAGAAACCTCCGTATTTTTTAATTGGGAAGATAATAATTACGATGTTCTTTGGATTAATGTAGGTAAATACTCAAAAAGGCTCAATTTAGCTCAAACTGAAATTTTCCGACTCCTTTTAACCCACTTCCTTGATGAAAAAATAGTCTATTCTACCTTACAAAAGAAAAGAAGTACAGACAGTATAAAGAAACACAATCAAAAAAAACAGTTCCAAACAGACAACCTTAACATCCAGTTAGACGATCAAAACCTTCCTCACCAATTTAATAAGGCAAAAAAAAATCCAAATGACAGTAATCTTTATGGATATATCGTAGGAGAAACGAAAAAAGCTATATTAATTGACTTCAAAAATAAAGAAGAGTGGATACCAAAATCTGCCATTAATAACCAATATCTTCCGGAGAAAAATGTTAAACAAAAATTTCTGATCAATAATTGGATTTTAAAGAAATTAGAATTAATTATATAGCCATTAAATACAATTTTAAAATAAAAAGAATAACCTTAATTTTTACTCTAAATTAACCTTTCTATCACATGAATTAGTAATTACAAGCGTTTTATGACCTTACTCGATCTTATTATAGATTTTTTATTAAACCCTTGGTTTATTATATCTTTAATTTTTTGGGTTATTGTGATTATTTTTGTCTTTTTACTCAGAAACAAAAAAGAAGCTTACACTTTATTTTTCCCTTTACTCGCTATGTTTAAGACCAAAAAACTCAATAACCTTATTCAAAGAATAGCGAAAAAAAGCCCAAGATTTTGGAGAGTTTTTTGGAATATAGGAATCTTCGTGTCCTTTGGATTTACAATTTATGGCTTTTACTTCTTCTTTACTAACATTGTAAACCTTATTTTTCAACCAAGCATAGAAAACGCTATTATTCCCCTTATCCCAGGGGTTACTATCGACATACCCATTTTCATGTACCTTTTATTGCCGTTATTATTTATAATGACGACTCACGAGTTTGCTCACGGCATTTCTGCTAATATTGATGGGGTAGAGATTAAATCAACCGGCGTACTCGGAGCTGGTTTGTTTTTTTTAGTTGGATTTGGCGCTTTTGTAGAAGTTGATGAGAGATCATTAAGATCGTCAAAATTTAAAAGAAATACCCGGTTTAGAATAGCTGCTGCAGGAACATATGTGAATGCTATAACTGCGGGTGTAGCGTTCCTATTAATATTAAGCTTTCCAACGCTCGTTTCTCCTTTTTATGTACAAACGATTCAAGTTTATAGCGTGTTAACACCCCAGGACGGAGGATTCAATTACGAAAATCTTGAGAGTGAAGATGTCATCATTGCAATCAAACATCAAAACGATTCAGATAGTCAATTTTTAAACCTTGATTTATCTCAAGACATTAGTCTTACTTCAATACTAAGTAATTCTACTCGAGTTAAATTCGCGCTAGGAGAAAATCTAACTTTTAGTACTTACAATCCATCCAGCGATTCCTACTCTGAAAAAAATGTTACTGTAGGTCCTCGCTATAATACAACAATCCGTTATGCATATTTTCCAAACGGTACAGGATTAATTATCACTTATAACTACTCGAGTAGTACTGATACAAATATTTTCATAACCAAAGTAAACGGAACAGATATTGATACCTCAAGTGGCAATACTTTAGAACTTTTGCTAACTGATTTTAATCTAAAAGCGATTAACTTAACAACTAGCACAGGAAAGGATTATATTTTAGATGTAGAAATTCTTGATGGTGGTTTCATTGGTATTCAAAGTAATTCTTATTGGATGCATAAAAATGACTTTGCAAAATTTTTTACGACTAATTGGCCAGATTTTCTAATCAAAGAGCTTATATGGCTTTTTATTATATCTTTTAGTATAACTTTGTTTAATATGATGCCCCTACCCATTTTTGACGGGGACAGATTCCTAAAAGAATTAATTGATTGGATATTTGGCGAAGATTATAAATCTAAAAAGAAAAAGACAGATCGATTAATCTATAAAGGAACCGATACGGAGTGCAAATTAACTGAATACCGGGTTGAAAATGTCGAATACGTTAAAATTCTTTTGAAGGAGGATAATAAGAGCAATCAAAATAGTGAGGTCCTCTTGGGAAAAGACAATTACGAATTAGTAGACTCAATAGGAGACGGATATAAAGATACTGTATCCGTAAAACTTCCTGATACTACGAAACTAAAAAATAATTCAGTCTTTGAAGTTTCTTTCGAATACTTGTACGATGAAAAACGAAAAATTAAAAGAATTGTTTTAAATGCGGTAAGAGTTGTAGCGCTAGGTCTCATTCTTGGGAACTTCGTGCTATCATTTTCGATATTTGGATTTGATCTTCTTGGTTTTTAACTAAATCGCTGGTGTGATTTTCATTAATAATTTTGATAGCTCCTATAATGTTTTTCTGAAAACTGGTAACTGCGACTATTGTAGTAAAAATGCTCTAGTAGTTCACAGAAAATATTCTGGCGAATTAATATGCACTAATTGTTTTACGAAAAGAATTGAGAAAAATATTTACCAGACAATATCTAAATATAAAATGCTAAAACCAAAAGATAAAATCGTTGTAGGTATTTCTGGTGGAAAAGATTCTCTATCTTTACTATATAACCTTAAACAAATTCAAGCAAATAGTTATCATTCCAATCCCATAATAGCAGTAACCATTGATGAAGGGATTAGAGATTATAGAAGCAATAGCACAAAGAACGCAATTGAATTCTGTAAACAACATAAAATTGAACATAGGATCGTATCGTTTAAAGAGGAAACCGGTAAAACCTTAGATGAGATTGTAGAATTGAAAAAGAGCTCACCTAAAAATATGTACGCATGCAATTTTTGTGCGACTCTTAGAAGAAGAATATTAAACGAAACAGCAAAAAATTTAGGCGCTGATGTCCTCGCAATGGGTCATAACTTAACAGATATAGCAGAAACTTATTTAATGAATATCCTTTTTAAAAGATTTAAGCTTATTGCTAATCAGTATCTTTTTAAAGAAGAAAATAAAGAAATAAAGAAGTACTTCGTTAGGCGAATCACTCCGCTAATGAAGATTCCTGAAGAAGAAATATTTCTCTACGCAAACCTGAAAAAAATCAATTATTACCCTTCACATTGCCCCTACAGAGAGGAAGATCCAATTTTAAGGAAACGCGTTCTAGAATTCATTCAGGAATGTAAAAAATTCAGTCCCGAAATAGAATTCAATTTGCTCAGCGGATTTTTGGAGAGTTCTGAAATCTTTTCTAAACATTATATACATGAATCCTATAATTCTTGTAAAAAATGTGGGTATCCATGTGGTAAAACAAATATCTGTTTATACTGTAAATATCTCAGTGAGTTTCGTAGCTAATTTCATTTGACGAGTTGCTCCCCGAATACTTTCAAATCATCATATTCTCTGATTTCTCCCCTAAAAAGCGGAATCTCGATTAGATTTTTTCCGAGCTCATCTCTAAAGACTTTCTGAATTTTAAGCAAATTACTAGCTTGCATCTTTCTTCTCGATCGGCAAAAATCACATAAATCTTCCTCATCTTGATATAATTGATTCACAACAATATTTGAAACAGGAATATTATATTTTAATAACTCGCTTAAAAGGCGCCCCGTCTCTGAAATAGCCATTTCTTCCGGTATCATTACTACAACAAACGAATTTTTCATGGGGTTAGTAAGATCATCTCGTGCTCTAATGATTGAATCTTTTAATCTCTCTAAAACTTCCAATGAGTTATCTTTTTGTTTTTCCCCACTTGTAAAAAGACTCTTCATCATTCCCATAAGATTTCCTAATTTTAATCTCATCTTCAACAGTTTGCCTATCCAGCCTGATAATGTTTCTGGAAGGCTTAAAAATCTCAAAGTATGACCCGTTGGTGCCGTGTCAAATATTACTAAATCATAATCGTGATCTGTCTCTATAAATTCTAAAACCTTTAATAACGCGAAAACTTCGTCAATCCCCGGAGGACTCATCGAGGTGATATCTTGTAAATCTTCCATCATTGGCAATCCGCTCATTATATCTGGCATTTCCATTCCTTCTACCGGGCTCATACCAGTTAAACCTTTATATTCTGACATATCCGCTTTAGGGTCTATTTCTAAAGCAGTTAAGCGTTCCACGCCGGGTATTTTTGTTGGTTCGCCGGGAGGAAGTGTTATCCCGAAACTATCTCCTAAAGAATGAGCGGGATCAGTACTGATAATTAAAACGTTTCTTCTGTGTTCTGCTGCCCATATCGCAGCACTTGAAGCGCAAGTCGTTTTCCCGACACCTCCTTTCCCACCAAACATTATTATCTTTAAACTTAATAACATTTCAGGTAAGTTCATAATACTCCACAATAATTATTCTAATTTATTTTTGTAATGCTCTTATGTTTTTTTAATAAAACTCTTAAAATATAAACTTTAAAATTTACTCTAATAAGTTAATTTGAATCGAAGCATCGCGACTATTCCACCGAAAGTGCTATATAACATTTCTCCTTCTTCAGTATCTGGAGAAATTATAATTACTTCAGTTCCCATCGTTTCTGCGATGGAACCAAGCTCTTCGATTATTAAAACAGAACTGCTTACGTTAAAGGTGTTAGAACCGCAATCAGGGCAACTTTCATTCTGAATAGACAATTCTAATTTATTCCGTTCCCGTTCCCTTACTGTTCTAGATTCTTTATAATTACAATTGGAACAGGTAATATTTACTTGATAGGTATCTAATTTTTCAGAAAGAATCAATTTAGCTACGGCACCCATATTTAAAGCTTTTTGCACTTCCTCAAGACCGTATGCAACTAAACCAGTATCGTTTGAAACATCTTTTAGAAATGATTGAATTATTTGTTTTTCTCTAACGTACTTTACGTTAGCTATTTGATCCTTAATTTTATCTATTAACGCACGGATTCCCTCAATTCCACCATAACCAAGATCAACAACATCCAATATTTTTTCTCGTAACCGATAATCTAAACTTTCGTCGTTTACAAATTTTTCTTTAGAAGGCCCAGGTCCTCCTATGAAAATTCCTTGTAAGTCTTCCATGCTTAAAAATAATTTGTTGACTTCATCAGAGATTCTTCTGTAAAACCTAGTTTCTGCTTCTTCCATTTGCCGTTCGAATCTTTTCTGAGACTGACCTCCAGCTTTATGCTTCCCATGAACCCCTGAAGTAAAATCCCTCACTACTTCCACATGATTTCCTCTTAAATATCCTACAGCAGACTCCTTTCTCCCTATACTAAGTAATCCGTAAGTTTCCTTTGTTTCAAGCATATCCTCTAACGGCCATAATAGAAACTCACTTGCACAATGATATCGAAAAGTTAAAACTTTTTCAGGGGGATGCACAATATACAATTCATTCTTCTCTGTTCCAGGAGTATTATTTTGCGGGATCGCACCAGAGAACATAACTAAGCCATTCTCAGGAACTAAAGCAATATTTTTCAACTGGCCTATTAGACTTGATATGCTTTCTAAAACGTTTTTTCGCGTTAATTTTGACTTAATATTCTGACTTTCACTAATTTCATTCTTAAGGTGATTTGTAACATCAGAGATCTTACGATCGTGAGGAATATACAACGAAACTAACTCCGTGTGAAAGCCCTTCTTCTCCTTTAGCTGATTAAGTAACCTCTTTGTTTGATAGATTTGTAAATCATTACGTTTTCTCTCTTCGGTTAAAGGCATACGAATCAACAAAAATTAGAAAGATTCAAAAGATTAATAGTTTTTCTTTATTTTAAACTATATAAACAACTACATATATGAAACCTTTAAATTATGACTCCTAATAATGACCAAGATCACCATGTCCCTTTAGATCATCCCCGTTATGAAAGTTTAAAATATAGACACAAGATAATTGAGGGGATGAGAACTTTAGTTGTTGCTGAAGCGGGTTTAATCGCCCATGGTAGAGGAGAATGTTTTGATTACATGCTAGGGGAAAAAACCAACGAGACAGCAAAAAAAGCTATAAAAGCTGCGGTTGCTTTACTTCTTACAGCAACACATGCCATTATTAGCGTAAATGGGAACACTGCAGCTTTATGTCCAAATGAATTGGTAGAACTATCAGAGATTATAGATGCACCACTTGAAATTAACTTGTTTTATAGAAAAAAAGGAAGAATTGAAGCAATTAAGAACGTATTACAGGGTGCGGGAGCGAAAAATATCTTGGGGCTCGACGAACAAAATATGGTCGAAATAGAAGAATTATCTAGCAATAGAAGAAATGTCGATCCTAACGGTATAAAAATCGCTGATGTCGTATTCGTCCCCCTAGAAGACGGAGATAGAACAGAAGCTTTAAAAAAATCTGGGAAAAAAGTAGTCGCAGTTGATTTAAATCCAATAAGTAGAACTTCCTTATGGGCAGACATTACAATCGTAGACAATATTATAAGGGTACTACCGGAAATGGTTAAGATTGCTAAGAAATTAAAACGTGCCGGTGAAAATGACTTAAAAAATATTATTGAAAGATTTGATAATAAAAAAAATATTCAATTGACTTTAAACACAATAATCAAATACACAAAAAAACAAAAAAAAAACGCTTTTATAAAAATAAGAAACAGAATTTAAAGCCTTTAGTTAATTAAAAAAGCTTAAAAAGTTCTAAACTAATATTTATTTAGCAATTATTAAATGTATAAAGAACAATATCTACGGCTCATATAATTATGGGTACAGACAAATATACGCAGATCAATTCCTCTGGCAAATTAAGCGACACTAACCCTATTGTTGTAAGAAGATGTACTTTAGAGGATCTAGAAGGCGTTATCGAAGTAAACGAACAAGAATTACCAGAAGACTACCCCTATTTTTTTTATAAAAGCATATTAGATAATTATCCTGAGTCTTTCCTCGTAGCGTGTAACAGTAATAAAGAAATTATTGGATACATAATGTGGAGAGTTGAAAAAAACCCCTCGATTAATAGCCTGAAATTAAAAAATAATGGACATTTAGTCTCTATTGCAGTCCTAAAAACATATAGACAGTTAGGAATTGCTACGACGCTGTTATCTCACTCTATGAAAAAAATAAAAAAATACAAAATTGACGAGTATGTATTAGAAGTAAGGGTTAGCAACATTGAAGCTACTAACCTATACAAGAAATTTAATTACCAAACTCACAGCATAAAAGAAAAGTACTATAGAGACGGCGAAAATGCCTATTACATGATCCTAAAAACGTAAATCTCATTTTAAAAAGAACTTTCTAACCCTTTAATTAAGGCAGTTAATAACTCATTCGTAACTACTTCTATTCCCAACTTTCTTCCAAATTCTACAATTCGTCCGTTAATAAAGTCAATCTCGGTAGATTTTCCCTTTAAAACATCCTGCAACATTGAGTTTTTGTTGTTATATGTCTTCTTAGCTACAGAATACATTAACTCGACATAATCCCTATTCGATAAATTTATTTGCTTCCCGTGCGCTACTTCTAAAGCCTCCTTAACCGCTTTTTCCATCATTTTTCTTAAAGAATTTTTCTCCAATAACTGACCATTTTTTAACCCAGTAAGAGCACCTACAGCATTAATACCAATATTTACAAAAACTTTTTCCCAAGAACATTTAATAATATCTTCAACAATCTCTGTCTGTAAACCCGCACCGCTCAATAGATCTTTTAAAAACCTTAAGCTCTCCTCTGCTCTACCATATTCTTTAACATTTTTAGAATCTGGTTTTAAATAAGCAAATCCAATTTTTGTAAAACCTACACCGGTGTGATGCACATGCCCATAGCTCTCTAATAGAGCACCATGAGACGTAACTATTCTTAGAATCTTATCCTCATTGCAATATTCTTTTACTAACGCCTCGTTACCAATACCATTTTGTAGAATTATAAACCAGTTACTCGATTCAATTAAATTCTTAAACTGAACCATAGATCTCTCGATATCGTATGCCTTTGTCGTCAAAAAAAGGAAATCAAAATTAGAAGAATCCCCTATTTCTAATGATCCCGTAAATTCACTCGCACTTTCGTAAACCTTAATATTTTTCAAAAACAAATCTTTATCGCCAGCAGTCAAGCGTAAACCTTCCTCGTTTATCGCATCAGCGTGATTTCTCCTTCCAAAAAAAATAATCTCTAAAGGATTCTCGTCAGAGTGAATAGATGCAAGATATGCTCCGAACAGACTACCTATTGACCCGGCTCCAATAAATCCAATTTTTACTACTTTTCGACTCAAAGTTTACCTAACTCTTCTTAGCAATAAAAATCCTACTTCAATTCTTAAATGATACTCACACATATTAGCTTAAAAACTTATCTAACCCCGTTTGACCCGAAGAAAGCGTGCCAGATTTTTTCTTTATGTCTAATATGCTAACTCGATTCGGGTCGCTTCTTGGCTCTAAATTCAGTTCACGCATCATCATCAAAGAATTTTTCGTAGCATAACCCGAAAAGTGATTGTTAAAATAAATTCCAACAGTGTCAGCTTGACTCATCACCTCCCTAATAGAGACCGACCATTTCCTTATCTCTTCTTCTTTAAAGTAATAATTGAACCAAGGATTTTTACCGTAACCGTGAAATCTAATATACGCAAATCTCGGATCAGTAACATCCATTCTAGGAGGCAATAAAGGTTCTATCACAGCACAATAGGTAAGCTTCCTCTTTTTCAGATACTCAAATACCTCCTCAACCATCCAGGATAAATGCCTGAATTCTATAATCAAATGATACCCATCTTGTTTTAGATCACCAGGCCAATCACGAATGAATTCTTTAAGCGCCCCGAAATGATCCCTCTTATTAAACGAAGGAGGTAGCTGTATCAAGAACCCCAATAACTTTCCCGAATCAATTAAAGGCTTCATCGCAGTTAAATAGTAACTCAAATCAGCTGAGCACAAATCTACATCCAATTTATGCTCGTGAGTTATAGATTTATGCACTTTGGCCGTAAATAAAAAATTGGAAGGCGTCTTATCTACCCAATTCTTAACTATCCAAGGCTTAGGAACGTTATAAAACGTCGTGTTTATCTCGTTAGTGTAAAATATCTCCGAATAATACGAAAGATAATCCTCTTTTTTTATCCCCTTAGGATAAAAAGGTCCTAACCACTCATCATAGCCCCATCCAGAGGTCCCTATTAATACTCGCTTTACTCGCTTTTCCATGATTAAACGATTAAAATTTTTAAATCTTTTAATTACTGAATAATTACTAAATAATAACTAAATAATTGCTAAATAATTGCTAAATAATTGCTAAATAATTGCTAAATAATTGCTAAAAAATTGCTAAAAAATTGAAATTATACTCCTATTCGAACCAAGTATCATAGTATCCAGTCGCATATATTATAATCGTCTTATCTGATTTCTTAATTTTTTATTTATCCCCCTAATTACTCTCTAATAAAGTAATACAGTAATACAATATATCCTATAAATCCACCATAATGAAAATGGAAACATCCCCTCATACTAACCAACTACAATATGTATCGCTAAGCAAGAACCTCCCTTTTAAAGTTTATCAATCTCGACCATAAAATTTTTAATTAACAAATTACTCTAATATTTCGTCGATGATTTTTTAATTTGTGATCTATCGTTATCCCTATTACCATCGATAAGTTATTGGATGTGGAAAAATATCTCATCTAACCCTGATGACATACCGCCAATAGCGGACACCGGCCTTATAGAAGTGTATCAGAAGAGACTAACGTCAAAATGCATGATACCACAGGAAATAAGTGCCTAAAACGACCAATTCCTCGGTTGTTTCAGGAGTCCGGATCAAGCACGAGCAAAGTAACACAGAAAATATATACAAAACAACACAACAACAACGATTCGTGCTCAAAGGAACACAACTCCCCATAAATATGAAAATATACAATATTTTCGTCTCAATTTTTAATTTCAATCTCTAAATAAGTATTGTCTCCGAATACACAAGCCTTTTCACAGGCAATCTGAATCTTTCCTCAAGTAGAGGCCAATTACGCCAACGCTATTTGGTGGATATCTTGGCTTGGGCACCGATGAAGAGCGTGACAAGCTGCGATAAGCTCGGGTTAGTCGCATGTTGACGTTGACCCCGAGATTCTCCAATCGGACATCCGCTTGCGGCCCAATAATCCGCAAGATTCCCGTTAGGGAAGGGGAACCCTGGGAAGTAAAACATTTTAGTACCAGGAGGAAAAGAAAACAATCGTGATTCCGTTAGTAACGGCGAGCGAAAGCGGAACAGATCAAACCGAATCCCTTGGGGATAACCCAAGGGAGATGTGGAGTGTGGACCTCGTACGGCCTAACCAATGAAGGTGAATATCCCTGAAATGTGGAGCCATAGAGCGTGACAGCCGCGTAACCGTAATTTGGAAGGCTGCTGCGAGGTATCCTGAGTAGTGCGGGATGGTTTTCTCGTACGAATGTGCCAGATACACGCTGGCAAATCTAAATATGTCCCAAGACCGATAGTGAAATAGTAGCGTGAGCAAAAGATGAAAAGAAACCCGGAAGGGTCGTGAAAAGCGCTTGAAACCAAATAGTTTAGTAAGGATGCAGCCTGAAAGGATAGATTCTGCGCGAATGGGTTCTGGTGACAGAACATCAGAGTGCAGAGGACTAGGGTTGCATCATCAGTCTGGAATCATTGGCCAGGGAGTTTATAGTAGTGGCGAGCTTAAGTGTCTCGCGGCACGAAGGCGAAGGGAAACCAATATTCTTGCAATCTAATTATCACATTAAGATGACTAGCGTACCAAGGAGTAGTTTTGCTATTCCAAAGGGACGTTATGATTCTTTCTAAGGAATTAGACCAGAAGAATGGTCTCAAAGGGCCTATAGTCACTGTTATAAAACCCGAAGCCGGTCGATCTATTCCTGGTCAAGATGAAGTCGCTCGAAAGGGTGATGGAGGTCTGCACCAGTGCTGACGTGCAATTCGCTTGGATGAACTGGGAATAGGAGCAAAAGGCTAATCTAGATCGGTGATAGCTGGTTCTCCCCGAAGTTGGTGTCAGCCAATCCTCAGGCGAGGTCGCTAGTGGCGTAGAGCACTAATTGCGGAGCAGGGAGAAGAAATTCTTCACTTCGCTCTTAAACTCCGAAGTTGCTAGCACTGTAGACCCTGGGAGACGGGTTAGTGGGCGTAAAGTCCATTGCCGAGAAGGGAACAACCTAGACTTGGGTTAAGGTCCCTAAATGCAGGTTAAGTGTTAAAAGAAAGGGCGTTATATTTCTAAAACAGCAAAAGGATAGGTATAGAAGTAACCACTCCCTAACGAGTGTGTAACAACTCATTTGCCGAGAAATATAGC
>Ga0209979_1000806_pt1 | contig 38487 bp, 35 predicted proteins | sample AnhtaG_FD_183114 | JGI IMG/M metagenome (GOLD analysis project Ga0209979, IMG submission 183114) | Deep subsurface microbial communities from Anholt, Denmark to uncover new lineages of life (NeLLi) - Anholt_01485 metaG (SPAdes) (version 2) | ecosystem: Environmental > Aquatic > Marine > Oceanic...
AATTTCGGATTTTGCCAGTCTTGGCATCTTTACACTTGTAAAGAGTCCTCTACAAATCGACCCTTTTTATGCAAAACAAAGCCAATTTGCTGGATGCCCTAATGAACGTAAATCTATATAATACAATGGATTATGAAAATAAATGGCAGCGGAGAGTCCGAAAAAACAAACCCAATTCAAACCCAAACAAACCCAATCTCCGAAAAGCCAAAATGAATGTAAACTCACTTATAACAAAGGATTACAGAAAAAAAGATGATTTCGCAGTCCGAAAAAACAAACCCAATTCAAACCCAAAACGAACCCAATCCCCCAGCGCGATACGCGATACGCAATACGCAATACGAGATACAAACCCAATCAAACCCAATCCTCAAAAATCCGTGCAATCTGCGGAATCCGTAGTTAAAATTAAATATATGAAATCTCGCCTTGAACATTCAAAATTGATTATTCTTTTCCTTGCCTCCCGGCCAAAGTTTTTAGTCGCAAGTGTGGCGCCCGTTTTGGTCGGCTCTTGTCTCGGTTATGCGACCGCTGGCTCGTTCAATTGGGGCTTATTTATCCTCGCAATGCTCGCAATAATGGCCCTGCACGCCGGTGCCAATATGACCAACGATTACTTCGACCATACCTCACGAAATGACTGGGTCAATCAAAACCCTACGCCCTTTTCAGGAGGAAGACGTTATATCCAGCAGGGCATCCTTTCGCCCAAAGCAACTTTATTGACAGCTCTTTTCTTTCTGATAGCAGGCGCAGCAATCGGCACTGTAATTTTCCTGCTGACGCAGAGTGTTTTTATTTTAATTCTCGGCCTTATCGGATTGCTCGGCGGCTTTTTCTACACAGCGCCACCTGTTCAGCTTGGCTATCGTTGTGTCGGCGAGTTCGTCATTGCACTGTTGTTCGGCCTGCTTCCGGTTTATGGCTCATACTACTTGCAGGCAGAAACTATTGATACTATTCCACTTTTGCCCGCCGCCGTCGTCGGCATACTGATTTTCCTGGTGATTTTAGTAAATGAATTCCCGGATGTTGCTGCAGATGCCGCCGTGAACAAAAGAACACTTGTAGTTCGTCTTGGCGTGCCGGCTGCCGTTTGGATTTACCGAACTGCACTTATCACCAGCTTTCTCATTGCAGCGGCTGCTATGTTGATTTACCCTTTGACGTTTTTTGCAGGATTGTTTTATTTACTTACCCTGCCGATTGCAGTCCTCGCGATAAAGTTTGTAAACAAAAGAGATTTGGTCAAACCTGCCCAGTACCGCGCCAGTCAAACCACAGTCCTTCTGCACACACTCGGCTCCTTGGCCCTTACCCTCGGCTTCTTATTTGTTTAACCGTCGCTGCCACAGTGACGTTGCTACACAATTGCAAGTCGTCAATTGTAAATTGTAAATTGGTTTGTCTCCGCCCTCCGCAACCCGGCAATCTAACTGTGATGTCCCTCGCCCGACCCGGAGAAAATCCGGGCATGAATCAAAATTGCGCCGTATCTAACTGGTGTAACGGCACTGACCTTAATAGGAGCGGCTCTGTGGACTTGTATGATTTAGCTAAATTTATCGAATATTGGCTCTTCGATTAAAATCTGATTGACCTTGCTGTCTATGCCGCTTAAACTTACTGCAGATGGACAGGCGAGTCATAATAAACGCAGATGATTTCGGCCTCTGCGACGGAGTAAATAAGGCCGTCGCCCAGGCCCATACAGACGGCGTGCTGACCAGTGCCACAATTATGGCCAATATGCCGACCGCCCACGAGGCCGTCAAAATAGCAAAAGAACTGCCCAACCTTGGCATCGGAGTCCACCTTAATCTCACCGAGGGCCGACCACTATCGAAAGACACCTGCATCGACTGGTTACTCGATGCCGACGGCCAATTCGCATCTTCGTTGTTCAAACTATCAGTTTTTTCCTTGGCAGGACATAAGATTAGAGAAGCTATACGAGCCGAATTGGCCGCCCAAATCCAATGGGTCATTGACAATGGCCTCAAGCCGACGCATTTGGACTCACATAAACATATCCACACATTTCCTCAACTTTTCTCAATCGTCTACCAGTTGGCCGGACGCTTTGGTATCACCGCAATACGTTGGCCGTTCGAGCCAAAAGAACTTTCCCAAATACCCTGGCCGCTGACCGGCGTAGATGGCAGAAAAAGAGCCCAAAAAATCAGGATTATGGCCAAGATAAACCGCGTGCAAAACCCGGACCCCTTAAAAACTGATGCATTTCTTGGTATTGCACATACAGGCAAAATAGATGTGAATTTCTTCAAGGCCGTCGCTTTATATAATTCGGCGGCAACCGTAGAAGTGATGACTCATCCGGGATTTATTGACGGCCTGGACCCGGCCAAAACCAGATTATTACACCAGCGAAAGGTCGAGCTGGAAGCTCTTTGCAGCGGAAAAACAAAGCAGTATTTCGAGGATGCAGGGGTAAAATTGGTGCATTATGGAAAACTTTGACCACACTGATTGTTCGGTCGTAGTGCCGCTTTACAACGAAGCTTCGGCTGTCAACGAGCTTTACAGCCGATTAGTCAAAACAATGGGTGAAACCGGCCTGGATTACGAGCTTGTCTTTGTCGATGACGGAAGCACCGATAATACGTTGGAGCTGCTGAAAGATATCGCCGGCAAAGACAGCAAGGTGGTTATTGTCGAGCTTCGTCGCAATTTCGGCCAGACCCCCGCTCTCGCCGCCGGCTTTGATATCGCAAGAGGACGCATAATAATATCAATGGATGGCGACCTGCAGCACGCTCCGGAAGAGATACCAAATTTTCTTGAAAAAATCGACGCCGGCTACGATGTAGTCAGCGGCTGGCGAAAACATAGAGTGGACAATCTTTTAATGAGGAAAATCCCCTCAAGGGTGGCTAACTGGCTCGCTTCAAAAATAAGCGGCGTCGATATCCACGATTTCGGCACCACCTTCAAAGCATACAGACGCGAGGTAATTGAGGAATTAAATCTTTATGGAGAGATGCACAGATTTATTCCGGCGTTACTGTCACGAAGCGGCGTTAGAATCATCGAGATACCTATAAAAAACGTCGTCCGTCCCAAGGGCTCCAGCAGCTATGGAATCTCCAGAACCTTTAGGGTCGTCTTCGATTTGATAACGCTCAGGTTCCTGCTCGGATACATCACAAGGCCGCTGCACTTTTTCGGCAGGGCCGCTTGGTATTGCATCCTCGCGAGCTTACTGCTGGCCGCTTATATACTGTACGACAGGTTCGTATATAACGTGCCGATTCTTCTTGAACACGGCCCACTCGCAGGACTGGCGGCTGTACTTCTGCTGGTCGGATTAATCTTCATCGCCACCGGGCTGATAGGCGAGATGATAAGCAGAGTTTATTTTGAATCAACTGGCAAAAAGATATATTCGGTGCGAAAAGTACATAGCAAGGAAACTTTAACAGCGGGTTAAGAGAGTGAAAAAGAAAAAACAATCACCGATAGGCCTGATAATTATTCTGCTGGTAACAGCGGCGGTAATTCTGTTAGTCCAGCATTTTCATATCAAGAATTTTCATATTGTAGAACCGGACATACTCTATGTCAGCGGTCAGCCGCGGGGAATGGATTACACCCGCCTGCTTTACAAATATCATATCGCCACCATCATAAATGTCCGCTCACCTTCCGAACACCGCGAGGAGAACTGGTATAACGAAGAAATAACCTGGGCCAGAGACAATGGCGTCGAGCATATCGAATTGCCTATTGAAAGAAGTAACTATTTTCCTGACCCGAACACACAAAACGAATTCTTAAAAATAATGGCAAAAAAGGTCAAGCTACCGGTGCTCCTGCACGGAAGCGGCGGCGAGAAAAGAGTCCCTATGCTTACGGCCGTCTGGCTGATAAAGAGCCAGGGCTGCAGTGTTGAGGAGACTCTTAAAGTAGTGGATAAGATCAACGATGACCGAAAAGTAACCGAAGACGAAAGGAATTTTATCACTGGCTTGGCAAACTGAGTTTACTCACCGGGCCTTTATGACGCTTTCTTGATTTTTCACTTTCGATTTGTGCAGTAGTGCTCCGTCTACAATTGTTGATTGGTGCCATTCAGCTTTTTCCTCTCTATAAACGATTTCCAGGTCTTTGTTGTCCTCGAGCAGTTCGTCCAGATACGTGCCGAACGCCACAACCCACCAGCCTTGCTCGTACAACTCATAGACCTTTGATTTTTCTTCTATCTTGGGCACAACTTTGCCGAAATAGTAAATGAACCTTGCGGTAGCGGATTTGTACGCTATCAGTTCATCTGAGGCCGGTACCTTTTGTGCTACAGTCGATGTAAACTGCTTCGAGAGCCATCTGCGATTGTAAGGATTCACAAGGCTGACACAACAAAGCATTACCAAAATACTGATGCCCGTAAACAAAGCCACAAATGCCCTGGAGGTCTTGCCGGCTCTGAACAACGCAGTAACAATCAGGACCACAACCACTCCTGTTGTGGCTATGACGATTGATTCGGCTATGACGATTGATTCATATAAGGCTTGGCGTCTGATTATTGCCGTGCCAATGGGCAGCCCAATGAAGGCTATTGTCAATATCACAAGATGCCAGAGCAGTAAACTGCGGGCAAAGTCCTTAGTATAGGCCTTTTGTCTAAACGCCAGGTCTTCCAGTGATATGCCGGCCAGTATCGCCATCGCCGGCATTAAAGGCAGTATGTAATGCTGGCGTTTGCCGGCGCTGATTGAAATAAACACCAAGCCCACAACGAACCACAGCCACAAAAACAACATTATCTTTTGCTTTTTGCCCCAGATTTTGTAAAACGGCGCCGCCAGTGCCATCGGCACAAAAGCCACCCAGGGCAGCATAAACTGAAACATTATGGACAGATAATAATAGATTGGTTTGCCACTTGATGCATATGTGCCAAAGAAACGGTCAACGAATTCGCGTTTCCATAAAGTTAAATCCCAGTTCAGCTTGTGAGCGATAACCAGCGGCCACGGTAATACGATAGCCAGGAAGATAACCGGTCCGATTATCGGCAAAAGTTTGGGAACCTGCTTCCACTTACGAGATATGCTGATGTAGAAAAACAACGGTAGCAAAACAATTGGCAGTGGCATAGGTCCCTTGGCGAGCATTCCCAGCCCAAAGCTTGTCCAGAAGATAAGCATATATACAACCTGACTCTTGCGGCTCTTGGCATTGATAGCTGAGTAGAAACTTAAGAAACACATCACTATAAAGAACGTCAGCACCATTTCCGGCCGGGCGTGGCGTGCGTAACGAATATAGGCCAGTGTGCTTGCCCATACACCAGCCGAAAGTACCGCGATTCTAAAACCCAGCAACTGATTTACAAAGTATATAACAGCCGCAACTGATAGGACAGCAAAGATAACACTCGGCATCCTCGCGGTGAATTCATTAACGTCAACGTCGCCGGTTATTTGCGCTAAACCTGCAACAAGCCAATAGGAGAGCGGTGTTTTCCGGAGCCGAGGCTCTCCATTGCAGGTAGGCCAGGTCCAATCGCCGCTTTCCAGCATCTCCCGGGCGGTAATCGCAACGAAACATTCGTGATTACTGAGCGGCCTTTCGGAAAACGTCCAGGAAGCGGTTACCGCAGAAAAAACCATTACTCCACAAATGATAAGAACCTTCGTTTTCCTGGCGTTATTTTGGTTGTCCTGCATTTTGGTGTATCCTTAAGTTATCAACCAGCTTTACTACCGATGGGACCGAAGTATATAGTTTTCATCCTGTTATCGCTATTTATTTTAAGAGAGACATCATTATTAAGGACGCTGTGAGCTAAAGCCAACAGAGGGCGTCACACTTTTTTTGTGGTAATAATATTCTCGAAACATAAATTTGGAAAAGGGAATATTTTGTTGTACATTCTGTGCGCAGACAAGGATTTTGAGGGTGCCTTTATAGTAAGCAAACTTATTATTGGAAGTGTTGGAAAAAGGCCAATTCTTTTTAGGATTTTCAGTTTTTTACTTTCAATTAAACTAATAAATTCTTTTATAGGTCTATCACCGATATGTCTTTCAATCTCAGAGGTTCTCGAGAAGTTTCCGGTAAAGAAGAAACTGATTCGAGAAGCAAAATGCGATAAATTAGGTATGGCAAAAATAATTAATCCGCCTGTTTTGGTAACTCTGTAAAGCTCATCAGCTGCTTTTTCATGGTCCGAGATATTTATATGCTCTAAAACATCTAAACATAAGACCAAATCAAACTCCTCGTCTTCAAAAGGCATTTTTCTAATATCTCCATTTTTGACATGTTCTGAAGAGTAATTTAAATCCAGCCCAATAATATTAAATCCTTTTTTCCTGTATTTTTCTACTAAAACTCCTTCACCACAGCCCGCATCTAAAATTTTTGCATTCCCAAATTTTTCCAAAACTTTACTAATTACTCTCACTTTTTCTATGTAAACAGGAAAGTACTTCCAGTTCTTATCTAATTCTTTATGATAATCTCCCTTGATTTTATATTCTCCGGCCCGCATTCTGTCCTCTTGTTTAATTAAACTGATGCATTTCCCATTTAACCTTCGCCCAGCGACCCTTTGGGGCATTGTCGCAAAGAATAGAGTCTGCCGCTGGAAGATTTCAAAGCAAATTTTTGATATTTCCTGGTAATGGAAACCTTATCTTACTGAATGTTCGACAAATCAACTGATTAGCTTGATTATTTCATCGATGTCGTTCGGTGCTTCTACAGGCGGATTGCTGAATTCACCCTGTTTTTCCTTGTGGTAGTTGACCGTTACGTTGGGGTCCTTTAACGGGTGCCCCGTCAGCACGCAGGCAGCTCGCTCGTCGGCCCCGATGACGCCTTCAGCCCGCAGGTGCCTTAAACCTGCTATTGTTGCCGCCGAAGCCGGCTCACAGCCCAACCCGTATTTGCCTATAATTGCCTTTGCATCGCAAATCTCTTCATCCGTTACCGCACGTACGACACCATCACATATATCAATGGCTCGCAGGCATTTTTTCAGATTGACCGGACGGGCAATCTCTATCGCCGAAGCGCAGGTATGCGGCGAAAAGTTACGAGCCGTCAAATCTGCGTAGTAGTCGTCAATAATTTTTTGGTCAACTCTGCCGTCATTCCAGAGGAGCTTTTTGTTGTTGACCAGTTCGGTCAGCGTGTCGGCGCCGGTAGCGTTAACAATCGCCATTCGCGGTATTCGCTCAATCAACCCTAACTGTTTTAACTCGTAGAAGGCCTTGCCAAAAGCGCTGGAATTGCCAAGATTTCCGCCGGGTACTATTATCCAGTCCGGCACCTCCCAGCCTAACCTTTCAATGATTCGATACATTATCGTCTTTTGCCCTTCGAGCCGGAACGGGTTTAGCGAATTGAGCAGATACAGGCCCAGCTTTGTGCAGACATCCTGGACCTGACGCATACAATCGTCAAAGTCACCCTGTATTTGAATCGTCTGCGCCCCGTAATCCATTCCCTGGCTGAGTTTGCCGAATGCAATTCGACCTGAGCCGATAAAAACCGTGGCTTTCAGACCGCAGCTATGTGCGTACAGAGCCACCGATGCGGAAGTGTTGCCCGTCGATGCGCAAGCGCACGAACTTGCTGCCACCATTTTTGCGTGACTGAACGCCGCCGCCATACCGTTATCTTTGAACGAGCCGGATGGATTCAGCCCTTCGTATTGCAGATATAAACGTCCCGGCCTCATATCAACGTATTCAGCCACAGCATCATTTTGCTGCAGAATTGTCTGGCCTTCGCCTATGGTTACTTTGTATTTGTCGTTGCAAAAGTTGAGCAGTTCTCTGAAACGCCATACACCGGAGAAATCCAGGGGGCTGTCTCTATTTCCCCAGCGCTTGCCGAAGTCGCTGAGTTTATCGGGGACCTCGATTTTGTCCCAGTTATATTGTGCATCCAGCAGCTCACCGCACGCCGGACACTTAAATATTCCGCCTATGGCGGACCCGCAGTCGAACTGAGCCCCGCAATCCGGATTTATGCACTTTTGATAAGCTGCACCAGTCATACCCATATACAAAATTCCTTATCAAATTCTCAGCACTTAGCGGCAATTATAAACAATAAACGGAGCCAATGGTACAAAAATTGGCTTTGATTGGGTTTGTTTTCCCGGAGCCGGAAAGCGTGGTTTATTTTCATAATCCTTTATAACATATAAGTTTACGTTCATTTTGGCTTTTCGGAAATTGGGTTTGTTTTGGCTTTGTTTTTTCATAGCCCTTATCCGTATTTTTCTTCATAATCCTTTGTAACTACACACTTTGCATCAATTTTACCCTCTGGCAAATTGGGTTTGTTTGGGTTTGAATTGGGTTTGTTTTTTTGGACTGCGAAATCATCTTTTTTTCTGTAATCCTTTGTTATAAATGAGTTTACATTCATTTGGGCTTTTCGGAAATTGGGTTTGTTTTGCATAAAAAGGGGTGATTTGTAGAGCGTTCTCTACAGATGTAGAGGGCAAGTTAGTGAAGAGTGAGCTAAAATGCCTAAAGTGAGCTAAAGTTGGATTCTCGATGCTCATGATTGGTAATTCCCCTAAGGGTTTTCCGTTTCGCTCCAAAACTATTTACGAACGATGATTTTTGGCGTGTATCTGCTGATACGAAAACGTGCGGTTCTCCGCTAAATGCCTGCCATTTCTATGGCGATTAGTATTATACCAAATTTCGAGCAAAAGTCAAGAAGAAAATTGGACGCAGATTTCACAGAACAAAAGGGACTTTGCGGAAAAGGACTGTGGATTGTTTATATGAGACTTACTACTCTGCGAAGTAGCTCCTTCTCCGTAGTAGGTACTACGAAGGATGAATGCTACTCTGCGAAGTACTTCGCTACGAAGCACAAGTTGCTATGTAGCACGAGATTTTCCACGGCTGCTTGCCTTTTTCTTTAGCAGCAGGATAAAACTCACAATCAATATTCCGGTTACTTGCCGGATTTATCCGACATCATCGATAGGTCTTCAAGCTTTACCCAGTCTATACCTACGCCGGTGGAATCTGACCCACTGTGTCTGACCCAGATGGTCATGGTGTCGACACCGGCTGGCAAGGCAATCTCCGCTGAACTTTTTACCCATTTCCCGTTCGTTGTTGCCTGCAGGCCATAGTGCGCGATGCGTCCGGCCGCTGGGCCGGTACTGCCGTCCGGCAACGCAGCCAACCCGCTAAGTTGGTCAACAGTTAAGTCGGTTCCGCCGGGCCCATTGTAGGCCGCGTGCAGCGAAAACGACCAATCGCTTTTACAAGCGTCCATCTCGAGTGTATTGAGCCGGGCTGAAATTCTGTAAGTATGGCCTGGCGTCAGTCCAAGAAATTTCCTCCAAACCCCCGCCTTAACGCCCAGCGACATTGTCTTTATCATCTGTGAAAATGGTTTGGTTTCGGGCTTACGGACAGGATTATAACGACCGCCGTCGGCACGATGGACATATCTTTCTCTTACTACCTGCTCAAATCCAGCTTCATTCGCGTTCCTCCCTGTAGACCAAGTGGTCCAGTTAGGAGCAACACCGTTATAAAATGGAATGCCAAATAGTTCTTCCTGTGAGTTACTGTACAAATAAATGGCTCCGGGACCGGATGGCACACCATTCCGAATGCCGATTATACAAAAATAAATAGGCCCAATTTTCCTACCTCTTAATTCATAAACATATTGTTCTTCAGACCCGGCAATCATGCTGCAAGTAGGGAAAGGTAATTCCCAATTAACAATGAATATCTTATCAAAATGAGAGACTAGATTTTGCCAATTAAGAATGATTTGTTCATTCTCCATATCATACATACCACTAAGTGAAGTTGGCGGTTCTGGAATGCCAAGCCCCGTTTCTGTACCAGCAAAAGCATAGCTCCCGGGTAGACCAAGCAAAGTCAAAGAGCCGTCTTGAGCTATTACCTCAAAATTCCCACCCCATTCAAATGGGTCGGAATTATTAATAGTAGCCGCCAGACGGGTAGCGACAGATGCAGCAGATTCACCAGGTTTTGTGGATATTGACACATAATTGGCGTTACGGTTGAAAGTTTTAATAAGTGTTAAAACGCCTCCTTCGGCATTTCCTTTTAAGGTTATTTCGGTTGTTGCTAAAACTGCTTTTTCCTGTGAAAACACCCGAGATGTAGAGAGTAATAATATAATGGTCAAAAATACCATAGCCTCGCTCTTATATTTCCTTTGTTTTGTGTTCATGTTTGCTTTTCTCCTAATATTATATTGGGACAAACCGTGGGTGGAACCCACGGCTAAGTACTTTGCGATGTTTCAGCGTTGATTTTTTCTATTAAGCTCGGCAGCTCGGAAAGCTGATTTATTTTCCAGGCGCCTTTCGGAGTTTTCTTTCCGGCGTTGGTGTAAGCGGCTTTTAGAACAGCATGCATGCCGGTTTTTGCTGCCGCTTTAATATCCCTGTCGATCTGGTCCCCTACAAACAATATATTTTCCAGCATCTCGCCGATCCTCTCGGCTGCTATCTTAAAGATTCGAACGTCCGGCTTGCGAAAGTCAAATTCGTATGAATAAAGTCTTACCGCAAAGAAGTCCAATATACCTAACTGTTTTAGATGTTTTTCCAAGGAACTGCTATGCACAAAGGTGTTGGAGACTATCCCAAGCTTAAGGTCCAATTTTTTAAGTGCAGTTAAAGTCTCTTTCGTTTTCGGTTCAGCTTTTCCGATTTTGCTCAAAGGCTCATACCAGAGCCACGCCAGGTGCCGCCATTGTTGCCTATCGAGCCTGATACCTTTTTTCGTACCGATTCCCCTTAACAAAAGCAGTGCATTAAAATCCTTTCTGGTTATGTTGGAAAGCCAGTGTCGTGTACGCAGCGCTATCAGGTTTCGCCAGCAGTAGTAGTTGAAGTTGCCGACCGGCTGGCCGCAACTTTTGAGAAAATCGTATGACAACCTGGCGCCCTGGCGGAAAAGCCGGGTTGTGTTGACTTTACCGAAGTTGAGCAAAGTCTCGCCGAGGTCGAACAACACCGCTTTGATTTTCTTATCCGGCAATTCCATTTACCTCAACGGCGGCAAATTACCGCCAAAAGCTTCCCTGACCCACTCGAACATTTCCTTGTCCGATATCGCCGATACCCTGTTAGCTGAATACTCAGCGTCGATTCTGTCTTTTATTTTCGTTATGCGGAGGTCATGCTTGGGAATTTCAATCTCGTACTTGGCCTCTATCCAGTGTTTAATACCTGCCGCCCCGGTCTTGTCAGTCATTGCTACGCTAACGGGGCGGTTGAGTAACTTTCGGGTATCGAAGCAATTATATATTTCCTTGTTCTTTAACAAACCGTCGGCATGAATGCCGGCCCGGGTAACATTGAAATCCTTTCCAACCAGCGGATAATTGCCCGGAATTTCAAAGCCCAGCTCCTTTCCGGCGTACTCGGCAAGTTCGGTTATTGCCGAGTAGTTGACACCCTCGGCCATCCCCTTCAACTGGGCGTGTTCGATCACCAGGGCCTCCAGAGGCGGATTGCCTGTTCTTTCACCGATGCCGAATATCGCAGCGTTGGCCGCACTGCAGCCGTAGAGCCACGCCGTTGCAGCGTTTACCTGGACCTTGTGCAAATCGTTATGACCGTGCCATTCGAGCCACTCGGACGGAATCCCGATTTGCCGAAGCCCATAGATAAGTTTCGGAACGCTCCGGGGCAAAGAAACCGCCGACCACGGCAGACCAAATCCGAGCGTATCGCAAAGCCGAATCTTGACCGGCTTATTGTATTCTTCGGCAAGCTTCATTAACTCAGCCGCGAAAGGCAGTACGAAACCTTCATAATCGGCTCGCGTTATATCCTCAAAGTGACATCGCGGAATGACCCCATTATCCAGCGCCGCTTTGATAACTTCAAGATATCCATCCATCGCCTGGGCCCGTGTCTTTCGCAGCTTAAGGAATATATGATAGTCACTTGCCGAGGTCAGAATACCCGTTTCGCTGAGCCCCATTTGCGATACCAGCTTAAAATCAGCCGGCACAGCCCTTATCCAGCCGGTAATCTCAGGAAACTCGTAACCGCGCTCTTTGCACAGTTCCACCGCTTTTCTGTCGCGCTCTGAATATAAAAAGAACTCGCATTGCCGAATCAAACCCGTCCCACCGTCTATCTCGTGAAATAAGTCGTATATCCGCAGGATTTGCTCCGGCGTATAAGGGGGCCTGGCCTGCTGACCGTCACGGAAGGTCGTATCGGTTATCCATATCTTGTCCGGAATATCATACTCAACTCTTTGGTTGTCGAATATTACTTTGGGAAATTCGGTATATGGAAATATCTGGCGATACAAATTGGGTTTTTCTACATCTACAAGTTTAGGGTTTTTGTCAACCATTATTTATCTCCGGCACACTATTGGTAGTTCGACCAACTATCTCGTATCGCATAATACGCAATACGCATCACGCTTCACGCACGGCGAATAATGGCCGAGGTGGGAGTCGAACCCACACGCCCAATTATGGGCAGGGGATTTTAAGTCCCCAGCGTCTGCCATTCCGCCACTCGGCCTGACCCAATAAGCTAATGCATTTGGCAAAATTTTGCAAATTGTTTCTTAATCTTCCGTCTTCGCCGGACTGGATGAAAACAAACCCCCTGGGGACTCCCAGGTTGAGATGGTTTTGGGTGCGTGAGTGTTAATAGCGTCAACCCTGATGTGTGAAGCGTGATACCAGATGCGTGATACGAGATGCGAGATACGAGATAAATCGAAGCCGCAAGCACCAGCGAAAATCCACTATTCGCTCTGTTATCCGAGCCAGCCGAACTCTGCGGTCAAGCGCCCTTAGCTGCGAATCGTCACCTGCTGATACTCTCGCTTTCCTAATTCTCTCCGCAGCATCGGCCAATCTGCCCATTGCCAGGTAAACAAAAGCCGAATCTCTTAATGCAAGAATGTGCTCACTGTTGATATCAAGCGTGTGGGCAAAAAATTCCGCAGCGTCCCCAAACGCCCCTTTCATAGCCCTGACAGCTCCAAGATAGTAATAGGCATCTGCGTTAGCACAATCGATATCGACAGCCCTCAGCAGGCAATGTGTCGCATAATCGAGTTCGCCAATTGTCAAAAACATCGACCCCATAGAGACCAATGTGTCCACGTCCTCAAGAGAAGCTTGAAGCTCGGAAACCAGATAAGCCCTCCCTTCTTTGTTATTCCCTCTCATTAACGCATACTGAGCCAGTCTATAGCACGGCCCGGGCAGCGCGTTGTCCTTTTGCAATGCCTGATTGAATAGTTGCTCCGCTCTGTCTACATCATTCTTGTTAAAGGCAATCTCTCCAAGATAAAACAAAGCGGGTGCAAAATCCGGCTTAAGTTCAAGTATTCTGTTAAACTTCTCCTTCGCTGATTCGATATCGCCAATCTCGAGTAAGAACAAACCGAAATCGAGAATAACATCAACGTCCCCCGTGTTGACACGAAGCTCCGCCAGGAAATACTCACGACTATGTCCGCTCTCGCCCGCTGACCAGTAAGCCTGGGCGATTCGATAATTGATTTGGGGGTGGCTCGGCTCAAGTTCAGCCGTTCTTAGCCAGCAGCGAACAGCCTTCTTGTACTGGCCGCGAGCAAAAAGACTGTTACCGATATTATAGTAGCACAACGCACAGTCCGGATTTATCTGCTGCGCAAGGTAAAACATCTGCTCGGCCAAATCGTGCTGGCCCATCTCGGTATAAGTAATTATCCGATTGCAGTAGCAGGGCTCAAACTTGGGGTCAAGTTTCTGGATGTGCTCGAAAGTGTCGATAGCCAGGTCATATTGGCCCGTCCGGGTATAATCAACCGCCAGCGAATTTAATATCTCCAAATCGCTGGGATTTAGCTGAAGCGCGATTTCGTATTCGCCTATTGCATCATCGAACTGGTCAATAGCATCCAGCGCAAGCGCCTTGTTAAAATGCCATGAGCTGTTGGCAGGGTTTATCTCAAGGGCATCTTCCAATTCTAAAAGAGCTTGTGATATTTTGCCGTTTTCGTAAAGCTCGAAAGCCTTGCGGGCTTTGTGCTCGGCTTTGTCATAGGAGCCAAATGTCATGTCTTCGAAGACCATATAACGCGTTCCTTTTTTGCTTAGCAAGCAGGGGCCCATTTTGCAATAAGGCGCACAGTGGGAGCCCAACAGATTCTCCAACGGCGTTATCGCCTATAAAGTACCGTCGAGTTAGTGGTTTTTTGCCGGCCTAAAACCTTTTTGCCCGCAGTAAAAATTTTGCTGGTAATCCGGGTTATAAGCTCTTACAATTGCATAGGTTAGCCCCCAGCACCAAAACGGCGTGAGCCGAAGCTCTCTTAGTGCCGGGCTGTTTTTCTGGAAAGCAGCCCCCGATAGTCTTATAATATGGGGCCGTCAGGCGGAGCGCAAACTAATCTAAGTTCGTACCGTCTCAGTACCGAATATTGTTTGGAGAAGTGAAACTATGATTAAAGAAATAAAAGGCCGGCTAACAGCAGGCAAAGGCACTTACGCTATTGTAGTAAGCAGGTTCAACGAGTTCATAACCGCTAAGCTCCTTGCCGGTGCGATAGATTGTCTCCGGCGTCACGGCGCTGCTGATGAACAGATATCCGTAGTTTGGGTGCCGGGTGCCTGTGAGATTACGCAAGCTTCCAAAAAGCTCGCACAGAGCGGCAAATACGTTGCTGTCATCTGCCTCGGTGCGGTCATACGGGGTCAGACCGGCCATTACGATTCTGTCTGTCAGCAGGTAGTTCGCGGTATCGGACAAATTAACTACGATTCAGCCGTACCGGCTGTATTTGGTGTACTCACCTGCGAGACGCTCGAACAGGCGGTCGAAAGGGCCGGAACGAAAATGGGCAACGCCGGTGCCGACGCAGCAATGACCGCTATGGAAACAGTCAGCGTGTTGGAACAGATTTAAGTTTGTATTTTGTGGCACGGCCATCTTGGCCGTGTTTCACGGGCTGGAAGCCCGTGCCACACCTGGAACAACGAAATACGAAATGCAGCGGGATAGAAGAACAAGGGCCAGAGAACTGACAATACAGGGATTATATCAACTCGATGTGCAGGGCCCGGATTTGCTCGAGCTTTTAGGCGAGTTCTTTATAGAAGCAGACTCCGACGATTTTGTCCGCAAACTCGCCTCGGATTGGACAGAGGGAACGTGGAAAAACTTGGCACAGTGTGACGAGCTGATTGTTGCTTCAACAATAAAGTGGCAATTTCACCGGCTTTCATCTGTTGACAAAAGCATCTTGAGATTGGCGGTTTATCAGTTGAAGTTCTGTCCCGGTATTCCGCCAAAAGTTGTGATAAATGAAGCCATCGAGCTTGCCAAAAAGTTCAGCACTGATAAGTCACCCGCGTTTGTTAATGGCGTGCTTGATGCCGTCCTGAAAAAAATCGTATCTTGTAAATCGTAGCGCGAACCACGAGATACGAACCACGGGACACGAACATGAGAACAATCGCAGTATTAAACCAGAAAGGGGGGGTGGGAAAAACCACAACTGTGGTCAATACTGCGGCAGCCCTTGCCGCCGCCGGCTCGAAGGTGGTCGCTATTGACCTGGACCCTCAAGCGCATCTGACGATACACCTCGGCCTCGAGCCGCAAGCCGTTGAGTCCGGCTCGTATGAGGTCCTGACTCAATCAGCCGGATTTGAAGAAGAAATTCTGCTCGTGCGCCCAAATCTTTGGCTGCTGCCCGCAAATATCAACCTGGTTGGTGCCGAAAGTGAGCTGGTAAGTGTGGTCGGCAGGGAAACTATTCTGCGAGGGGCAATCAAATTAGTCGAAGACAAATTCGATTATTCTTTTATCGACTGCCCCCCTTCGCTCGGATTACTGACCTTAAATGCCCTCGCTGCCGCCGAAGAGGTCTTAATCCCGCTTCAGCCACATTTCCTGGGCCTGCAGGGATTCGGAAAACTCCTGCAAACCATCGAGCTTGTCAACAAAAGAATCAACCCAGGCCTGAAAGTTAATGGCATTTTACTGTGTATGTTTGACAGCAGGGCCTCGCTTCCAAAAGAAGTTAGGGCCGATATCGAGCAATTCCTCGACAATGCACGCGGAACCAACTGTGCCTGGGCGCAAGCCCGGATTCTGCCGGTTTATATCCGAAGAAACATCAAGCTCGCTGAAGCGCCAGGCTACGGCAAAACAATTTTCGAATATGAGCAAAGTTGTCACGGCGCTGAAGATTATAAGAAGGTAGCCGAATTCATACACACTCAATTTCAGCCGGCGCCACAGCTAAATATACAAACCGATGCTGAAGTGGCTGAAGACCAAAATGTACAGACTTTAGAACAGATGAAAGAACTATCTGCTGCCGGCGAGGCGGCTCAGCAGCAGAATATACCCGCTCCGCCGGATACAAACCAAAGACCTGATACCGACGCCGAACAAAACCAGGACAAGCCTCCCATCGAAATCAGGCCAATCCCACAGCCGGATTCACAGGCACCCTCTTCTGAATTTACAAAGACAACAGCCAATCGAAAGCCGGCTGAATCCCAATAACCAAAATAAAAAAAGGTTCTTATTGAAAATGAGTCAAGGGAAAGAGGTGAAAGAAGACTTTCCAAGTAAAAGAAGGAGATAAACATTAGTACATTTGCTCACACACGATGCGACTTTCTAAAAACCATAGGCCTGGCGGCTGCTTCACTGATGTTGGTGAATTGCATTTCCTGTGGTGTTGTGGCAGGGCAGGAAAAGGCCGCTGAGGCAAAACTATCTGCCGGTACCAAAAAGCAATCAGGGGTGACGATTCTCAGATGGGACAAATGCGACAATGGTTACAGGCTTTACTCGAGCCGAGCTACCGAAGTCGCCCACCTCATCGACCTGGATGGGCGGGAGGTGCATCGCTGGGCATATCCGCAAGGCAAAACCTGGCACTACGCCGAAATGCTTCCCAATGGAAACCTCCTCGCCATCATCAAAGACGTTATGATTCTGGAGCTGGACTGGGACAGTAACCTTGTCTGGAAAAGACGGATGAGGGCCCATCACGATTTCTTCCGGCTGCCCAACGGTAATACGCTGGTTGTGGATAGGCGGAATTTGAAAAACCCGTGGACGCATTCCGGCAAACTCGCCTGCGATATTATAGTCGAATTGACGCCGGACAACGAGGTTGTCTGGGAGTGGAAAGCTGAGGAGCATGCCGGCGAGATTGCCGAGCACGTGAACCTTACAATTCCACCTTATGCAAAATTCTGGGATTGGCCGCATATTAACACTGTTGAGGTACTGCCCGACAGTCCTGCCGCCAGGAAAGATTCGCGATTCAAAGCGGGAAATATTCTTTTCTGTGGACGCCACATCGACACAATAGGAGTAATCGAAAGGCAATCTGGAAAAGTCGTTTGGGCCTGGGGACCCGGTGAATTGCTGGGACCGCACATGCCTACCATACTCCCTAACGGACATTTGCTCATCTACGACAACGGACAAAATGCTGCTGTTCGCCGCAGGGGATATACCCGGGTATTGGAGCTCGACCCTTTCGGTGAGAGGATAGTATGGCAATACAAGGCCGACCCGCCGAAGAGCTTTTACTCTCCGTCACGGGGCTCCAATCAAAGGCTGCCCAACGGAAACGTGCTTATCGCCGAATCGGATTCAGGCCGCCTGTTCGAAGTGACCTCACAGGGCGAGATTGTCTGGGAGTTCTTAAATCCCGACTTACATAAAAATGGCTGGCGAATGGCACTCTACCGGGCTATTAGCTACCCGCGAAATCTTGTCGACCGGCTCCTGGCCCAGTATGGAGGTACCAGGACCGGCAAAAAGTGAGGCTTTTATTCCTGCTTGGAATCTCTCTCCAACAGCCCCATACCTCGCATCCATTCTGCGCAGCGAACCGACCAGCTTGATACGGCACCGTGCTTCCTGCCAAGGCCGAATCCGTGCCGGCCTTTTTGGTAAATGTGCATCTCAGCCGGAACCTTGGCCTTCCGCAGGGCAAGGTAAAAATAGATACTGTTTTCCGCCGGCACGCCCTTATCCTCGTCGGTGTGGACAAGGAACGTCGGCGGCGTCTCAGGCGTTACCTGCTTTTCATTGGACAGACCCTCAACGAGATTCTTGTCGGGGTTGTCGCCTAATAAATTTCGCCTGGAGCCGCGGTGGGTAAACCATTCGGTCATCGAAATGACCGGATAGATAAGTATCATAAAGTCCGGCCGGCAGCTAACTCGGTCGATAGGGTCTTTTGCGTCGCTTCTGCCTTTGTGGAAGTGTGTGCCTGCGGTCGAGGCCAGGTGTCCGCCCGCCGAAAAGCCGAGGATGCCTATCCGACTGGGATTAATGTTCCATTCTTTGGCCCGGCTGCGGACCATACCGATTGCTCGCTGGGCGTCTTGTAACGGTGCCGGGTGGCCATAGCCGGCCCCGCTGTTGTGGTGGCGGTACTTGAGAATAAAACCGGCAACGCCGAGTGAGTTGAGCCACTGCGCGATTTGGTGTCCCTCGTGGTCCATAGCCAGGTGGCCATAACCGCCGCCGGGACAAATTACAACGGCGGCTCCGGTCGCTTTTTCATCCGGCGGCAGATAAATTGTCAACGTCGGTTTGTCGCCGTCCTCGTTGCCTTTAGCGCCCGGAGCACCATCCACCCAGAGCGGTTCAACCTTATGTAAGCTCCCTGCATTCCCGGCCAATGCCGTTGCAGCTAATGTTGTCCCAATGACAACACAAACGAAAACAATTCTGAAATCCCGATTCATTTTTCTCACTCCTTACCGCGCTTTTTGCACAAAAAAACCCTTGCATTTCTTCCTGGACTGGTTTTAGTGTAACCTGTGTTTCCCGAATCAGGTAGTAAAAACTTTATAAACCATTATCAGGAGGCCGCTATGTATTGCTTAACTAAATGTAAAACAAAATGTATGAGTCTTATTACAGTAATATTACTTATTTTGATGTCCTGTATTCCTGCCACGGAAGCGCAAAAATCAAATGCTCCGAGACTTACAACACCTGAAGGTGTCAGACTGCTAAAGAATAAAAGTTTTGATGACAGTGAGCAGGCACGAAAAGAAATCCTTGAATTGTACAAGGATTTGCGACTCACAGATGTGCTTGATGGTATGGATATGATTGGCCTGCAGGATATAGGTTTAATGGACAAGGATATCCGACCCCTGTGGCGGGATGTAGAAAAATTTTCTCACAGAGTAGTAGGATTTGCCATTACTGTTCGCCATGTGCCTACTGACGTTAGAGTCGGACAAAACTCGTTTCCTGACCTTGAAGGGTTCAAGAAATTCAAAGCTCACCAGTATAAAAGGGCCCCCGATGCCTGGCTTGAAGTGGCAAAACCGGGAGACATCGTCGTTATCGATGCCGGTGGAATCCCCGAATGTGGTTTTATTGGCTCCAATAATAGTCTCGGCTGGGCAGAAAAAGGGGTGGTAGGAGTTGTAACAAACGGTGGTGCCCGGGATACCGATGAGATTGTTAAGGTCAAGAAGATTTCGGTCTATTGTAAAAACGGATATAGTTCCCGCGGGGTTCGACCCGGAAGGCTCATTGCCGAATCCTACAATTTTCCCATTAATTGTGCCGGCGTCCTTATTTACCCCGGCGATTTAGTAGTTGCTGATGGCGATGGGGTGCTGGTCGTTCCCAGAGAGCATGCGCTGCAAGTGGGAAAAATCGCTCGGGAAATTCACATCGGTGATGAAAAAAGCCGCGCTAAAAGATTCGAACGGCTTGGCATACAGCCCGACGAGACGGTGATAGTAGAATAGCTCCTATTCTCCTTGCTCAACGGCCGTACCGTTGTTCAAACAGCCGGACAAAAATATCTCATTATCATCGAGCTTTGCGCTATCAAAATAGACCCCAGGGTGGCACCCTCAAACTTGTTTTGGGGGTGCTTTTTGGTCAAATCAACTGTTTGGGGGTTTGCAATTGCTCTGTAATGAAGTTTAGAAATTCCGCCGCATAGGCCCCGTTTATAACTCTGTGGTCAACCGCCAGTGTCAGACTGACCATTTTACGCACCACCGTTTCAGGGCCCCCATTGCCATCCTCAGGGCAGACCATCTTGACTACGTTGCCAACGGCTAAGATAGTACTTGTCGGCGGCGGTACGATTCCGAAAAAGGAATCAGTACCATATACTCCAAGGTTGCTCAAGGCTATCGTTTCTCCTCCCATCTCCTCAAGTGCCAGTTTATTGCTGCGTGCTTTTTCGGTAAATAGCTTCTCCTCACTCGCAATTTCAGCCAGCTTCTTTTTGTCCGCGTTTTTTATAACCGGCACAATGACACCTTGGGGAGCATTGACCGCAAAGCCAACATTAATCGCATCGGCAATTTGAATCTTGTCGCCATCAAGCCTGCCAACCATAAGGGGGTATTCTTTGGCAGCTAACGCTAACGCACGAATAAAAAAAGCATTGCTTGTGATTTTGACACCTGATGATTTGCTTAGCCTGGGCCGTAGACTCATCAGTTCAGTTACGTCCGCTTTTGACTCGATGTAAAAACAGGGCTTGTTCAGCTTGGATTTTAACATCCTTTCGCCGATGAGCTTTTGGATTCTGGTCAGCGGGATATGCATCTCGTGTCTCATAGCTCGTATCTCGCAGCTCGATTCACTATTTGCGAGATACGAGTTTTATTGGGCGATACAGGACTCGAACCTGTGACCTCACGGGTGTGATCCGTGCGCTCTAACCAACTGAGCTAATCGCCCTCAAGCAGCTATATTAAAATCGCTAAATCCCCAATTTGTCAAGTTTTAATCGTAATTTGTGGTTCGAGACACGAACCACGAACCACGAGATCAAGCCTGCTCTGTTGCGACAAGGTTGCTCCGTCCGAGCTTGACGCCCTTTATGCTCAATATATTTTCTGCCATCTTATTGATTTCGCCGACACATCCTCGAAGCACAATTACCTCCATACAGTCGTGCTCGTCCAGGTGGATATGCATAGAGGAAATCGTCTGTAGAAGATGCGAATGTTGCAGGTCGGTCAGCTTCTGCATCAGTTTTGTCGAATGATGGTCGTAAACCAGAAATACAGCGGCGACTGCCTTCGTTTTTGGATTGCTCAGCCGCTCGCTGCTTAGCTGCCGGCGTATCAAATCGCGTATGGCCTCAGAGCGGTTCTGATAACCCTGTTTGGCAATGAGCTTATCGAACATCGAAAGCAGCTTCTTATCCAGCGATACCCCTACACGCTCAACTTGCTTCATTTTATTCTCCTGGTAACAGTTTTTACCCTTTGCTCGTTACGTAAATTACCTGCTCGGCAAACAGATTAGGTGCGAATCTTACAGGGCTAAAGCGGGTCTTAGCCAGCGGAATCTTCTTTTCTATTTTGACCCCCAGCTTTTTGCAAAACTCGTCGAAATCCTTCAGAGACAGAAAGTGTATGTTCGGCGAGTTGTGCCAGCCGAAAGGCAGCTGTTTGGTTACTGGAGCTGTGCCGGAGAAGAATAACTGGGCTCTGCACCGCCAGTGAGCAAAGTTGGGAAAGCTCACAATCACTTTTTTGCCGATTCGCAGCAATTCGGTAAAAACCTTTTCAGGATTTTTCACCGTCTGCACCGTTTGTGACAGTATCACATAATCCAGGCTCTTATCAGCGTAATTTTCCAGGCCCCGTTCGACATCGCGCTGGATAATTGATAGCCCCCGATTTACACAGGCCAGCACAGGGTCCTGCTGAAGCTCAATACCTTCACCCTTTATGTTTTTGTCCTCGGTAAGGTTTGCGAGTAATTCCCCGTCCCCGCAGCCGATGTCCAGAACCGTACTGTTCGGCTCTATAAGCGATTCAATCCGCTCGTAGTCAACGCGTGCCCGCCGGGCCTGTTCGAAATTGCGTATCTCGTATCTCGTATCTTCTTTTTTCCTTTTTCCTTTTTCTTTTTCACTTCTTACCCCCGGCTGATGTGTCGCCTCCAGAAAGCCGGAAATAAATGAGCCGAGTGTTTCCGTCTCCAGTAGAAATGCATCATGACCGTACGACGATGTAATATTGCAGAAACTAACGTCTTTGCGGTTGGCAGCCAGGGCGTTAACTATTGCCTCGGATTGTGCGGGCGTATAAAGCCAGTCGCTTGCGAAACTAACTACAAGGAATCTCGATTTGACATTCGCAAAGGCCCTGGCTAATGTCCCGTAGTCCTTTTCCAGGTCGAAATAGTCCGCCGCCTTGGTTATGTAAAGATAACTATTGGCGTCGAATCTTTCCACGAAGGTTTGCCCTTGATAGTCCAGGTATGTCTCAACGGCAAACTCGGAGTTGAAATCGTAACTGTATCGGTCGGCACTTCGTAGTTGTCGGCCGAACTTTTCACGCATGCCCTGTTCCGAAAGATACGTTATATGCCCAATCATTCGGGCAATTGCCAGGCCCCTGTCCGGGCCTTGTTCGCTCTTGTATTGTCCGCTGGCGAAATTTGCATCTCCCAGTATCGCATTTCTACCTACCGCATCAAATGCAATCGACTGGGCCCCGAGATGTGTCGTTGTGGCAACCGGTAGCGCAGCTTTAACAAAGTCGGGATACTCAATCGCCCACTGTAAAACCTGCATCCCCCCGATCGAGCCGCCAATTACCGCCAGAAGCTTTTTTATCCCGAGCTTATCGAGCAGCAGCTTTTGGACCCTGACCATATCCCCGATAGTTATAATCGGAAAGTCCAGACCGTACGGCTTCTGTGTCGCCGGATTAATCGAGGATGGCCCCGTCGTCCCGCTGCAGCCGCCGAGAAAATTTGAACAAATAACAAAATACTTGTTTGTGTCAATTCCTTTACCGGGCCCGACCATAACATCCCACCAGCCGGGCTTGCCGTCATCAGGACTGTTTACGCCCGCAACATGAGCGTTGCCGCTAAGAGCGTGGCAAATCAAAACAGCGTTATCCTCGGCGCAGTTTCGCTCCCCGTAGGTCTCGTAGGCCACATCAATCGGAGCTAATTTCTTGCCGCACTCCAGCTCCAGCGGCTTGTCCTGCTCGACTATCCGTATCGTTTTTGTCTTCACGATACCAACCGAATTTTTCCCAATCTCTACCATAGCGACAATTAAGTATACCCGAAAACTTCTCCCTGTAAAGCGCTTGGGCAAATTAAGCTTTCGCCCGGAGCCATTGGCCTGGCAGCAGACTAATTAATTACATTTTATCTTCTAAAATCGTTAAAAAACCTTGACACTCTAAAATACCATCCATAGATTATATTTCAAGTGGCTGCAATGCCGGAACAGAAGGACAAATTTAACCACGTACCATTTAACGAAAGGAAACAACAAAATGGCAAAGAAAAAGAAAGTTGCGAAGAAGAAAAAGGTTGCGAAGAAGAAAAAAGTCGCAAAGAAGAAAAAAGCCGCAAGGAGAAAAAGAGCCCCAAAACCGTGGACAAAAGCCGATGTCAACCTGCTCAGAAAACTTTTCCCGACCAACCCTACTTCTAAAATAGCTGCGCAACTCGGACGTAAAACCGATACAGTAAAAAAGAAGGCATCCAGAATGGGACTTCGCAAGTCGAAGAAGTATATGAGGTCCCTCGGCAGGAAGTAAGTTATAGAGCCGGTTCTTCAGGGATTGCCAAATGTTTCTTTAAGCGTTTGCGGTGCGCAGAAGGAGTGACGGTTCGTTCTCGATGCTCGATGCCCGTCGAGTATCGGGTGACGAGTATCGAACCAGGTGCAAAGTCCTTGACATTTGCCTCCGATACAGTTACTTTTGCGCAAAGTTTCCATAGTATTTTCGTATTTTTGCTATCAGGAGGTCAATTTGAGGGTTCTTTCAGGCATACAGCCGTCCGGCCGACTTCATATAGGTAACTTTTTCGGCGCAATGCGCCAGCATCTCCAGCTCCAGGCCGAGCACGATTGCTTTTACTTCATCGCCGACTTTCACGCCCTTACCAGCAACCCCTCGCCAGCCGATGTTGCTCAGCATACCCTTGACGTTACAATGGATTATATCGCCCTGGGTCTCGATACCGAAAAAACCATCTTCTGGCGCCAATCCGATGTGCCCGAGGTTACCGAGCTTACCTGGCTCCTTTCCTGCGTAACTCCGATGGGCCTTTTGCAGCGGTGCACAAGCTACAAGGAAAAAGTCGCCCAGGGCCTCAGTCCCAATCACGGCCTGTTCGCATACCCTGTCCTTCAGGCCGCCGACATCCTTATTTACAAAAGCGACCTTGTCCCCGTCGGCGCCGACCAGAAACAGCACATCGAGGTTACTCGCGATATCGCAGCACGCTTCAACAACGCCTATGGCGAGGTCTTTACTTTGCCTGCCGAGCACATCATCGAGCAGGTCGCTGTTGTCCCCGGCACCGATGGCCAAAAAATGAGCAAAAGCTATGGAAATACCATTGAGATATTCGAGCCTGAAGAAACCGTCAGAAAAAAAATTATGCGTATCGTTACCGACTCCACGCCGGTTGAGAAGCCCAAAGACCCCGACAAGTGCAACGTCTTTGCACTTTTGAAGTTGGTCGCCTCGCCGGATGAGTTAGCCGGGTGGGAAAACAGATACCGAAATGGCGGTATGGGCTATAGTGAGGCCAAAAAACGCCTCGTTGAGTTGCTGATAGATTATTTCAAGCCGTTCCGACAGAAAAGAACCGAGCTTGAAAATAATATCGACTATGTCAGAAAAGTCCTTGCCGATGGTGCTGAACGCGCAAAAGCCGTAGCTGTCAAAACACTCGCCCAGGCCCGAAAGGCCGTGGGCCTGGGAGCTTAACCGTGGCGGATAAACTTGTTACAATCGCACAGTTTACAAATTACATCGAAGCCGAGATGGCGAAACAGTTGCTTGCTGATTATGGAATCGAAGCAGTTGCGACCGGCGAGAACGCTTCAAATATATGTTCGATACCTGCCGTGGAAGGGCCGGAATTGCAGGTGCTCGAAAGCCAGGCACAGCGAGCACGGGAAATTCTGGAATCTAACAAAAAACAGGAGCAATAATTGGCCGCTTATCGCGTAAATCTTGATATTTTTGCAGGGCCTTTGGATTTGCTTTTGTATCTGGTCCGCAAGGATGAGGTGGATATTTACGATATTCCCATCACAAAAATAACCGACCAGTACATCCGCTACATCGAAATGCTAAAGAGTCTTGACATTGATTTGGCCGGCGACTTTTTAGTAATGGCCGCAACGTTGATGCAGATAAAATCCGCAATGCTCCTGCCGAAAGCGGAACCTGAACAACTGCACGCCGACGATTTGGCCGACCCCCGCGCAGAGCTTATCCGCCAGCTCCTCGAATACAAAAAGTTCAAAGATGCCGCTAATCTACTCAGCGACGCCGCCGATAAACAGAAGGAACATTTCCCGCGTCCTGACAGCATTATCAAACGGTTAAGACCTGACGCCGAGCCCCAGATAGACATTGAACAGGTGGGCATCTGGGACCTGCTCGAAGCCTTTGACTCTATATGTAAGGCTACCGGCGCGAATCTTGACATAAGTCACATCAAGGACGATACGCCCATTGATTTGTATCAGATAGAGATTTTGCACCGCCTGCAAACCGAAGGCCCGATGAGTTTCGAACATATCTTCGGGTCCGGAGCCAACCGTGTCGTAATGATAGGATTATTCCTGGCACTTTTGGAATTGATTCGAGAAAGATTGATTTGGGTTAAACAGCCGGCATCTTCGTCTTCCATATACTTACGGCCCTTGACTGATGAACCTGCCGAACAGGCTGTCCGCAAGGCCATTCTTCGTGACACGGGCTTCCAGCCCGTGCCAACACGGCCAGGATGGCCGTGCCACGACCGAAAACAGCCGCACATTCCAATTGCCGAATTGTCGCCGAAAAGCAAACCGGCCACAAAGACACAAAGAAAAAATTAGCCACTAACAGGCACAAAAGAAAGATTAGAATTAGGCGCGGATTAACAGGGTACCCTGATACCCTGATGTCCTGATATCCTGATACCCCGATATCCTGATACCCTGACATCCTGATACCCTGGCTCTTGACATCTAACTCTTAAGCGTGATAATGACAGTCTTTAGAAATTTTTATATGGAAGAAGTAAAGACCGTGTCGCACAAAATTGTATCCAAAAAGAAGCTTAGCGAGAATGTTTTCACCGCCGAAATCGAAGCCTCGCTTATTGCACAGGCAGGAAAGCCGGGCCAATTTGTCATTATCAGCATAAACAGCGAATACAGCGAGCGAATTCCTCTGACAATCGCCGATGCCGACCCCGAAAAGGGCACTATCCGCCTCATTTGGCAGCGCGTCGGCAAAACCACCGCCGAATTGGCTGATATGAAGGCAGGCGAGAAAATTGCCAATGTCGTCGGACCGTTGGGCAAGCCAACCCGCATCGAAAATTTTGGCACCGTCGTTTGTGTCGGCGGCGGAATCGGCAGCGCCCCATTACTGCCTATCGCAAAGGCCCTGAAAAAAGCCGGCAATAAAATCATCAGCATACTCGGAGCACGAAGCAGGGATTTGCTTATTCTCGAAGATGAATTCACCCGGATAAGTAACGAGCTGATAGTCACAACTGATGACGGCTCATACGGACGAAAAGCTCTGGTAACCGAACCGCTAAAAGAACTCTGTCAGCGCGACCAAAAGCCGAATCAGGCCTTTGTAATCGGGCCGGCTATAATGATGAAGTTCTGCTGCGAGGTCACAAGGCAATTTAACATTCCCACACAGGTCTCGCTAAACACCATTATGGTTGACGCTACCGGTATGTGCGGCGGCTGCCGCGTCGAAATTGACGGCAAACCGAAATTCGTATGCGTTGACGGCCCGGAGTTTGACGGCCATAAAGTCAACTTCGACTTGATGATGAAAAGATTGGATGCCTACAAAGACCAGGAACAAAAGGCATACGAACAGTATAAAAAACACAGATGCAAAATAGGCCTGGACAAATAGAATTTTGAATACACCTGGCCCAACAAAAGTAATATTGACCTTTGAATTACTAATGAAACTTGGGTGGCACCCTCAAACTTGTTTGGGGGTGTTGAAACAGTAATGCTTAGGGACTCATTATCGTGACGGAAAAAGAAAGACAGCAACTTCTGCAGCAGCTTCTCGAAAAGCAAAAAACCGACAAGCTCACACCCGCCGACAGATACAAAATCCCCCCGCAGGATATGCCCGCACAGGACCCCGTCAAAAGAAGAAGCAATGTCAACGAAGTGGCGACCGGTTATACCGAAAGCCAGGCCCGACTCGAAGCTATGCGCTGTCTTCAGTGCAAAAAAGCACCCTGTATTAAGGGCTGTCCGGTGCAAATAAAGATACAGGATTTTGTAGCTGCAATTGCTGATGGTCACTTTACAAGGGCCTTATCCATCATCAAAGAAAACTCACTGCTGCCTGCCGTCTGTGGCCGAGTCTGTCCCCAGGAAGTCCAGTGCCAGCAAACCTGCACCGTCGGCTTAAAATTCAAGGACGTCGGTAAAGCCGTTTCAATCGGCCGGCTGGAAAGGTTCGTCGCCGACCTTGACCAAAATCAAGATGCCGTCCCTGCCGTTGCACCTGAGACGGGAACAAAAGTCGCGGTAATCGGCTCGGGCCCCGGTGGCATTGTCGCCGCTGCTGATACCAGAAGAGCCGGCCACGATGTTACTATTTTCGAGGCCTTCCACAAACCGGGCGGTGTGATGGTTTATGGAATCCCTGAATTTCGGCTCCCTAAAGCCATCGTCCAGAAAGAAATTGATGTCCTGACTAAAATGGGTGTCAAAATCGTCCCCAACTTCATCGTCGGCAGAACAAGAACCATCGAGCAATTGATGAAAGAAGACGGCTTCGAGGCAGTCTATATTGGCGTCGGAGCCGGCCTGCCGAGATTTATGGGTATCGAAGGTGAATCTCTTGTCGGCGTATATAGTGCCAACGAATACCTCACGCGCACAAATCTTATGAAGGCATACGACTTCGGCAAAGGTGCCGATACCCCAATCGCCCGCTCAAAAAAAGTCGCCGTCATTGGTGGCGGCAACGTCACTATGGACTCCGCCAGAACAGCCCTCAGACTCGGAGCCGAAAAGGTCTATCTGGTTTATCGCAGAACCGAAAAGGAAATGCCCGCTCGAGTTGAAGAAGTCCATCACGCAAAGGAAGAAGGCGTCGAATTTCACATATTGCAAAGTCCAAAACGAATAATCGGCGACCAGAACAGCCACGTAACTGCTATCGAATGTCTAAAGTATCGCCTCGGTGAGCTGGACGAATCCGGCCGACGCAGGCCTGTTCCCATAGAAGGCTCAGAATTCCGAATCGATCTTGACACCGTAATTATAGCTATCGGCAATATTGCAAATCCGTTGATTCGCCAGACCACACCACGCCTTCAGTTCAACAAGTGGGGCAATATCATCGTCGATGAAAACTGTAAAACTTCATTGCAAGGCGTTTATGCAGGCGGAGACATCGTCCTCGGTGCCGCAACCGTAATCCTTGCAATGGGCCAGGGCCGAATCGCCGCCGCTGCCATAAATCAATACCTCGAAAAAAAGCCAAAGTCCTACAAAAAACCTGGCTAACCCGGATACTTCACGGTCTTTTGAAAATTGTTTAGCTGAATAGTTTTGCGAAAATCTGAGTAGCACGGCCATCCTGGCCGTGTTGGCACGGGCTGGAAGCCCGTGTCACACAGGGAAAAAGCAATATGTCACAAAAACTGCTTATAACCAATTGCAGACTCTTCGACGCCCCGGACGATAAACAAACCACTTCCGTTCTCATCGAAAATGGCACCATCACCCAGGTTGGCCAAATTGATTCATCTGCCGGCTGCGACAATACACTCGACGCCCAGGGCCGCATAATCGCCCCCGGCTTCATTGATGTTCATATTCAGGGAGCGGGAGGCGCCGACATACTCGATGCGACTCCTGAAGCCCTGAAGGCAATATCACGAACTTGTGCACGTTTTGGAACTACGAGCTTCCTCGCCACAACCGTATTCAAACCAGACCGGGAAAATCAGCACCTCACCATCGCCGCCCAATACGTAAACCGCGACCTCGGCGGTGCAAATTTACTCGGCATTCACCTTGAAGGCCCATTTATCTCACTCGAAAAAAAAGGAATGGTCCTGCCCCAATCTATATGCCCCCCATCCTTGAAAGTTCTCGATAAAATTATGGATATCGCAAGTGGCCGACTCAAAATGATGACAATCGCACCCGAATTGCCCGACAATCTCCAGATAATCCGACGCCTCGTTAACTCAAAGGTTATCGCCTCTTTCGGCCACTCCAACGCCACCTACGAACAAACCCTCGATGGCTTCAACGCCGGCATCTCGCACGTAACACATTTATTCAACGCAATGCCGTCAGTCCACCATCGCTCACCCGGCCCGCTCATCGCCATCTTTCAGACAAAGCACATAACCGCCCAGCTCATCTGCGATGGCGTCCACATACATCCGGCCGTTCTGAAATTTGCTTTTGAAACACTCGGCCCAAATCGCATTATACCAATCACCGATGGTATGCAGGCACTTGGCCTCGGCGACGGAAAATATCGCTATAACGGCATCGAATACGAATCCGCAAATGGAGCTGCAAGATACAAAGATGGCACCTTAATCGGCGCTTCCCTCGGCCTGAATCAACTCTTGAAAAGATTCATAACATTTACGGATTGCCCCTTTGATGTGGCCATCAGAACCGTTACTCAAAACCCGGCCGGGTTGTTGGGCCTCGAAGATAAAAAGGGCTCTATCGCCCCCGGAAAAGACGCCGACCTGGTTCTGCTTGACCACGACTGCTCAGTCCAAACAACCATTGTCGCAGGCAAAATCGCATTCTCAAAATAACCTCTTATCCACCGGCAAAAACAAATCATCTTCATATTTGACAATTTGCTGCGTTTTTAGTATTATCCCTCTCTTTGTAATTTTCAGCAATCTATGAGTGAATTTGCCGGTTAGTGAATACAATAGTCAATCGTAAATAGAAAATAGCAAATGGAAGTCAAGCCGTTCAAGGCATTTAGGTTCGACGCCGGCGTAGTTGGAGACGTGGGTGGCTGCATTGCTCCGCCTTACGATTGTTTAAGCCCTGCACAGCAGCAGCAGCTCTACAAAAAAAGCAAATATAATATCGTGCGGATAATAAAAGGGAAAACGACCACTTCTGATAACGCTGACAACAATCAGTACACACGGGCGGCCGACTACCTTGATACCTGGATAAAAAATGGCGTCTTAAAACAGGACCCCCTTGAAACCATTTATGCTTACGTCCAGGATTTTGAGCTGGCCAACGCTGCCGTGCCCGACGGAGACGGTCAGACGGACATCCAGCTAAAACGACGGGGTTTTCAGCGCTTCAGCTTCATTGCACTGGCAAGGATAGAAGAGCTCGGAAAAGCTGTCAGAGACCATGAGAACACCTTCAATGGGCCTATAGTTGACAGGCTCAATCTTATAGAAGCGACCGGTGCGAAGTTTGGCCTGCCTTTTATGCTGTACGAGGATGACCAAAACATCGCAGACGAAATCATTGAAAACGCCGTTGACAGCCGGCCACTTATCGATTTTCTCGATGAGCAGGATGTCCGACATCGGCTCTTTGCAATAACCGCTAAAGATGACATCGAGGCAATTTCGAAAATGATGCAGGATAAAAGCTGTATTATTGCCGACGGCCACCATCGTTATCAAACGGCTTTGAGGTATCTCAAAGAGACCTCTAATCCCAAAACCGAATATCAAATGACTGCCTTTGCAAATACCTGCCACGAGGGGCTGATAGTTTTAGCTGCTCACCGCCTTGTCGGCAATCTCAAAAACTTCGATTTGAGAAAATTACTTGCTGATATCAAAGAAGACTTCGAAGTTACAAGGTTTGAGTTTGGTTCACCACACGCGAAAACGGAGGCAAAACAGAAGATGCTCGCACAAATGAAAGCTGAGCATAACCGGGATAAAAATGTGTTTGGAGTTTACGCCGGTAACGGTTCTTTCTACGCAGCGGTTCTGAAAAACAAACAGGCAATGGATTCGGCTGCGCCCGAAAGAAGCCGCCCCTGGTGCTTGCTTGATGTCGCCGTGCTGCACAAGCTTGTGCTCGAGAAGCTGTTAGGCATCGATGAAAAGAAACTCGCAAGCGGCAACAACGTCGAATATATAAAAGGTACCGGCAATGCAATCGATGAGGCAATTGCCAAAGTTGACGGCAGGCAAAAGCAGGTCGCCTTGTTTATGAACCCGGTAAAAATGCAGCAGCTTAAAACGATTACCGATGCGGGTGAAAAAATGCCGCAAAAGTCAACCTACTTTTATCCGAAAATTTTTACAGGTTTGACCATTAACAAATTGTAACTTTTCTTATGGGAGACCGTGTATGGTAGATTGGAAAAACCCGCCAAGGTTATTCATCCCAGGCCCGGTAAAGGTCAACCAGGACGTGCTCCAGCAGCTTGCACGCCCGACACTGGCCCATCGCGGCAAAGAGTATGCTCAACTGCACGCCGAAACGACCGATATGCTCAAAAAAATCTTCTTTACCGGCCAAAACGTCTTTTTGTCCACCTCCTCGGCTTCGGGAATTTGGGAAGCCGCTATTCGCAACTGCGTCGGCTTCGACGAAACCGTTCTGGCTACTTGCTGCGGCGCCTTCAGCGACAAATGGGCGACCGTGGCCGGAAACTGTGGCAGAAATGTCGAAGAGCTAAAAGTCGATTGGGGAGAACCCACTTTGCCTGAGGCGATTGACGAAAAACTTACAATCGGTAAATATGCCGCCGTTACTTTGATGTATAACGAGACGAGTACCGGCCTGACAAATCCCGTCTATGAAATCAGCGAGATGATGAAGGAAAAACATCCCGACGTCCTGGTCTTTGTCGATTCGGTCAGTGCGATGGTTGCTCTGCCTTTGCATTTCGACGAGCTCGGCTGGGATGTAACATTCGCCTCGGTCCAGAAGGCATTTGCAATTCCGCCGGGTCTCACCGTTGCTCTCGTCAGCAGCCGGGCTTTGGAAAAAAGTAAAGATGTCCCCGGCCGGGGTTATTACTTCGACTTCCAGCTCTTTGCAAAGTCGGCAGCTAAAAACCAGACCCCCACCACGCCGAATATCCCCCACATTATGGCCCTGAACTACCAGTGCAAAAAGCTGCTCGCCGAAGGTATGGAAAACGTCTGGCAGCGCCACAAAAAAGTGGGCGAGTTCGTAAGGAATTGGGCAAAAGAAAAATTTGCCCTGTTCTGCGATGAAAAATATGCCTCAAATACCCTCACAGCGGTCAAAAATACCCGCGGCATCAACGTCGCTGAAACGATTAATGCAATACAGCAAAAGCACAATACCATTTTCGGAAACGGCTACGGCAAGCTAAAAGAGGAAACTTTCCGAATCGCTCATATGGGCGATATCACCCTCGACGACATCAAAGAGCTACTCGGCTGGCTCGATGACGAAATCGGATAAGATTACTAAGGTCACCTGCAATAAGCCAAAGTCACGACGTTACATGGTAGCTGAATTCAAGCACCTGCGGATTAACCAGCTTCCGGTAATCATCCATACTCATCCGTATCGCTTTTTCGTGCGTGCCGGCCTGGAATGTGATATGGTCGTCCTTCTCTAAGGCCTTGTCTATAATTGTCGGCAAATCATATAAATTCCCGAAGGGCGGCTCCGCTCCCAAATCACAGTCGTCGAACAGCTTGCCCATATCCTTTTCCTCGGCCAGCGAAACTTTTTTAGCGCCGAGTTGTTTTTTCAGCGCACGCATGTCAATCTTGTAACACGCTGAAAGCACACACATTACGTACTTACCGTCGGCCTTGACTATCACCGGCTTGGCTACATATTTCCCCGGCTCATGCTCCACCGCCGCCATCTCCTGCGCTGAGAACGCCGGCTTGTGTTTAGTAACCTCGTACTTTACTTTTGACTTTTTCAAAAATTTTATCACTCGCATCTTACACCTCTCAAAAAAGTACCAAAAATCACCCGGCTACAATTTCTTATATGGTTATTTTTATCTGTGAAGATTCGCCGTGTCAATAGCTGATACCAAAATTTAACCCGCCCCGCCCGGCCAGCAGAAGACGATACGATTACACGCTTTTAGACCTCGCCGCCAGGAGTATTTGCGAGAAATCCTCAAATGCCCGCCGAGCACCCACCGTCATTCCGAGCGCAGTAGGGGCAGGCCTATGTGTCTGCCCTGCTTTTTAACGTTGGTTGTGTGGAACCGTAACGCCTGGGTGGCACCCTCAAACTTGTTTGGGGGTGTTTAACTTCAAAATACCAAATCGAAAATCGTCAATTGCAACCGCCCCACAAATTTATTTGCGGCTTGTTTAGCCGTCGCCGCCACGGCGACGCAATCTTTCCTCCGCCTTCCGGCCGGGTGGCACCCTCAAACTTGTTTGGGGGTGCTTAACTCCCAAACGAAAAAAGGGCTGCAAGCGTAATACTCACAGCCACACCGCTGTCATTCTGAGCAGAGCGAAGAATCTCAACCCTCAATCGTAAATCGTCAATAGTAAATCGAATCTCCTTCTCAACATCACCGCACCCAAGCCGAGCAGCAACAGTGTAATGAAAAAAGGGTGACAGTTGTCTCAAATATGCTTATCGGGGCAACCTTTATTTTGTTCATAAATTGGCTTGAAGAAACTATTCTTCAGTTATTTCATCAGCCGGAGGCTCAGCACGTAAAGCTGTTAACGCATCTTCGAGCTTTTCGATGCTTTTCTCCAGTGCATCTATGGCCTGCTCCTGATGCTGTATCGCCGAATGCACTTTCTGCTTAGCCTTGACTATATCAGCTTTCTTTAAGTTACCGAAGTCACCGCTTTCAAGAATCTGCCCAAGCGTGTAATACATTGTCCACTCTTTCTCCAAAGCAGCATCAATTTTTTCCAATGCCTCGAGCTTCTTATCAATAGCATTTTCAATATTTGTAGTCGGTTCAATTGGTTTTTCCAGAGCTTTATCATGAATTGCTCCTGCTCCGTTAGACATTGCCTGTGTAGCTATCGCCTCACCGGAGTCATCGGTGCTTAGGAAATAGCCACCGCCGATACTTAACAGACCACAGACATTTTCGAACATAGCCATTTCTATTGTAGCTATGTCGCACTCAACACCGTTTGAGAACGTTCCAACAATAATACCTGCGTTATTGACAGATACAGATGTCAAACTACCTTGCCCATAACCGTCCTGCGACCTTGCTACTGCCGTAGAGTTTCCGGCTAACTGTGTCAAGCCATCATACTGCCCTACAGTACCCATTGATATCGTGATGGTTTGTTCACTCATATTTTCAAATGTTATTTTAAATTCGGCAGAATCACCGATTGCAGCATTTAAGCCACTGTAAGAACCGTCGAATGGATTAAATTCGATACCTCTAATTCGCCGGTCGTCCATAGTTATCTGAGTGATATCGCCGGTGATTGAGGTCAGCACCATATCCCATGTGTTGGGCGTATTTGTACGAACAAACGCACCGGAGAGAACGTGTGTCCCGCCCAGAGAGTCGTAAACCGTGATATTAATGTTTTTGACTTGCTCTCCACTGACAATCGCCAACTTGAAATACGCCGGCATCGTCAGCGTGCCATCGCCGGAATATGACAGAGTAATATCCGTCTCGCTGTAGCCGCTGGTGGCATCGGTTAGTACTATTTTGCCGTTGACCAGAGATGCAGTGGAATCGGTAAGAGTGTTGTTATTCAGGTGATCAATGAAGTCTTGAAGTGTAGTGGTCCCATCAATATTAAAGGTAAGACCACTGCTCAGTATGGCCCCGTCCTTGTTGTAGCCACTGATTGTAATCGTCCCCGAGGTCAGCGTTCCACTGTATTGGTCAAGCTGGTCAATTTCTGTGGTTCCGATAGCAGTGATGTTGCCGCCGGTAGTATATCTTATGTTCGAAGTCAGCTTTTGTGTTAGGGGGGTGGGGAATATTGCATTTGCACTTAAATTGCCTTGCACTGTTATCGTTGATGTGGCCTTTCCCGGCAATGGTACATCATATGGCAGGAAGATATTGCTGTCACCAGGAATCTGGAACCCATCTTCCTCACCCGTGGAGCCAATGCGTTGCACACAATAACCTGTGCCCGGGTCAAAAAGCATCGAGTTTTCATCAACACCAAAAGAACGTCCCCGGCTATATAATACGTCCTGTTGCCCATCGCTCAATACAATATAGCCATCACCTTCTATTGCCAAATCCCATGGATTCCCTGTATATACAATAATACCATGGAGCATATTCAGGCATATCTCCTGTTGTTCATCTAATTTATTAATCGTGGAAGGAATATGGGAACTAATAGGCTCGGTGATTTTACTGTCAAATGCCACTCCACAAAAAACCAAAAGGACGAATACAATTGTAATTGCCAACATTGAATTTGCTATTCGTATCATCTTTTCCCCTTTCAAAAAATGTTTATTCTTATAGCGCACTGATAGCTTCTCGGTAAAATTCACCAGAATAGGTGTGATAGACCTGCATTTTTCGTTACCTTTCTGCCTTTGGCAAACCAGCCAAAGCTAATGCGATTATATACACTGCCGGGTGAAAAACAAAGAAAAAACAGAGCAAATTCGTGTAATTCGTGGCCAATTCTTCTTCGTGCTTTCGTGCCTTTGTGGCCATTTCATATCCTTTAATTTTGAATTTTGATTTGTCATTTTGCTTCTTGATTTTTAACTTTTGATTTTCTCTCCGCGTTCTCTGCGTTCTGCAATACGCAATACGACATACGCAATACGAAATAAATCTGCGTCCCAAAACCCCTTACCCATCCCGCCTAAATTAACACAATGTTAAGCTAAAAAACTGCTCAAATTTTCAAATATTTTCGAACGTTTCACATCATTTTTCGAATATTTTCAAACGTTTTCGAATGTTTTCGAACATTTTTGAGCGGTTTTTTCTTGCCTATTTCACCCAAACCCCACAACTTGACAAACCAACCCCCGTTTTTACCCCAAAAACACAACCTCCCCGAAAAAATAACCTCAAAAAACCCTATTTTTCCCCAAATCACGATATTTTTAGTCCTAATTTTATTAATCCGCGTCTAAAAAAACTGTCTTTATAGGTTGCTAAATTTCCACCTTCACTGCCCCCTTTACCGCCGGTTTTCTATTGCCTTTATATTAAAAACCCTTTGACGCTGTGAACTTCCGTCTAATACAATCGTATAAAATTGCCGAAACTGTTTTTATTGATGTCGAATTGGTGGCTTTGGCAGCCGTTTTAATTGTCCAAGGAATCGGGAGGTCAAAAATGCAGACTTTAAGTTTCAAACAGAACAAATCTCCGTTACGCTATTTTGCGATTTCACTTCCGCTCGTACTTTTAATCCTTATCACCCTGCAGCCGGCCTTTGCGGAGGATGCAAACAGCGTTGAAACCCTTCGCCAGATAGGTAAAACCTTCACTAAAATCGCCAAAAAGGCCTCCCCGGCCGTAGTTGGCATCAAGGCCGAAAAGACCATTATCTACTACCCAACAATCCCCGATTGGCCCTTTGGCGAGCCCTTTGACCCATTCGAGGATGATTTCTTCGACCGTTTCTTCCGTCGGCGCTCCCCTCGCGAACGCTCACCCCAGCGAAAATACCAGCAGGTGGCCCAGGGCTCCGGCTTCATTATCTCGCCCGACGGCTATATCCTCACAAGCAATCATCTTGTTGGCGAAGCCGACAAAGTTACCGTCAAGCTGGGAGAAGACCCGGACATTGAAGCAAAAGTCGTCGGTAGAGACCCCGATTCCGACGTCGCTGTCATAAAAATCGAGGGCAATGACCTGGCCTACCTCGAACTGGCCGACTCCGATGCCCTCGAAGTCGGCGAATGGGTCCTTGCTATCGGTAATCCGTTCGGCCTGAGCCACACCGTAACCGCCGGCATCGTAAGTGCCAAGGGCAGAAGTGGTTTCCGGCTCGCCACTTATGAAGATTTCATTCAGACGGATGCCGCCATAAATCCCGGCAATTCCGGCGGACCTCTGCTCAATCTTGATGGAAAGGTGGCCGGAATTAACACCTTTATCATCAGTCGCAGCGGCGGCAATATGGGTATCGGCTTTGCCATCCCGATAAATATGGCCAAGGTTGTCTATAAGCAAATCATTAAGAGCGGAGCTGTTGTCCGCGGCTTTTTGGGCGTCGCCAACCCTCAGACTCTAACTCCCGAAATGGCCGCTGTTTTGGGCCTGGAGGAAGATACCAAAGGTGTCCTCATCCCGCATGTTATTGAGGATTCCGCCGCTGATAAAGCCGGTCTGAAGCACAATGACATCATTGTTGAGCTTAATGGCCAACCCCTTGAAAAAGCCAGTGAGTTGCTGAACCGCATCGCGGCGCTAAAACCGGGCACTAAAGTAAAAATTGTCGTCCTGCGGGACGGAGAGCGGAAAACTCTGACCGTTAAACTCGGCAAACGTCCGCCGGCGAAGGAGCTTGCTGGCGGCCAACCGGAGACGCTCGAGCAGTTAGGTCTTACCGTCAAAGACCTTACGGATGATTTGGCTGAGCGTTTGGGTTATGAAGGCCTGACCGGGGTTTTGGTTAGCAGAGTTGAGCCTGGCTCGCAAGCTGCACGGGAAGGCATCACGGCTGGGACACTAATTATGGAAGTCAATCAAACGCAAGTCAAGAATACAAAAGAGTTTAACAAGGCAATAGAAAAGGCCAAAGAAAAAGGAAGCGTTCTGCTGTTAATCAGAGGTGAAGACTACACACGCTTTTTTGTACTAAAACTGCCGGAGGAATAAAAGCTGGCGCGTAAGACCTTTTATATAAACACTTTAGCCCCGCTTTAAGCGGGGCTTTTTCGTTGGTCAACAAGTTTTTACCGCAGGGCGCAGAGGGGTGAGGAGAGGTGGTTTGGGGGATTTGGGTAAGGGAAAAATTGGGTTTGATTGGGTTTGTATTTCGTATCGCGTATTGCGTATTGCGTATCGCGCTGGGGGAATTGGGTTTGATTGGGTTTGTATTTCGTATCGCGTATTGCGTATTGCGTATCGCGCTGGGGGAATTGGGTTTGATTGGGTTTGTATTGGGTTTGTTTTTACTAAGTTTCCAATTGGATTTATTTTCATAATCCTTTGTAACATATAAGTTTACGTTCATTTGAGCATTCAGCAAATTGGCTTTGTTTTGCATAAAAAGAGCTGATTTGTAGAGCGTTCTCGACAGATGTAGAGGACCGAGGACAGAGGACAGAGGACAGAGGACAGAGGACAGAGGACAGAGGACAGAAGACAGAGGACAGAGGACGGAGGACAGTTGACAGTATCGCGTATAGTGTGAAGCGTGAAGAGATAATTTCATATTTCAAATTTCAAATCTCAAATTTCAAATTGTACTGTCTCTCTACTATTGGGCGAACCTGCGCAAATGAGTCGAAATTTGGTGTGTTTTTGACAGGATTGACAGGGTTAACTCGATAAGAGAAAAGGAGATAAAAATTTTTT
>Ga0209979_1000807_pt1 | contig 38458 bp, 28 predicted proteins | sample AnhtaG_FD_183114 | JGI IMG/M metagenome (GOLD analysis project Ga0209979, IMG submission 183114) | Deep subsurface microbial communities from Anholt, Denmark to uncover new lineages of life (NeLLi) - Anholt_01485 metaG (SPAdes) (version 2) | ecosystem: Environmental > Aquatic > Marine > Oceanic...
TTTTTTGTGAAAGTTTTTTATTAAGTAAAAGAATAATATAAATAAGAAAAATCATCGGGAGTGTGATGTAGGTCATTACAAATGAAAAGAAATCAGATGAGCCTAAAAGGATAGGTATATTAGTGCCTGAGGATACTAAAAACAAATGGGAGAGATTCGTAGATGAAAATGAATTTACTACTATTTCAATGCTAATTCGAAAAGCAGTTAATTTTTATATCGATTCCAAATCTAAAATCTCGCTTATTAATGATATTTCGAAGTTCACGCATGATTTAAAAGAACCTCTTACTTCAATAAAAGGTTTTTCTCAATTAATCCTGGAAAACGAATCTGATAAGTTAAACCCAAATATGTTATTAAGGATTAAAGAAATTTATGCTCAAAGTATATTTCTTGAAAATAAGATTAATTTTCTTATTAATGAATTCCAACCGGAAAGTCAAACATATGACATTTTAATTGTTGAAGATGATTCTTCAACAATTATGTTTTTAACTGATTATTTTGATATTAAAGGGTTTTCTACAATCAGCGTTACAACTGGGAATAATGGCTTAGAAGAATTAAAAAGAATAACTCCTAAACTAATACTATTAGATATAATTTTACCTGATATTAGTGGTTATGAAGTTTGTAAAAAGATTAAATCGCTTGATAAATTTAAAGATACTCCTATTTTTTATATAACAGCAATCCCAGAATCGGAAGTTAAAAACCAATTAAAAAAAACTGGAGCAGAAGGATTCTTGCGTAAACCATTTAATTTTCCCGATTTTGAAATTCTAACTGATTATATAAATTGATTTTTAAACGATAGGAAGTGAAAAATATACATTAGAACCTTTATCTTTCCCTTCAGATTCGACCCAAATCTCTCCACCATGCATTTCTATAATTTTTTTTGATATATATAAGCCTAATCCCGAACCTTCGGAGATTACATCATATCCTTGACCATAACGTTCAATTTTTCCAAACTGTTTAAATATTAGGCTTCTTTCTTCCTTTGAAAAACCAATCCCGTTATCCTTTACTGAAACTATAACAAAATCATCTTTAATTTCTGATTTGACCTCTATTTTTCCATTGTAGGGCGTGTATTTTATGGCATTACTTATAATGTTAGTAATAACATTGTATATTTGTTCTCTTTCAAAAGAACAAATTAAATTATCTGGTATCTCGAGATTTATTGTATGATTTCTCAACTCTATCATTCCTTCAAGTTCACTAACACACATTTTTATTAAGATAGATAAATCATCCTTCGATTTTTTTAACTCAAGAGCCCCAGATTTTAATTCTGCAGTTTTTAAAATGTCATGAACAAGAGATTCAAGCCGATTACATCCCATTTTAATTTGTTTAAGTGTTTTTAACACATAATCATCGAGTTTCTCACTATGCAATTCTAGTAAAATATCAGTAAATCCTTTAATAGAAACCAACGGCGTTTTTAATTCATGAGAAGTTCTACTAAGTAATTCGGATTTTAGATTACTTAATTTTATTAATTCTTGTTCTGCTTCTTTCTTTTCAGTAATATCTGTTATAATATGTACTGCTCCAACGAGGGTTCCTTCATCATTAATAACGGGATCAACCAATAGTTCACACCACCTATCTCCTTTTTGAACGATAGAGGATTCTTTATAGCTGCTCTCAATCATACGCACCATTGGACACCATTCTGCTGGTTCCTTTGTCCCATGTACAATCTCACAACATGAATGCCCAATTATTTCGTCATAATCCTTCTTTCCTAAGAAATCCAATGTGATTTTATTGCACTGGAGAATGTTTCTTTCTAAATCAAGTAGAAAAACAGATTCACTCATCGCATCGAATGTTGTTCGCCATTGATGAGCTAAAGCTCTAGAGTTTTCTTCAGATTCTTTTAATTTTCGCTCTGCTTTTTTTCTTTCCGTGATATCTTGACCAATAACATATATAAAAAATTCACTGTCTAATTTAATTAAAGATGCCTGTGCATTTATCCAAATTTTTTTTCCATCCTTTCTAATAGGTATAAATTCTAGGGGTGACACCCTTTCTCCTTTAATTAGTAATTCGATGGCATTTTCTAATAATGGTAAAAGTTCAGGAGGAATTATTGACATTTCTCTAAAATTATTACTCAGTAAATCTTCTTTATAATATCCAAAAATGTCTACAGCACTATTATTAAAATCAATAAAATTTCCATCCTTATCTAGTAAAATTATGTAATAAGGGCTATTTTCAAATAAATGTCTATATTTTTCTTCGGATTTTTTTAATTCCTGTTGTGCTATCTTGCGATCGGTAATGTTTAATGCATATTCTATCATTTGGACGACATTTCCATTCTCATCTAGAATTGGATATCCGTAAATTTCATAAATTTTCTCATTCCCCTCCTTATCGTAATGTGTATGTTCTACTACGCAAGCTTTTTTGGTTTTTTTCACTTCATTCAGTGGACACACACAAGGAGCTTCACAGGGTTTACTGTTATGATGAGTAAGGCTATAACAATATTTTCCCTTTTCTAAACCCTCGGAAGAAGCGGTAGAATTAGCTAATACAACCTTATAATCCTTAACATTTATCACATAGAAAGGATGCGTAAGAGATTCTAAAATGTTGTTAAGAAATACATTTTGCTTTCGAAATTTTTCTTCTGACTCTTTTAATTGTTGTTCAGCTACAATCTTATCTGTGATGTCTTCTGTCATGACCAAATCTGCAAACCTCCCCATATAATTAATAGTTTTAGAAAAATTATCCACCCATGCAATTTCACCGGATTTTTTAATAATTCGATATTTATGGCGATTTACGACATCAATTTTACCTTCCTGCTTGTTTCTTGCCTGTTCCATAACAAAATCTGAATCTTCGGGATGAATAACTTTAGCGAATTCATAGGGTTTCCAATTCTGTATTTCTTCTAAACTATATCCATTTATATCTGCTGCTTGTTGATTGAAATATTTAAAAAGGCCATCTTGTATGATAATAATACCCATGAAAGATTGTTCAGTAATAGTTCTGAATTTTTCTTCAGACTCTTTTAACTCTTGTTCTGCTTTTTTACGGTCAGAAATATCAGTTATTGAAACTAAAATTTTTGACCAATCTTCTTTAAAACCAGTCACAATTTCACTTACTATGAAAATATGTATCTTCTCACCGTTAAGGGTCCAGTTAATAGCTTCAGATTCAAACCAAGTCTTTCCTCTAGCAAAGGTTATTATTTGCTCTTTAAATGCGTCTAGGGATACCTCTGTAAATACCTTATTTAAACCAGCTAAAAAGTCCTCTTTTTTATTCGCTTTGTATAATTCAAGTGTTTTTTTATTTATATCAACTAATTTTATCATTGATACGCATTTTTTAACTTCTTCGGGATTTTTATCGAAATAGGCACGGAAATCTTTTATTCCCGAGTTCTTTAGTATCTCAATATAATTTTTTACCTCCGAGAAATCCTCTTCCCATAATGAAATTGGAGAATTTTCAAATAACTGTCTATATTTTTCTTCGGACTTTTTTAATCTTTGTTCAGTCTTCTTCCGATCGGTAATGTCAATAAACGAAGCCACCATTTTTTTAGGGGATATTTGGAAGGCGGTCACCTCATAAGCTCCCTGAATCAGCTCATCCTCGTATGTAATGCTTAATGTACTCCAGGTTTTTCCTTCTTTTGCTGCTTGGCGATATTTTTCTGGGATTTCTGTATTAGTAAGTTGTGGGAATGCTTCTTCTATGGTTTTTCCTATAAACTGGTTATTATCAACACCAAAAAGTTTGTCTGCTGAGGGATTTGCACCAGTAAAAACGAGGTTATTATTAGCATCTAATTGATACATATGCATACCAATTGGTATAGACTCAACGATGTGTCGGTATTTTTCTTCGGATAACTTTAGCTCTTGCTCTATTCTTTTCTGGAAGGTAATATCTCTTATTGCTACAATAAACTTCCCATTCCCCCCTACATTGACGTATTTACCTCGCGCTGATGCATTAATGACGTATCCATCTTTATGTAAAAGTCTATAAGGGAGAATTGATATCGTTTCTTCAGTACCAAACGCCTTTTTCATTGATTCTGCAATAACTGATGTATCTTCTGGATGAACAAATAGAAGTGCGCTTTTTCCAATAATTTCACTTGGTTGATAGCCCAATATATCGTAGCATTGAGGACTAACATAGGATGCAATGCCCTTTATATCCAGTTCAAGAATAATATCAGTAAGATTATTGATTAAGCTTTCATATTTTTGTTCTGCTACTTTTTTTTCTGTGACATCAAGAACATAGGTGAGAATAGCTGGTTTTTCGTTAAATTCAATATCTTGGGTATTTACTTCAACATCCTTAGGTATTCCTGATTTAGTTACAATTCTATACGAAAAGAAGGGAGGTACTTCTTGTCCCTGTTGTTTTTTTCGGCTTCGATTTATAGCTTTAGCTATATCATCTGGATGGATATGCTTCAATAAATCTTCTTGCCCCCATTCCATGATTTCCGGAATTGAATATTCCATAATACTTGATTCGGCTTCATTTGCATATATTACACGACCATTCTGAATAATAATTATCCCCATTAATGATTGTTCAGTTATTGTTCGGTATTTTTCTTCGGATTCTTTTAATTTATGCTGCACAATCTTTCGAGGGGTAACGTTTAAAGCATATTCTATCATCTGAACGACATTTCCACTCTCATCTAAAATCGGATATCCGTAAATTTCGTAGGTTTTCTCATTCCCCTCCTTATCGTAATGTGTATGTTCTACTACGCAAGCTTTTTTGGTTTTTTTCACTAGATTAAGTGGACACTCACAGGGAGCTTCACAAGGTTTATTATTATGATGAGTAAGGCTATAACAATATTGTTCATGTTCTAAACCCTCAGAAGCGGCGGTAGAATTAGCTAATGTGATTTTATAATCCTTAACGTTTATCACATAGAACGGATGCGTAAGTGATTCTAAAATATTGTTAAGAAATACATTTTGTTTTTTAAATTTTTCTTCCGATTGTTTGTGTGCGGTGATGTCCAGCCCTGAACTTAAAGTACCGATAATTCCTCCCGCGTTATTTTTCAATGTACGATTATGCCACGAAATTATTCGTTTTTTACCATTTTTTGATATTACAGCATTTACGTAATATTCTAATGGCTTAATTTCACCACTTATTATTCGATTGAAATCTATTTTTACTTGTTCTCTAACATCTTCGGGAATATAATTATCAAACCAATTCATACCGATAATTTCAGACTCTTCTACTTCTAAAATCTCGCATCCTTTTCGATTAATAAGTTGAACAGTTTGATCTGCATTTAACGTAACTATTATTACACCCGCTATATCGAGATATTTCTGAGCTTTTTCTTTTTCACTTTTTAATTTTTTTTCAGCTTTTTTTCGGTCAGAAAAATCTCTTATAATAGTAATTACTTGAACAACATTTCCAGACTTGAGAATGGGTATTTTTCTAGTTTCGGTAAAAGTGTATGTATCATTAACACGGGCCCAATCTTCTTTAATGTGTATTTGCTTAGTTTTAAAGACTTTTTGGTATTCATCATATACCGTCTCTCCAATGAAGGGCCATGCTTCAACGGGAGTTTTTCCAACAATATTTAAATCCAAGTTAAATGATTTTAACCATCTTTCAAAAGCGGGATTCATATATATAATCTTTAAATCGGCATCAATGACATGAATAGGGTCCGCAATAGATTCGAATAATAATCTAAATTTTTCTTCGGATTCTTTGAGATTCTGTTCTGCTTTCTTTATGTCGGTAATATCGCGTGAAATTCCGAACAATCCTTTTATATTACCATCTTTATCTAGCCATGGTATTTTCGTAGTTAAAACCCATATATCTCCGCTGCGTTCTTCTTTGTTAATTAATGGCATCTTTGTTTGTATAACATGAAGATCCTCAGAATGCGTCTGCTCTACGGACTCTCTTGGAAATAGCTCTAAGTCAGTTTTTCCAATAATATCTTCCATATTCCGCCCAAAAAAAACACAAAAGCGCTTGCTTATTTGTTGGAATCTGGCATTAGAGTCCTTAAAATAAATGAAGTCAGGATGGTTATCTAAAAGAGCATGAAAGAGCTCTTGTTCATGATACAGTTTTTTTTCCATATTTTTTCTTTGAGTTATATCTATTAGCGTAATAAAATCTGCTGGTTTCTCATCAAATATTACAGTTTTTGAATATTGGTCAACCCATATTATCTCCCCTGATTTCTTAATACCTCGATATTGGTAATGATTTACAACATCTTTGTCTCCCTTCTGCTTTTTAGTTAATTGTTCAATAGCAAATTCTCTATCGTCAGGAAAAATAGCTTTTAAGCCATCATGCATCTCCCAGTTTATCATCTCCTCAACTGAATATCCAAATATATCCGCATATCTTTTATTAATGTATTTTATTTGGTCATTCTGGGCAATGCATATCCCCATCAAAGATTGTTCTGTAATACTTTTAAACTTCTCCTCAGACTCTTTTAATCTTTTTTCTCCTACTTTTCGATCTGTTATATCTCTTACAAAAAGTGCAACGCGATCACTTGAAAAAAATAGGTTTCTAGCTTCATAGAATCTTAATATTCCTTGTACATTAAGTGAATATTCAATAATCGTTGGTAGTTTTGTTTTCAAAGTCTTCGTTATTGCTATTTCATACTTCTCAGCTACATCTCTAGGTAAGGTCTCATGTAAAGTTTTTCCAAGAAACATCTCTGGTTTAAAATAGAGAAGATCTTCATTTCCCTTAAAATCTAAATGAGTTCCTTTTTCATCTAGAAGAAAATATAGATCAGGAATGGTCTCGACGATTTTCCTAAATTTTTCTTCGGATTCTTTTAATTGGTTTGTTCGCGCGTTAACCTTTTTATCTAATTTTTCATTTAATATTTTTAATTTTTGCTCTGCTATTTTGCTTTCAGTTATTTCTTGTAATTGTACTATATAATGACTAATTTTATTATTTTCTTCAAGATAAAGAGGTGAAATTAATGAATCAATCCAAATTTTTCCTGATTTCTTTGTTTCATATAAATTTAAATCTTTAACTAAATCAAAATCAAAAATAGTTTCATATCTTATAATGTGTCCCTTTTTTAGTTTTTTTAGCTGCTCTTTTGGGATATTAGGATCCTTAAACAATTCAAAACCGCGCACTTCGTCTATACTTGACACTCCAAATATTTCTAAACACGATTCATTTAGGTCCACCAACTTTCCACTAGAATCATAGAGCTCAATACCGATTGGAGATTCATCAAAAAACGTCTTAAATTTTTTTTCAGATTCTCTTAACTTTTGTTCTGCTTTTTTACGGTTTGTAATATCGAAAATAACACCATCAATATAGGAAGGATTTCCATTATCTCCTCTGATAGGTCTACCACGCTCATAAAACCATTTTAATTCTCCACTTTTATTATTTATGCGGTACTCTACTTCAAACGGAACATTCTTTTCTATAGCATCTTTAACAATGTTTATTACATTTACTCTGTCTTCAGGTAAAATTAACGGGTCAATAGAACTAACTTTTCCTTTCTTCAAATCCTCAGGATTATAGCCAGTCATGGTTTGAACCATATCATTAAAGAATATCATTCGATTGTTGTCCTCAATTAAAACTCTATAAACTATTCCTGGTAGATTTTCAGCAAGACTACGAAAAGAATTTTCTCCCTCATTTAAATTGCTTATAACCATTTTTAATCCTCAACTCGGAGATATTAAAGAGAAAAATAAATATCATCTTTCTCTTTTAGATGAAAAATTAATTGAAATTATAATATTTAACAATTTTGATAAAGCAAAAAATTAAACGAATAATCATTCATAAAAACATGAAGAAAATTTGTCTTTTTTGTCATTTATAGATTAAAATATACAAAATTCGTTTCTGATTTAAAAAAAATGAATAAAAAGATTGTATTCAGTCTAAATTATTATATTATTTATAATAATTTGGCAGTATATACTAAAAATATACTATTCCCATAAATTTTTACCACGATATACCTTTCATAAAGCGCAGATCATTTATTATTAGTTTAGCTTCGTGATTAGGAACCTCCATGAAAGCATAAAACTCATTTTGCCAAAATGCTTTTCCTGAAGTAGACGAGCGAATATCTTCAGCAAACTTTATCGAATTTCTTACTGGGAGTAACATATCAATAATAGCTTGATAATCCTTTTCTTGATTAACATTCTTTATTTTAGCAGAATACTTTGACGCTAGAGAAAGCGCATTTTTTATGTAATCAGGGGGTAATTGAATAATTGTGTGATATATAGGCTCAAGAAGGATTAATTCAGCTTGATTTAAAGCCTTTTTGATGGCATCGTAGAACAACGTGGATAATTCTGTATAAGCGTTTTCATCGTTAAGCTCAGCGATAGTTAAATCTTTAATTTTAACTTTAATTCCAGTAATTTTTTCACCACATAAAAACCCGGTAGAAAAAATTTTACCTACGATTTCTTCTATAATTTCTTTATAAGTGGGGGCAAGACCTTCATCCATTTTATAAAAAAGCAGGTTATTGTTTTCAAAATATCTCCAGAAGCTTTGTATTTCCTCTAATGTCAATTCTGTATGTTCCTCAAATTGTTCTTTCAATCTCGTTTTGGGTTTAATTGTTGCTAAATCATGAGTTTGTAAAAACCTTGAAGTCTTGTCCTTTATTCTTTCAATTTTAAGTTGAAGAGAATTCCTGTTATTTTGCGATTTTACGGTGACAAGGGGAGAATCATACTTACAAGATTCTTTGAATACAGCTCGTGGTTCTGAAATCGAAACATTAATACCTCGTTTTTCTATTTCATTTGCTGTGATTTCAAGATGTAGGGGGCCAACTCCCGAAAGCAAGAATTCACCGTTTTCCTCGTTAATTTCAAATTTAAGGTTTGGGTCTTCTATTAATAAGTTTTCAATTAGTTCCTTCATTTTATCCAGTTCTCGTAAATACTCCGGCTCGATTGAAACGGTTACTACAGGAGTAGATACATATTTAACATCTTCAAACGGAACCATTAAACTGGCAAACTCTTTGTCGATTAGTGTTTCACCGCTCTGTAATTGCTTTAATCCTTCAACTGCTACAATGTTACCAACAGGAATTTGTTCGACTTGTTCCCTTCTTTGTCCCATAAAGAGAGCTGTCCTTCGGATTGTATCATAACTGTTTTCTCTTACCAAAAAAACCTCTTCTTTCATCGAACACATTCCAGAAAAAATTCTACCCGTCGCTACCAAACTGTGTTTATCTACTTGTACCTTGCTTAAACAAATAATTGTAGGTCCTTCGGGATCACAATTTATCATCGCTTTTCCAATATCCGATTCTAAATCGCCTTCCCAGATCTTTCTAATTCTGTAAGCTTGCGCTTCTTTAGGATTGGGGAGATGTTCAACTACCATTTCTAATATAGCGTTATGTATTGGAAAATAAACTGCTAAATCAGCATAACTCTCTTTGGTATAAGTTTCTTTCTGATAACGAGTTCTAATATCAGAAAATTTTAAATCGTTATCTTCTAATAGTTGCAAAGTAAAACCCCATTTGTGAAGTGCGGAACCGAAAGCAACGTTTCCATCTGCCGGAGATACTTGCCACTCTTTTTTGAAGGGTTTGTCAGCGTATCTTTTAATAAGCGTATTGAAATCTTTAATAATTCTTGAATATTTTTTTCTTATTTGTTCATCTGTTAGCTTTAACTCTCGGATAAGGCGATCTACTTTATTAATATAAAGAACTGGTTTTACACCTTCCTGTAAAGCTTGTTTAATCACAGTCTCTGATTGTGTTATTATTTCTTCAACAGCATCAACAACTACCACAACCCCGTCTATTAATCTTAGGGCGCGAGTTACCTTTCCACTGAAATCCAAATGTCCAGGCGTATCGACGAGGTTTATTAGAAATGGCTCATGGTCTTCTAGTGATTTTTCGTAGTATAATGAAATATTAGTAGATTTCATAGTGATCCCACGAGCTTGTTCTTCCTCTAAATAATCTAAAGCACGAGCCTCGCCAGCTAAATCGGGTGATAATAAACCCGCCTCACTCAGAAGCGAATCAGAAAGTGTTGTCTTTCCGTGATCGATATGTCCAACAAATCCTATGTTTCTAATATTCTGCGTTTTTTCCATCATATTCAGAATTTCTGAAATCTCCTTCCGACGTGGCATCTTAACTTTTTTCTCTTGTTTATTGTTAATATTATATTACTTACCATGAGTGATTTGATTAAAATTTTAGGGTTATTTAAGGAAATTAGGAGCGGGAAATGAAAATTCTCATTACTCAAGATCTTCTTCATTAAGTGCGGCGGAAATCCACCATACTTTCAGTTGGGTCAGAGTTTTCAACGAATTCATTTCCCGCATGATAAATATAGATTGACTATAATTCAAATTCGTCATCTATTATAACAAGTCTTTCTTTGATATGCAACCTTTTATTACAAAATAATTCGATCGCTTTAGGGAAAATTCTATGCTCCCATTCTAAAACTCTTGCTCCTAAAGTATCTTCTGTGTCAATATCATAAACAGGAACGCATTTTTGGATAATAATTGGCCCGTGATCTGATTGATCATCAACAAAATGAACCGTACATCCGGAAACTTTGACCCCATAATCTAACACATCTCTATGTGCGTGCATCCCTTTAAACGAAGGTAACAGAGCGGGATGAATATTCATAACATTACCATTAAAAGCTTCAATAAACACTCCGCTTACTAATCTCATGTAGCCTACCAAAACGATTAATTCGCAGTTATACTTTCGAAACACCTCTATCATTATTTTGTCATATTCTTCCCTTGGAAGATGAAGATACTTATTAGACTCAATTAGTTCATAGGGAATGTTATGATTTTTTGCTCGCTCCATACAAAATGCTCCCGCTTTGTTGCATATAAGAATTTCTACGCTTGCTTTACTTTTCAATATGCCAGTTTTACAAGCTTTGATTATAGCTTCTAAATTAGAGCCCGAACCACTAGCGATAGCACCTATTTTTAATTCTGTCATAAATTTTTCTAATCCTCTTTGCCAAAAATTTTTTTTCCTAATGCCTTGTTAGATGTCTAATTTGACACCATCTATAATGAAAATGTTTTTATTTGATTAATTTATATAATATATAGAAATTAGAATAAATTCATACTTAAATTTAATCTCTGGTATTTGTATTAATGTCTAAGAATTATTCTATTTGTTCAAAAACATCATTTAATGAATAACAATAACTGCATATATAATTTTAAAGGAGTTTGTAATTAATTTATTTCAATTAATTCAATCTCAAAATAAAATAACTCTAAATTAAATCAACATTCATTAGCTTTTACATTTTAAAATCAATAAATAGAATTATATAAAAGAATTGAAAATACATGAGTTTCGAAGGAGAACTACAAAGGATAAAAGCCCAAATTATTTCACTTCTCCCTCCCGAGATAGTCGTAAAAAAAATCGAATTTGAGGGTCCTGAAATAGCTGTTTACTCAGAGAATACAAATCTTGAATCTATGGAAAATTCCGATGTACTGAAGAATTTAGCTAAATCTATGCGAAAGAGAGTGGTTTTTCGATGGAATGTAGAAGATCGCAAAGATCCCTCTGAAACTGAGGATTACATTAGAAATTTAATAAGCGAGGATGCAGAAATTACTAACATTGAATTTGATCACACACGTGGCGAAGTTATTATAGAATCGGGAAAACCAGGATTAGTTATTGGTAAGAAAGGTGTTAATTTAAAAGAGATTAGATTGAATACATTCTGGCAACCGAAAACCATCCGAACTCCTCCTCTCGCCTCGAGAACTATTAGTTTAATTAGGCAAATGCTTTCCAAAGAAAGACAAAATCAGAAAGATATTCTCCTTAATATTGGAAAACGAATTCACAGACCCACTCTGTTCAAGGAATTGGATATCCGTTTAACTGCGTTAGGTGGATTTAGAGAAGTTGGAAGATCTTGTATCTTAATGCAAACGAGGGATAGCAATGTTCTTTTAGATGTTGGTTTGAATGTGGGGAATAAGAACGATCAATATCCTAATTTTGATATCCCCGAATTCTCTCTAAGAGATTTAGATGCTGTTATTATTACCCATGCTCATTTAGATCACTGTGGTATGGTCCCTTACCTATATAAGTATGGATATGATGGTCCAGTCTATTGTACTCTTCCAACTCGCAACCTGTCAACGATGTTACAATTGGATTTCGTCCAGATTTGTGAAAAAGAGGGAATTCCAATGCCTTACTCAAAGAGAGATGTGAAAAGCGCTGTACTCCATACTATTCCTCTCTCATGGGGAAAAGTCACTGATATTGCTCCCGACATAAAATTAACCCTTCATAATTCCGGGCATATATTAGGTTCATCTCTAATTCACCTCCATTTTGGAAAAGGAGGGTATAATTTTGTATATACAGGAGACTTCAAATATCAGAAGACTCGGTTGCTCGAACAAGCCGCTGTGAAGTTTCCCCGTGTCGAAAGTTTACTTATAGAATCGACATATGGTGGACCACAAGATCGGATTCCCAGCAGGCAAGATTCCGAACGAGAACTTAGGCAAATTTTAACTTCAACAATTAAACGAGGTGGTAAAGTGCTTATCCCCGTGTTAGCCGTGGGACGAGCGCAAGAACTCATAATCGTATTAGAAGAGTTCATTTCGAAGGGCATCATCGATCAAGTTCCCATCTTTCTAGACGGTTTAATTTCCGAAGCAACAGCGATCCACACCGCCAACCCAGATTTTCTCAGCTCAGATTTAAGAGAGAAAATTTTACATCAAGGAAAAAACCCCTTCTTAAGCGAATTTTTCACTACAGTCTCAGGTCGAGATGAAAGGAACAATGTTATAATGGGTGGACCTTGTATAATATTAGCCACTAGCGGTATGCTAATTGGTGGTCCTTCAGTGCAATATCTGAAAGCACTCGCAGAAGATAAAGATAATTCTCTTATTTTCGTCTCTTATCAAGTAAATGGTACTTTAGGGTCAAGAATTCAACGAGGATTTCGTGAAATTCAATATTCTAACGCAAAAGGAAGAACCCAACTAGTACGACTTAATTTGAATGTTTTCACTTTAGAAGGATTTAGCGGTCATTCATCGCGCAGCCAAATATCTCAATTTCTACGCAGAATTCAACCAAAACCTAAGCTCATCATAACAAATCACGGCGAAGAGAGTAAATGCGTGAGTTTATCGACGATGATTCATAAGAAATTAAGGAAAGCAACTAAAAGCCCCAAGAATAGAGAAACTCTACTCTTAAAATAATATCTAATAAACACTTTTCTCATTTTATATTTGATTGTTATCAACTCGTGAAAAATTCACCTAGAATTGCCCTAATTTATATTTTTAGAAAAATATAAGTATACACTAATATTAGTTAATTTTCAAAAGAGTTGATTTTATGCCAGAAATCGAATTAAAAGTAGAAATGGATTCACCTGTAGAGAAGATTTACGAAATTCTTAACGATTATTTGAATCTACCAAGGTGGAATATTGTTGTAACAGAATGCACTCAGCTTGAACCTAAAAAATACTTCCTGAAAACGAATGTAGGAGATGTAACAAACACTGAAATAGAAAACATACCTCGTGAAAAGATGACATCCCTTCAAGAGGGTAGTCCGATGCAAAAAATGGGATATATTTTCGAAGATAAAGGCAATTCTACTATTGTCACATTATGGGCTGAATTTGAATTGGAGGATCAACGATCCATTATGGAAATGGCAGGAGACCTATTTTTAAAAAGTCTAAAAGTATATGTTAATTATCTCAATGATGGCGGAAACCCAGAAGAATATAAGAAGTCTTTTAGTAAAATTAAAAAAGCGTAAATGGATTTCCACTATTTTTTTTTATTTCTAATTTACTATAAAAATTTTTAGGTGTTGATACTCTTTTTTTAGAAAATAGAAAATCCACACATCTCATTTAGGAAGATCAATTTTTTTAACCAGCAATTATTTATTAATTTAAAATTGAACAAGTGATGTCTTTGAGATTTAAAAAGTTAAAAATAAGGGAAAACTCGATAACTATCTCCCGAAGGATTATTCAGATTTTAGCTTTTTTAATTATTAATTACATTATTCTCGAGGCTATTTTACCAATTAATTTATTAAGTTTAGAAGGACTTAGTAAAGTTTTACCTATTTTAAATTCACCAAGAAATCCTTTATCTAAAGGTGGAGGAATTTTAGAATATATCTTTTTTTCCATGGCAGAAGGTGTTTTTCCTTTTTTCCTTATCGCAGTTTTATTATTGGTTTTATTATTCTCGAATCGATTCTTTTGCGGCTGGATATGTCCTATAGGTTCGATTCAAGATGCTTGTGCTGCGATCCCTACTAAAAAAAAGAAATTTAAGATACAGACTCATAAAACTCTGTTAAACATAAAGTATGTGTTCATAATTATTACGATTATCATTATCTTTCCTTTAGGGATCACTAAAAATGCAAATATTTTGTTTTACATCGATTTTAAAGCCCAATTAGGTACTTTCGCTGAACAACCCATTGGATTTTTCTCTCTTTCGGAATTTATCTTCGTTTATTTCCCAAATTTAGTCCAGAACATCTTTCTTCCAGCACAATTTGGTGCGCTCGATTTTGGAGGTTATTTAATCTTATTTTTTTACCTATCGATTATTGTATTGTCAGTTTGGTATCCAAGAATATACTGCAGGTATATTTGCCCATTTGCTGCGGTTTCTTCGGCAGTTTCAGAGTACTCCTTTTTAAAACTGGCACGTAATCCCGTTAAGTGTGTAGGGCGGTCGGAATGCGGTATTTGTGAGGATGTGTGTCCGAAGCAGATACGAATATTAGATGAGCCGTTTGATTTCTTTACAGGGAAGGGGGAATGTAATCTTTGTCTAGAATGCAAGGAAAAATGTCCTTACGACGCCATAGATATTAAATTTGGGAGTGTATGATCATTGGCTATTAATCCTAATATAAGTAAGTGAGTTAATACGTGGATCCTAAAAATCTTAAAATTTATACTCTCCATATGAGGCGGGATTCAGATATCGGAAGTTTAGCTATATCTGATTCACAAGCAGTAAGATATTACGAAGAAGATGAAGAATCCGCTATTGATATCAGGCCTGCCTTCTTTCGAGATGTTGATCGAATTGTTCACAGTAAAGCTTACGCTCGCTATATAGATAAAACTCAAGTATTTTTTGGCATTAATAACGCAAATATTACTCATCGTTCTTTACATGTTATTTTAGTAGCTAGAATTGCGCGTCAAATAGGACGAATTTTGAAATTTAATACTGATCTAATAGAAGCGATTGCTTTAAGTCATGATGTAGGACATTCTCCGTTTGGGCACTTAGGTGAAGCTATATTAAATGATATAAGCTTGAAAAATCATATGGGTGTTTTTAATCATAATGCTCAAGGGATAAGGTGGCTATCTTTTCTTGAAAAAAGATTTCCTGACAAACCTGCAAAAGGATTAAATCTGACCCTTCAAGTGCTAGATGGCGTTCTATGTCACGATGGCGAAGTTAACGAGAGAGAGTTGAAGCCAGCTACAATAAACGGGAAGAGTTGGGAAGATCACTTTAAAGAATATAAAGAAAGTTTCAACGCTAATCAAATTAAAAGAATACCTATGTCTTTCGAAGGCATCGCAGTAAGATTTGCGGATTCTGTAGCCTATATTGGCCGAGATATTGAAGACGCAATTCTATTAAAAATAATTAAAAGATCAGATATACCAAATAGTTGTAAAAATGTACTTGGCGATACTAATCGGAAAATCATGAAAGCACTTATCATGGATTTATTGAACACAAGTTTACATAACGATTTTATCGGATATAGTGAAGACATTTTTGAAGCGTTTAAAGAATTAAAAAGATTTAATTATGAAAATATATACAGTCGAAGAGATATGCATAAAACCGATGAATCCAAAATTTCCTACATGGAAAAACTAACAAAGCAATTTAACCTAATTTTTGAAAATTCTCTCCGAGATTTAGAGGAAGAAAATTTTAAAGCTCCCATTTTTATCGACCACATAGAATATATTGATGATGAAAAATATACTACATATTTTGAACCAAATAAGCAAAATGGAAATCTTAAGTTGATAGCACGTGATTTTATCGCGGGAATGTCGGACCAATACTTTTCGGAGATTTTTTCCCTTTATAACACTGATTAGAGAGATTAGTTCTAAGTGTTAATTATCTTTCTAAAAAAAGAGGATTACACCGGAGGATAAAGTAGTACTTTTAGTTTAACGGGGTTTTGTTTTTTCAGTTTCCCAAAATACGCAGAAAACGCGTAATTTCACGGGTTTTTAATACTCATAAGAGCATTAAAAAAAAACAAGTTTTTTTTTTAAATCCTCCTTGTAAACATAGTGTAATCCAATAATTCATAAGGTAATACTCTAATAAAAATCTATCTCAATTCAAAGATATTTTTTTTTTAACAAATTAGATTCTTAACCTTTAGTAGACTTTTTGGATTAGCCTTAATTCAAAAGAAAAAGATTTTTTAGATAATACTAACTATATTCTATTAATTAATAATCTTTTTAAAGCCCAGTGGTGTAGCGGTCAAGCACTCGGGGCCCTGAACCCTGCAACCACGGTTCGAATCCGTGCTGGGCTATTTAATCTTTTACCCCGTTCTTTTAATAATATGATATCCAAATTTAGATTTAACGGGTTGAGATATTTCGTTGATCTTCAATTTTGCACAAGCGGACCAAAATTCAGCTACCATATCCCCTTTGGCAAATTCTCCTAAATTTCCGCCTTTTTTCTTGCTCGAACACGTAGAAAATTGCCTCGCTAAATTTTCAAAGTTCTCTCCGGCCTGAATATCCTCAGAAAGCTCTTGAGCTTTACTGAATTTATCAACTAAAATGTGACTAGCTTTAATTTTACCTGCACGAATTGGTGCGCCTCCGCCTTTAGAGCCAGAGCTTTTTGAAGCTTGGCCTTTCTTATCATATCCTTTTCCATACTTTCCTTTTCCCATTGTTCAACACCTAAAGTTTTATAATACTCCTTTCTCTTTTCGTCTTAATTCTGCTTTCTTATCCATTATCTTCAGAAATAAGTCCTTTGTAGTATTGGGTGGAATAAGCTCTTTTTCTTTTTTCTCGAGAGTAATAGCTTCTTCTGAACAAGTCACGACGCAATTACCGCATCCTATACATAGATTTTGGTTCAGAGTTGCTATATTTTCTACCATTTCAATAGCATCCATTTGACACCTATTCAAGCAGGATTCGCAACCAATACATAAATCAGAATCAACACTCGCAATAAAATTTGAATAAAATAACTCCCAAGGACGTTCAAGCTTTTTTATATTAGTTATTAAATCGCAACAACATCCACAGCAGCAACAAATGAAATTTGGATCTAAAGCGTTGCCAGGTTGAAGGATTAGCCCTTCCTCCTGAGCTTTTTTAAGAATAAGTAGGGCTTCGTCGTTAGTGACAAACTTACCATTATTAAGATCTACAACATGTTGGGCAGAACTGTTTAATGCGAAGCAATGTTCTCTCATTTCAGTCTGTTTACACGGTTTATTTATAAGCTCTTTACCTTTTTGACAGATGCATTCCATAACTGCTATTTTATTAGTTTTCCTTATAATTTTACTTAATTCATCGAAAGTAGCTATGTTATGATCGGGTGTGATGCTTTCTTCAATGGGTATTGTCCTTAATTGATTAATCTTTGTACTTATGACTTCATCCCGGTAAGCTTCATCAAAATATTCCTCAATATCCTCATAAAAATCTTTAGTAAGCGTACCAACTTGATATTCGTACATCCCCACTGCTAAAAATGCTAAATGATATTGTATTTCTTCTCCATTACCTTCGTTAGTTCTGTGTACGTTTATTGCCCCATTGTGGTACATATTATCTAAGATTTCTCTTAATTCGTCTTTAGAGGCTACTATTTTTTTTACGCGCCTGTAAATCTTTTCTACAGATTCTGGTATAAAACTCATTTTCACCGCTACCTCCGCTTCTTTAGGAGTAAAAAGTGATTTTAATATTCGAAGTTCTACTCCAGATTTTGTTGCTGGATATCCTATTGGTAACGTATCTAAGCGTTGTTGCAACTTTCTAAATATTTCAGTATCTTGTGCAGACATATTTTCTTTCAATAATAATGTGAATTGTGATATTGAATTAAATTAGATATCTCTATTAAAGTTAATCCCGAATAGTTTTAAGTATCAAATTCAATATAACTAAATTATGCGATCCTTATGTAGAATAAAATAAGGCTTGTTTAAGCTAATTTTACGCTTAATTGACTATTAAGTAACGGAAGTTCTTAATTTCTTTAATCCCATTTATGTCGACTACGATATTTTGAAAATCTGAGACGTTCCCATCGAAAATAATTGACATTATGAGATTTTCTCCTTGGAAGTGTTGATTTTTATTAACAATTTGCTCCATATATTTATTTTCGATTTTGTTCAATTTTCTCTGAACAATCGGATCATGGGGCATTATTATAATTAGATTTCCAATAATACTTTTCTCAATCGAAGCCAAATCCCCAATAGACTCGACGCTTGATACTTCAATATCAGACATTAGTCTTAATAAAGCATCTCGGATTAGCTTGGATTTGTTGTCATATTGGTTTTTTGAAACAAGTTTATTGATAAATTGTTTTAAGCTCTCATTGATAGATATACTAATTATGGGCATAATAATTCAAAACTCTTCTCACTTATCATTAATATAAATTCACGATAACACTTATAAATGTTTTTGAACAAAAAATCACATTTTTATGGCTCGGGAAATGACACTTTTGATTTTTTCTACATCGTTCACTAGTTTTTCGGCATCCTCATCGCTGATTTTATCGTCTTTGCCATATTTATTCAATTGAGTTAGCCAATATTCGACTCTACCTAAGATAGCCTCATTATCTCCTAAAATTTTCCTTAAACGTACAAATGTGTCATGCAATTTGTTTCTTATATTCTGTGCCTTCCATCTAAGCATACAATAATCGCTGATTTCAGCTAAGTTCTGTGTAATTGCCATGACATCTATTGTTTTCTCTCTTTCCTCTGATTTGATTTTTCTGATTATGTTTATCTGCTCAAACAATATTTCTATAATTTTAGCTAAGAAACCAGTTAATTGTCCTGGATTTCCACACCATACTCTTACTTCCAATGATTGACTTGCTTCAGATACATAGATTCGTGTAATAATTCTCCCGCCAGTAACTTTTGCTTCAGAACAGAACCATGCTTCAGCTTCGTAATTTCCCTTTGGATCAGAACCCTCGTGTGATGTTACAGCGCTAGTATCAAAGTTTTTTAGCGTTCTTATCGCAGCCCTATAAGCTAAACGAGGGTCTAAGTCAGCAATTAAAAATGCCCGAGCATCGTTTCCTAAGGTTTGTATTGCGACTTGACAATCCTCTATAGTGCTCATTGAGGTACAAACAAGTGGACATTTTATAGCAACTTCTTTTTTTCTTATGTGTTTAGTGTGTTTTTCACCCGTTGCATCTTTAAAGATAACAGTTCCGCCAATGTTTGATGTGCCACAAGTTTTGGGCTCAAGATAAAAATCTACTCCCCTACTACTCTTAGCTTCAATTACGGGAACACTTATCAAAGGTTGTTTTACTTTGAAGTTAGTTGGCGCATCTAATAGGACTTTAACATTATTGATAGCCATATCGCTTTTATTCCGTACAGCGATTTTCATGTGTACTTGTCCACCCTCGAAATCATAATCCCTTACAACTTCTATATTTCCCTCGTCAACAGGAATTGCTTTTTTTTGTTTTGGCCGCGATGTTCCTGATGAAGTGCGCGGTACCGAGTATGCTGTAAACATTCTCTTTCCTAAATCAATAAAACCATCGATATCTCCACTTCCAATCAGTTGAGCAAGATTCTCTTCTATGCTGGACTCAGTTACGCCCAATCTGTTCGAAAGTTCTCTTAATGGCATCGTTCTGTAGGCTCGAGCGATTTCTTTTATTTTCGTCTCGAGGTATTTACGTGTCATGAATTCTCTGCGTTGGGTGAAAAGCCCTTTTATTTTGCCAGATTTAATGAGTTCATGAAGACTTTTTCTTGCTAATTCAACAGCTATTTTTAATTTTGTAGCAAGCTTAGAAAGCTCAAATAAGCCAACTTCTTTTGAAAAACTTTTAATTTCTTTATAGATTTGGTCAGATGTAATAATTTCATTCCCACGATCGGCAAAAAATCCATTTATTGCGTTGGTTCTCATTAGATTGACGCAGAAAGATTTTGTTAATTCTCCTGGGACATCAAATATTTTCGCAAGTTTATCTAACGAAACTCTTCCCTTTTTATTAATCTCTTCTATTAAACGGTCTATTATATATTTTTGGGAGTAATAGAATTGTTTCGTTTGAGAAAACGAGCCTTTAATTTGAAACTGACTAATTAACTTATAGATGACTTTTATAGCCGCTTCTGAACTCATATCGAGCATTTCTCCTAGATTTTCTACTTTCAATATACCTTCGTTTTGAATTTTCGATAAAATTTTTTCACGGATTTCGTAGGATATATAGTAAAAAATCTGGTTCTTCTGATCAATTATGCCGTAAATTCGTTCCTCTTCAATGTATTGGTTAATTAATTTTACCATTTGTTGAGCAGAAAGATTGAATGATTCGATAATAGTAGAGAAGTTAGTAATTGAGGCTCTCTTGAGAAATTCTATGAAACAGTTCGGACAAATTTCTTTTCCAATTATTTTTTTGAGAGATCTACGACATAAGTTTAACCTATATCCTTTAATGAGATTATATTTCGTAGCTTCTCTAGCTAACTGTTCTTTAGTAGGAAAAAATAAGCCGGGAGATTTTAAGTAGGAGTTCCAACTGCATGTATCGTCAATGCACTCTAAATAATAATGACCCGATGATAATCTTTCTAATCTTAAGAGAGAATCGCACTCCGGACATTTACTATTTTCAATAACAGTACATTTATAAAATTTCTCAGTAGCACTTGCCTTAGAATAATGTAACTCATGCTTTCTACAAAGCCAGCTCTCTGTTGTAGCCATATGGTTAATGCAAAAACTTGACTTGCATTTCTCACAAGTAAAAGAAATGTTTTGGGATTCACAAAATTTGCAGTCAACCATTATTTGCTTCTCTCTATCATTGGTGAAAGATGTATAATTAGTTATAATATATATAAAAATACAGTATAATAAATTATTTTATAAGACCAATATTGATTAATTTGAATAATTAATGAGTTTTTAATTTTTTGATTAAAAATATAATATTTACTGTTTTGCTTATAGTAACCTATAAACTTTCTATAGGAAATACAGATATTCGTAAAAACGATAAAATCATTACCACACTATTGAAAACAATGATGATTAAAATCATTAAATAGAAAATGACTTTCCTCCTTTTAATATTTGGCTTGACCATCTGCGAGGTTCCATATTTCGCTAACGCAAGCGGAAAAAGCCCCACGAAAGTCCCAAGCGAAAAGTAAAAAACAACTAATAAACCCTCGATAAACCCATATCCTAAAGCGAACTGAAATGATTGAGAATATATAATTAACTCAAATATGCAAGGAGCAAACCCCGCTAGAATACCAAAGAAAAATGGAGTCTTCTTTAATTCCCAATCTAAAGTTGAAATTTCCTTCGAATATCTCGAGTGTGGCGTGTAGTCTCGTCTTGTCAAAAAGAATAAGAGAGTGATTCCAGCGAGCATAGAAGTAAAAGCGCCGAAAAAGTTAATCACATGAGGATCTGGAATAAAACCCGGAAAGACAAATCTTGGGACTTGGGGAATCAAGACTGTTACAGATGCAATGATCATATTTGCACAGATTAAACCCACTCCATAAAGTGCTAAGATATAAATGCTTTTAGCAGGGGTTTTAGATATCCCGAAAGACCAAAAAAAGAAGATAGCTTTATCTTCACATGGAATAGCAGTATGTAAGATTCCTAATAAGAAGGCTGGCATGAAAATGATGATATATTCCTGAACCATTATCTATTGGATTTGTGTTAATTATCTAAATTTATGTAATGGTAGTTTTAACAGTATTTAACTGTAATCATTATACATCATTTTTATTTGGATTTTTCAAACAATACTTGTTAAGTCCGATGAATACTAGTAGCAGAAAAATAGTCGATGCAAAATTGAAAGGGAAAAAGGTTTGAGTAAGGAGATATAACGCCATAAATGTTATATCAAAGAAACAAAAGAAAAATATACTTGGTTTAATGTATTTTCCAGAAATCTCTGAATTTCGTGGTAGATCAAATAATATAATGGTTAATAATGGAGTTAAAATTAATAGATGATGATTCCAAGAATCAAAATAAGTAAGCAACATCAGCAGGATGCCAAAAGTGTATCCATAAATCACTGAGTTTCGATGAGTCCGTCGAAAAATAAATATGAAGAAACCTATGCCTCCAAAAATAAGTAAAATGGGAATGAATATGTATAACTGATATTGAACTAGTAAATTTGCAGGAATTCCAATGAAAAATAAGAAATTTGTACCCAATTTGGTTATGCTAAATGAAAAATTGATTAATGTATTTGCTTCTCCTGTAATATTTATAGCGATAAAATCTTGCCATAATGTAGGATATAATATAAATACAATACCGTTAATCGCTAAGGGAAGTAATATGCCAATAGACCTGACGATACTCCTTGTGAGTTCAAACTTAAATCTCTTCTCATTATAGCTATAATGGCTTAAAATAAGAAAGGGAAACATAAAAATCGTAATAGGTTTGAAAATTCCGCCAATACCTAATATTAAACTAGCCAAAAACTGCATTTTTATTTGTTCATTCTTCAGAAATAAGTAGAGGGAAAAGAGTATAAAAAATGTGATATACAAATTTATTTGACCAAGAAAATAATTAAATAGTTGTGGAAGACTCAGTAAAAATATACATATATAGATAATTATTCGATCATCCTTATCTTCATGATCTTCTCGGCGTATTAGCTTAATAACCTTATAGAGATAAATAGAAATTATAATATTCAAGATTAAATTAACTGAATTAAAGACAATAAATCCCAAATCAAACCCCAATAAATAAAATGGAATAAAATAGAATGCAGCTAAAGGAAAATATCTAAAAGGCCATATATAATTATCTGGATTATATAATTCCATATAATCGGTAAGAGCAATTTCACCCGCTCTATAATATACCAAAAAATCATTCTGAGCACGGAAGAAAACAAGAGTTAGAATTGTAGATAGAACGAAATAGAAAAGGTGAATGATAATAGCGTATCTAAATATTGGTATGTTCCAATACTTTTTCAATTTTTGCTTTATTTTCAATAATAGGTTTTGATCGCTCATTGATATGATCTTCTCTCATTCTTTCTATTTATTTATTTCGCTTACGATCCCATATTTTTTTTACTTTAATTGCCTTATAATATAAGTTCTCGATTTTCTCACCAATTTTATCAAAATCATGTAACTCTGTTGCATCATTACAAGCGTTTTCAACAATTTTATGTTTAAAATCTGAATTTGAAACGATCTTTTTAATACCTTTAACGAATTCATCAATATCTTGAGCTTTATAGCAAGAGTGTTCATGAGCAACCCAATCAAATGCGGATAAATCTCTAGCAACAACCGGTAATTTGCAAATAGCTGCTTCTATTATAGGAATCCCTTGATTTTCAACCCAGGAGGTATTTAAAAATAAATCGGCACCATAATATGCTTCTCTAATATCATCATAAAAACCTGTAAAGATTACATTATCAAGTTTAATTACCTCGTCAATCTCAGGATTTTTATTTATTGGTCCAACCCAAACAAAATAATATTCTGGGAGTCGTTCAGCGATATCTCCGAAGGTTTTAACACCTTTCTTTTTCCAACTCAACCCTACATTTATAATAACTATTGCGTCTTCAGGTATGTCAAAATGTTGAGAGAGAAATCTTCTAAAATTGATTCTATATTCATTAATTTCCTTAAATTCTTCAATACAAATTCCATTACTTACCACATATATCGGGTAAGTCATTGAAGTTTGAATATTTATTAAACACTCTTTAGAAAATTCACTTGGTGTAATTAATAAGTGTGCTTGACCATATAAAAGTTTTAACCAGTATTTGAAGATTGTGTTGAAAATTGGTTTATCAGGGACGAAATTTCCTGCTAAATCTTCAACAGTTGTATGACCATGGATAACAACGGCAGCTTTTTGCTTGTATTTTTTCTTATATTTACTAATTTGGAAATATGTGATTGGATCAAATGTCGAAGCAGCAATAATGTCGATTTCTCCTTTCTCTGCCCATTTGGGTTTTTTCTCTTTATTTAACACCCAGATATTGTGTCCTTTTTTGCGAAGATCTTTAATTATGTCATTAGTATTTGTTTCAATTCCACCGATAGTCTTAACACTCGTTAATTTCTTAAAAAGTTTAAAATTTTCAATAAAAAGAATGTTCATATCTTTCAAAATTCTCGATTGGAAAAAAAATTAACTGATTTATTGCAACACTAGCTATAAAACCTACTTACCAGCACTCCGCAAATTTTTTATTACAACTAAAATAATAATAGATGTGAGTAATAATAGCAAATTTGAAAGGGAATATTTTGAAGGAGAGGATTCTCACTTCTCGAAATCTCTAGGATATGACGTCTTAGTAAGATTAAATCTATGGCGTTCAAAAAAATATAAAAACAAGATAAAATCTCATGCAACTTTCCACAAAACCTTGTTAGATATTGGATGTGGATATGGGCACTTTTTAGATATTCTGAAAGACGATTTTACAATTCACGGTATGGATATTTCAAATTTTGCTATAAAAGTAGCAAGTAAAAGAGTAAAGTGTGAATATCGACAAGGAAACTTAGAAGATCCAATTCCATTCAAGCAGAATTTTGATATTATCACTGCTATTTCAGTTATAGAACATTTAGAAGATCCCACGAGGGCTTTAAAAAATATTCACGCTCAATTAAACGAAGGGGGATTGTTTTGTTTAGAAATTCCCACCGTTAGTGGCAAAGTTAGTAAGATTTTTTATGATATGTTTTTCGGTTCAGATAAAACTCATATTTTCATAAAATCTGTTAATGAAATTGAAGCTTTGATCTGTTCGAGTGGATTTAAAAAACAAGCTACCTATAGTTCTTTATTGCCGATTTTTACACAACGTAGAAATTGGGTTGAAAATTTCAGCTTTATTTTTGGTATTTTTGAAAAAATCTAAATGGTAAATTCTCTTGGAACCAAGTATCTATTGGATTGGAGTGCTATTGGCAATATTAGGGGGATGTTCGCATTTTTTGGGATTAATCCTTGAGAAGTATGTTATTAACAAAATGCCAGATGAAGTAAAATTAATGAAAACTATTATTAAAGAACCGTTATGGCTTTTCGCAATATTCATTAGGTTTGGTATTGGTTCAATCTTATTTATTTTTGCACAAATAATAATCGGACCTGCAATAACTCCAGGTTTGATGGCATCCGGGCTAATCATTTTAGCTATTGGATCCATTAAAATTCTCGGCGAAAAACTTAATAGTATGGAAATTGTTGCTATAATCGTAATGATTATAGCTGTAACGTTCATTGGTCTTAGCGGATTCTCTATCGAAATAAGAGAAAAAAATTTGTTAAATCCCGCTTTTTTAGTCAGAATGTCTATATCAACAGGTATCTTAGCTTTAATTGCCTCAGTGTTTCAAATAATTCAGGGAAAAATTCCACATTATAAAGCAATTTTATTAGCATTGATATCTGGCTTAATGTTATCATTGAATAATTTTTGGATAACCCCTTTCATATGGTCGTTAGGCAATATGTTTGGAGGTTATTTTTTCATCGAAACTTTTCTTTTATTTATCGTATCTTCAGTGATTTTAATAATAGCAAACATTTTAAGTGTTATTAAAATGTCACAAGGTTTTAGAAGTGGTAAAGCAAGCTTCCTTGCTACGATTCAGAACGTTCCAGTACAATTAACTCCCTCAATTCTCTATTTCTTTGTGTTTATGATGATAACTTCGAGAATAATGCCTATTATTTTTTTTATCCTTGGAGTCGCTCTTATTATTTCAAGTTCTTTTATCCTAGAAAAGAGACAAACTCAAATTGAACAAATAAGCTAAATTTACCTTTAGAATTGAAAGGATAAAACTTTTTAAATTTAAAAATTTGAAATTCCTTATATCCTTCATTAATATACAAAATGAATTAGAAAGTATTAAAATTCAAAGAGCTAAGAAAAAAATGAAATTGTTAAACACATCCGAAGAGAGGTTTGAAAACCTTCCTGATTTTACATTTGACCCACATTTTATAAAAGTTGATGGAATCAATATCCATTATTTAGATGAAGGACCAAGGAGCCAAGAATGTGTTTTACTCATGCATGGTGAACCAACATGGTGCTTTTTATATAGACATATGATTCCAATTCTTATAAAAGCAGGATACAGAACCTTGGCACCTGATTTAGTAGGATTTGGACGATCCGATAAACCAACGGAAAAAAATGATCATACTTATCGTAAACATGTTGAGTGGATGATGAAATGGGTTAAATTGCTAGATCTTCAAAATATAACTTTATTTTGCCAAGACTGGGGCTCCTTGATAGGTTTACGAGTTGCTATAGAAAATCAGGAGCGATTCAGTAGAATTCTATTGTCAAATGGAGGGCTCCCAACAGGTGAGCAAAGAATGAGCGATGCCTTTTCAAATTGGAGAGAATTCTCTAGAAACGCAACCAAATTCTATGTTGGAAGGATAGTACAAGGCGGAACAACCACCAAATTGCCCAGAAACATCATTAAAGCTTATGATGCGCCGTTTCCCGATGATAATTTTAAAGCTGGCGCCCGTATCATGCCTTCATTAGTTCCTATTAGTAAAGATGATCCAGAACACACGACCAATAAAAAAGCTATAGAGCAGTTTGGAAAATGGGAAAAACCATTTTTAACAGCATTTTCTGATGGGGATCCAATTACAAGAGGAGGGGATAAATTTTGGCAAGAAAACGTACCAGGCGCACAAGGTCAAAAACACACTACAATAAGAAATGCAGGTCATTTTGTTCAAGAAGATAAAGGTCCTGAACTGGCAGAAGTTATTATAGAATTTATTAAAAATAACCCGTAAAATAGTTTTAGAAATGTCAATAACGAAAACAAGTGAAAAAAATTTAGTATTTGGAGTAATCGTCGGTAATAGAGATGTTTTTCCAGATCATCTTGCTAAAGAAGGACGAATAGAAATTAAAAGTGTGTTGAAAGAATTAGGGTATGGTTATGTTATTTTAAACGAGAGCGATACAAAAGATGGCGTAGTTGAAGATTATTCTGACGCAAAAAAATGTGCTAAACTTTTTAAAGAAAATAAAGAACAAATAATGGGTATTATCGTAGTTTTACCAAATTTTGGAGATGAAAAAGGTATCGTCAACACTCTAAAATTATCTGATTTAAATGTTCCAATCCTTATTCAAGCTTCATCTGATGAAGTCGACAAAATGAATCGAAAATTTAGACGAGATGCATTCTGCGGAAAACTATCTGTTTGTAGCGTTCTATATCAGCATGGAATTCCGTTTACTCTAACTGAGACGCATACATGTCCTATTAACTCTGATGCTTTTAAAACAGACTTGGTAAAATTTGAAAGAGTTTGTAAAATTGTAAAGAAACTAAAAAACGCAAGATTCGGACAGATAGGAGTAAGACCTAACGCTTTTGAAACCGTGAGATATAGCGAGAAAATTTTACAATTACATGGGATTACGATTGAACCAATTGATTTATCAGAAATTTTTGGAGAAATTAGTAGGTTACCAGATGACGATCCCAAAGTAAAGGAAAAAATTCAAGTCATTAAGGATTATACACCAACTACAACATTTCCAGAAGACGGCATATTAAAATTAGCAAAACTATCAGTTGTCGTCGAGAAATGGGTATTGGAAAACGAATTGGATGGTTTTGCTTTTCAATGTTGGCCAAGCATTCAAGATAATTTTGGGGTTGTTCCCTGTGCCGTCATGAGCATGTTTAGTGAAGGTTTAGTGCCCGCGGCTTGCGAAGTAGATATTTCGGGTTTAATAGGGATGTATATTTTGCAAGTGGCAACCGAAACGCCTTCGGCAATTTTAGATTGGAACAATAATTATGGTGATGATCCTAATAAAATGGTTTTATTTCACTGTAGTAATCTTCCAAAATCATTCTTTAAAGACACTAAGATGACAATTCACCCAATTATTTCAGATATTAAAGGCGATGACCATAGTTTTGGAGCTATTCAAGGAAGAATTAAAAGTAAACCGTGTACATTATTAAGGATTGAAACTGACGATGTCTTCGGAGAGATTAAAGCCCTTTTAGTAGAAGGAAAATATACAGACGATCCTTTAGAAACTTTTGGAGGTTATGGAGTGATAGAGATACCTAATTTACAAGATATATTAAAAACATTATGTAAAGAAGGTTTTGCTCACCATGTAGCCGCCTCATTAGAAAAAGTAGGCGAAATTGTATTTGAAGCACTTTCTAATTATCTTGGATGGAATATAATTTATCCAAAGTAAAGATATATAAAACTCTATTTTTTTCTTTTTATTTTCAAATTTTTTTCAAAAAAGCCAGAGGATATTAAGTTCTTTTTCTGTTCATCAAAATGAGTATAGACTTCAATAGGTTCAAGCTTTTTCACTTGATTAATTATATTTTTTCTATAATTAAGTAATCTCTTGCGAGTTAGATAAATTGAGTATTCGGATATGTCGCTTCCTATCCATCTTCTATTTAATTTATCGGCAGCCAATAAAGTGGTTCCTGAACCACAAAAAAAGTCAGCTACTAAATCGCCTTCATTGCTTCCAATTTTAATTATTCTTTCAAGCAAATCGTGGTGCTTTTGTGTAGGAAACCCTGTCCACTCCTTTGAAGCAGGTTGCATGCATGGTATTTTCCAGACATCATCCATTTTTTTATCTTTTACAATCCTATAAATAGTATGCCCATTCTCATCTTTTGCATTTTTTAAAACGCCATCAACCATTACTCTTTTTAATTGCTTAATTGGCTTTTTCCGGAGGCTTCTTAGCTCATTAAAAGTATAGCTAGCAGACTTAGAATAAACTAGAATATCATCGTGAGCCCTCGGTAAGTTCTTTTTCCCTGCTGAATATTTATTATAGTAATACCACACTATACTGTTGACAAATCGGTTTGCACCAAAAATTTCGTCTAACAACACTCGAACATAATGACTTGCGTGCCAATCTAAGTGGATAAATAACAACCCGTTTATTGACAACAATTCTCTAAGTAAAACAATCCTATCACGAAGCATTTGTAAGTAAGAATCAATATCTTTATCCCAATGATCAAAATACACAATTGAATCGTGTTCATTACCATTTTCTTCAACATTGATTTTATAATTCGTTCCTGAGAAAAAGGGAGGGTCAATGTAAATTAAGTCGATCTTTCCAGAGAAATTATTCGTTAAATAGTGAAGTACTTTGAAATTTTCCCCCCAAAATAATAAGTTTTTCCATTCATCACCTTGAAAATCTCCTAATCCTAAATTCACTTTTTCAAAATAATCGAGATATCTTAATTTTAAATCTTTAATATTTTCAGAAATATTTGACTTATTTTCCCAGGTGAGTTTAACCATTATCTAATCATTTAATTAATATCATTCTCTTCAGAAGATTGATAGATTGAATGTAATTATTGTTAAAAAAGTCATCGTGATTAACAGAAAAATAGTTATAATGTTATTATTTAATGAATTGATTTATCTGACTTATCATTTGGAATTTAAATCTTGAAGATATAAAAAATAAAAGAAGAAAAAATTCTCAATCTTAGCGGCACTTCAGCAGAGCTTAGTCATTAAATCGGCGATCTCACTGAAGGATGTCTTCAAATTCCTTATCCGACAAAAATCCTTTATGTGCTAAAGTTTCCCTTATTTTTTCAATGACTTGGGGTGCTCCTTTTGATTCTTCAATGAAATCCTCTAAAGAAGTTAGCTTAAGTTTAATTGCTTCAATTTCTTTGTTCTTCGCTTCAACTTCATCCTTAGCAGTGGTTATTTCGCTCTCTTTAGTTTCCAATTGGCCAGTTAACTCGCCTTTTAAGCTTTCGATCTCAACATACTTATCAGAAATTGTCTGTTGAAGGTCTTTCTTAACACTTTCTAGCTCCCTTTCTCTTTGCTCGTATTCTTCTTTTAAAGAACCTACTTTTGGTTCTAATTCCTTCAGTTTCTCCTCTGCTTCATTGTATTTCATCTCAAGGTCAGATTTATCATTTTTTAATGAATCTAATTCTGTACTAATTTTGTTTTTTTCTTCTGACACAGATGTTAACTCTGCTTTAGTTGAATTTAGATCTTGAGTAGTTTCGTCGAGCTTCTTCTCATTTACCGCTAAGTTATTTTTAGTTTCGCTCAATTCTTTAGATACGGAATCTAATTTCTGTTCTTTTTGCTTAAATTGCTGCTCTATATCATCAATTTTTGCTCTAAGGTCTAATAAAAATCGTCCCTCTACTTTTTGAACCTTTTCTGGATTCTCTGTAGCTTTTTGCCAGTCTATTGTAATATTTCTTACACCTTCATTTATTTACTTTTAATATCATTATTTTATATTATTATTTTTATATTACACAATATATAATTTTTTCAAATTATTTATTAACTCGTATTAAATTTGCTTATGTGAGATTTTTAAAAATTTTACTATTGAAATCCATTTTTTCAAAGATTTTGCAGGTTGGGGATCACTCAAATTCCTTAAAAATTTCAAAAAGTTCTCGATCGGAAAGGAAACCTTTATGGTTAATCATTTCTTTAATTCGTTCTATAACTTTTGGTGCAGCTTTTATTTCTGAAAGTTTTGCTTCAAGAGATTTGATTTTATCTATTAATTCACCAGATTCTTTTTGATTTAATCTAACTACTTCATTTATTTTGTCTATCTCTTTTTTTCTTCTTTCTAAATCGTCCTTGTGGTTTTCTATAGCCTTTTCCTTGAATTTAAGGGTTTGTTCCATTTCACTTGCTTTTTCTGTCGTAAATTTTAATTCACTCTTCAACTTATTAATATTATCGTTTGCTTCAGTAAGTTTTATTTTGAGCTCTTCCAGTTTTGGTTTTAATCGAGTTAATTCAATATCGGTATTTAGTTTATTTTCAGAAACACTATCTAAATTCTCCTTAGCAGATGAGAATTTCTCACTTATTTTAACAAGACTTTTTTCTCTTCCGATTAATTTATGATGAGTTTCCTTTAAAGTTTCTTTGGTTTTTCGAAGATTTTCTTGAACAATAGTTAATTCTCTTTCTAATTCGTTAATTCTAGCCCGTAAATCTAATAGAACCCTTCCCTCTACTTTTAATACTTTTTCAGGTGATAGCTCTGCGCGTTCCCAATTAATAGTAATACTTTACTCACCTTTTTGCTTTATCTGTAAAATTATTAATATATTAAAATTATCTAATTATATTCTCAAATATTGTTTAGATTTTCTCTACATTGTTTTAAGCTATATAAATTAATTCTTCTTCTGTTATATTAAGCTTTGCGAAGTCATTAATTTTTTATAAGGCTAATATATTTTATTGAAAATCGCTTTGGTTTATTTGAAAAGGTAAGATATGTTTATTTAATGGAATTATAATCGTGATTCTGGATGGTTAGAATAAATATTGGGTGCGCTGGATGGGATTATAAAGATTGGATAGGTCCTTTTTATCCTAAACTGCTCGAATCACACAATAGACTTGGTTATTATGCAAAATATTTCAATATTATTGAAATCAACAACACATTCTACAGTCTTCCTAAATTTTCAGTCGTTCAAAATTGGAAAGAACAAACTCCAGCAGATTTTAAATTCGCAGTTAAAGTCTGGCAAGAGATTACTCATAATTTCAAAAACGCTAACATAGAAGATTCAGTCCTGCAATTTTTTTATAGACTATCTCCTTTAAAAGAAAAGATCTTCGGCTATTTATTACAATTCCCTCCATGGTTTAAATACACTGAAAAGCATTTTCACCAACTTAAATATCTAATAAGTGAACTCCCTACTGAGAATATGTACTTCATTGAGTTACGTGATAATTCTTGGTTTATGGAAGATCTGCTATACGAAGTATTAAAAAATTCGAAAATTATCTTAGGGACAACGTATATGCCGGGAATTAAAGCTTACTATTTGCCAAGACAAAAAACATATTATATTCGCCTAATTGGTGATCGCGAATTAACAGTCTTTGATAGAGTCCAAAGAGATCAAGAAGAAAGAATAAACGATCTTCTTAGAAACCTACAAATGATTGAGAAAATGCCTAATATTTATGAAATTTTCATAATTGTGAATAACCACTTTCAAGGTAACGCTCCCGAATCTGTAAACTTGCTAAAGAAGAGGCTTAAAATTCCACTAAGAGAGTTCAACGAACAGAAGAAATTATCTGATTACTTTTGATTTACGTATCTATAGAAATAAAAAAAAAGGAGTAATTTAAAGTATATTCATGAATATGCTTATCCCGAAACCCCAAAGTAAAATTCCCTGAACAAATCCGAAGACCATTATAACGAATGCAACAGGGGGCCATGAAAGGAATTTTGAAATTGCCTGAGGCAATTTAATGAAGAATTTAGCTATAAAGGCAACGAGTGCTGTTACAATTATGAATATTATAATTAGTAACAATTTTGGGTTAATCCAACCGGCAATCCATTCCACTGCTGAATCTGGAACGATGAGTGCTAAAATAAAGACGGTAGCTGATGCTGCAATAAGGCCAAGGATGCTAGAGAGTGGTAGATCATTTACCGGTTTAAAAAACATAGCGATTCCAATAACAATCAAAAATATACATGTAAAATGATCAGCATGAGGTGTTATATCACCGTATTTAAAACTTGGTGGAATGTCCAGGATTAAACCCATAGCTCCTGCCCAGATACAAAGGATTCCAACAACAACACCGGAGTAAGAGATAATTCTTAAGATAATTCTTAAGAATTTGGAAATGGTAGATTCCGATTCCGATTTTCTTTTGAAGAATGATCCTCTACGTTTACTTTCAAATCCAACCCAAGTTAAGGCTATAACTCCGCTAATAAGCACAAATATTCCCGCTGATTCTGAAACCCAACCAAAGAAAGCTGATACATAGGACCAAATTATTTCTGTTTGAAATATCAAATATATCACTTATAAAAGGTAAATTTTAATTATTAGATCGAGTATGCTTTTAAATATTTATTGAATTGCTGCGACTTTATAATCATTCGCTATTACATATTATAAAATTTTAAATATTCGAACTTTATCTTCTTTTTATGGATACTATCGATAATTTAAAGAAATTAGGACTCAAAGAAAATCGAAAATATTTAATTCTGGTAATTTGGCTTCTTGTAAATATTACACTTATTCAACTCCCTTTTGACTTCTCAGTACAAATTTTTGCTATTAACATTAATTTATTAGATTTAATCGGTGTAGTAACATATCTCCCTTTTCTAACGTTCTTGGTCTTTACATTTTTATATTCAATTGTAGCTAAAAAGGATGTGAAAGAAATTGCTTCGTGGAAAGTATTACTAACATTCTTCTTGACTCTCCCACTAATGTTCTTCTTGATACCAATTATGGTAGGGATTTTCTTATTCTCGCTATTTTCTTATGTTTTCTTTACTTCGTGGTTTATCTTATATGGTGCTTATCTTTCAAGCAAGAGATTAGATGATAGTCTTAAACGGCGTGTTCATAGCTCATTTTACAGGGTGATTCAATTTTTTGGTGGTTCTATTCTTTCAATCGTTCTATTAGTTGCTTATATATTTGGATCGCAAACTATTGGAGACTTAGTAGGTTTAACATTTACTCAAGCTGTTTATGATACATTAAACTATGCCGTAATTTTTATTGGGATAATTGTAATCCTTTTTATAATCGTTGGAATTGTCTTCATGTTTAAAAGAATCTTTAACGCTTGGTTAGGGATGTTTTCGTTATCAGTGGTAATTTATACTTTTTATTTATTGATAAAGATTTTTTTAGCTTTAAGAAGCACAGGTGGAGTGGACAGTTCAAGGGCAACCCAAGTTATTATGTTAATTGTAGATTTATTAATATTGCTATATTCAATTAGCACCCTAATGGGTTCTCAAGCTGAACTTTTAAGTAAAAAAATTGGGATAAAACGAATTGGGGTTGACTCCGTTTTAATTTGGCTAGTGTTCTCAAAGGTAGCTTACGAATTTATTCATAATTATCCATTTACGCTATTTAGTGGCTTTGCATACATTGATTTCATAGATCTCTTGGACGAAGCTATTATCAATCTTCTAAAGAATATCGGTGTTTTAATTTTCTTCCTAATTCTATTAGTCGCTCTTGGTTTTCATCAAATAAAGAAATATAATCTTAACGAGAGGAAGTTTAAAGTTAAAGTCGATCAAGAAGTTAGAGATTTATTAAGCCCAGTAGAATTCATAGAACAAGTGAAAGAACCCCTCCATGCCGTCGAGTCCTTAGATGAGCAAGATAATGGTAATTCAAATTCTTACGAAGAAGAGAAACATGATTCTGAATTCACTGAATAAGTAAATATATAAGAGTTATTCTCCTCATAATTTTTTTTCTTTTAAGTTTTAATCAATAAGAAATTACTAATTCTAAAGAGATTAATCCTTTAATAACTAGTTTTATTAACCATTAAATTAAAACAAATCATACGTATATGTTGGGTGCTTTCTGAAATGAGCGATAATGATATTCTAATGGATAAGGAATTGTTTCTCGAAAAGTTTGAAAAAATGTCGTTAAAAATCGAACAATTAAGTTCTGAAATTTCAAAAATGAAAGAGAAATTAGATAAAACTAACAAATTTAATAGGAGTTTCGGATTAGAGGCAATAAGAAACTCGAAACCCTTAAGTTTCGCAAAAGAGATTCAAGGCATAAGAAGTCCTACAAAAAGATACATTATGTCCATTAGAACAGTGTCTGAATTGTGGAAAGGCAGAAAGAACGATTTTTTAATTGCCATTAGGCAACAAGAAAATGAAACACACTTGGATCTGAAAGCACTAGGTATCAGAATTCCTATTGATGATACGAAGAATCTTACTACTTTAACCAAAGAAGTGCTTTCAATGCTCTATATTTCTAGCGAATTAAAGGGTATAGAAATCACCGAAATATTAAGAGAAATTATTTCTCAGATCAATAAGGAAGGGCAAAACATGGTACATGAAGTAAAGCAAAACATGCTACTTAAGTGAGTACAAATTTATATTTGTATTAAATTAAAAAAAAAAAAAAGAGTTTCCTTTCTTATTTTCGATACACACCATATTTGTGGACTGCATCGGTCATTGCTTGCACATTTTCGTGTCTTGCTTCATTAGGAATCCCAGAAACTCCACCGTCAACGAGATAACCTCCGCCATCCTTGCATCCATCGATCATTTTTTTGACGTATTCTTCAACAGCACTGGGTGGACCACCAATCAATAGTGATGCTGGAACATTACCTCTTATACATACATAATCACCCATCATCTCTTTTACCTTAATAAGATCTGTATCGTGAAACCAGTATACAAGTTTTCCTTTATGTTTCTTAGCAAATTCTGCTAAAAATTCTAGTCTATCACTATATCTTCCTTCGAAGAAGGGTAGAGGTATTATGTCATTTTTGATCATTCCCTCCATAACTGCTGTTAAACTTGGCCAATAAAATTCTTCAAATTGCTCATTACTCATAAATCCATTGGCACCTCTATGTAATGGAATGAAAGAAAGTGGAATAGTATTTTCATCAGGTTTTCCGAGGAGCGCATCAAACATATCCATAGACCCTAAAATATGATCAACAAATATGTCACATGTTCTTTTTAATTCTTCAGGATTCCTATACATATCAATCATGGCACCCCGCATACCCCTTAAGGAATCTGAAACCATATCAAAAGGGGCCATCCCAAAACCAACCTGCCCTGCTACCGGGTTACCTAATTTCTTCATTGTTTTATTATATGTCCTCATCCCCAGAACAAGACCTATCATTTTTCTCAGTGTTTTTTTGAATTCTTTTACCATTTTTTTAACTTCTTTATCAATAAAAAACATAGGTATCCCTACAGGTGCTAGTATTGTAAGTGCACTTGCTAGAGGTAATTTTTCAAAAGGTTTTAGCACTGAATTTTGACGTGGTACAATGTTTCGAAGCATAAAACCGGTAACATCCGTTAGTAATTTTTCGTATTCATCTGCTTTCATCCATTCTGTTTCTAGAAATTGATATGGCTGATGATCTCCTAAACGATAGTTTGGATTCGAAGCCCCAGGCCACTTCATCGTCCTGACTCCAACAAGATCGTTAAGTTTTCCAACGACAGGTAAAAAGAGTGTAGGGTATAAATCCCATTTATAGCGACTATATACTTTAAGACAAGTTTTGCCATATTTTCTACCTTTGTACAAGGCATCTTTATGAGACATCCCTCCCTGAATAGGAGCAAAAAAAATATCTGCGAATGGTGTGATTGGTACGCGATCCGGTTCTTTTACTGCAATGGCATCTCTCACTCTCTGAGTTTTTTCTTTAATAAGTTGTTCTGAATCCGTTTTACCCATATTGACTACACCCCCATCCATTTAGCTGCTATATTTACAGCATCAACAGCACTTTGACCATACACATCAGCGCCTACATATTCAACAATTCTTTCATCGATCGTTCCACCACCAATCATGATTTTCACACTTTCCCTTAACCCAGCATCTGTTATCCTATCAATAATTTCTTTCATTGAGTCATATGCGAGAGTTAGAAAACCACTTAAAGCTAAAACTTTAGGTTTAAACTCCTTCAAGCTCTGAATGAATTTTTCAGCAGGAACATCTACTCCCAAGTCCAGTACTTCGAATCCATTAACATCTAACATGAATTTCACGACATCTTTCCCTATATCATGAATATCTCCTGCGACAGTGCCTAATAACACTTTTCCTTTTTTTTTCTCAGAAGTTTGGCTTTCCTTCAATACCGGTTCAAGTATCTCGAATATCTGTCGTAAAATCTCTCCTGACATTATTAATTCTGGAATAAAATATTCTTTTTTACTGAATTTGTCCCCTATAATTTTCATTGCATTCTTAACATCATCCATTATTTTAAGGGGATCCTCATTGTTTTGGAGCCTTTCTTTTACCATTTCATTTACTTTATTTTCATTTAATTCTACGATTTCGCTTATAAAATCCATATTAATCAACATATTCTCTTTAAAAGTTATTTTATATTACACTCTACCTTTGATATTAGCAACTATTTAAAACTTCCTAAAGAAATTAAGGCAAAAATTATTTACTATTAATATTAGCTTGAATTTTCGTGAAACAGAAGTTTCACGATGTGAATTTTTTAATTTTTTTCAAGTTGTTGATATTTCCTACTAGCAGAATCTTATTAGGAATTGTTAAATATTTCAAGAACATTTTTATTGATTAATAATTAAAATGCAAAATTAATTTTGTAGAGATGAGATAGATTGGAATATGAAGATATTTTGTTTGAAAAAAAAAATGGGATCGCCCGTATTACCATCAATCGTCCTCAACGTTACAATGCTTGCACACAGCAGACAGTCCATGAATTGATTGACGCCTTTAATCGGTGTATGGATGATGAAATAGGCGTTGTTGTATTTACTGGTATTGGCGAAAAAGCTTTTTGTACTGGTGGTGATCAGACCACTCGCGAAAAGGGAGGCTACAAAGGAGGGTATATGTTGCCCTTAGAAGTTGGTTGGCAACATGTGACTCGTTTAATTCGCACTTTACCAAAACCCGTTATCGCTCGCGTAAATGGATATGCAATTGGGGGTGGGCATGTCTGGCATGTAGCGTGTGATCTCAGCATCGCAGCAGAACACGCTCAACTTGGACAAGCGGGTCCTCGTGTTGGGTCTTTTGATCCTGGCTACGGGACGGGCGATTTAATGCGTACGGTTGGAATAAAACGTGCGAAAGAAATTTGGTTTCTTTGTCGTAGATATACGGCACAACAAGCCTTGGATATGGGTTTGGTAAATGCTGTTGTACCCCTTGAAAAACTAGACGAAGAAATAGAGAAATGGTGCCAAGAAATTTTGGAAAAGAGCCCAACTGCTTTGAAAATGTTGAAATTTTCGTTCTTGGCAGAATCAGACGGTACTCCTGGTATTACAC
>Ga0209979_1000808_pt1 | contig 38431 bp, 28 predicted proteins | sample AnhtaG_FD_183114 | JGI IMG/M metagenome (GOLD analysis project Ga0209979, IMG submission 183114) | Deep subsurface microbial communities from Anholt, Denmark to uncover new lineages of life (NeLLi) - Anholt_01485 metaG (SPAdes) (version 2) | ecosystem: Environmental > Aquatic > Marine > Oceanic...
GTGAAAACGGTGTAATCCTCGTCCATCTCTTTCAAGGCTTGCCAGTAGAGGGTCAGACGTATAGTGTCGCCTCGCTTGACCGTACTATGATCCAGGTCATACTCCAAAAGCCTCACTCGGTCGCCCAGATCCACCTGTAAGGGATATCCGATGGGTTCAAACAACTTGAATACACACCACTCACAAGGCAAGCCCGTGTAAGCGAAGGCCAGCGCCCAACCAGGCGGCAGGGATTGGAAAGCGATTCTCCCCTCATCCCTGTCGAAGTACTGCGCGAGGAGAGCCTCCCTCCTCCAGAAGGTCTCCCGATCGAGGAGCACATATCCAGCTTCTTGTCCGGCAAGGTAGGCAGTGAATGCTTCCCATGTGGTGACGTCGGAAGGAATCGCCTTAAACCTGAGCTTCCCTGCATACTTCCAGTTTGGAAGGGTGTTGCTGGGTCCCCAGATGATTCGTTTATCCTTCCCAACCTCCCTCTCCAGCCACGACAGCACGTTCTCCCCATCGGCATTTCGCAAGCGGTCTGCCTCGAAGGGACTCTCCAGAACATGTCTGACCGCTTTCACGCTGGTCAAGGAGGCCCACAAGCCCAAACAGGCATAGAAGGCTACACAGCCTACCAAACCGATCGTCTTGGCTTTGCCACTCCCAAGCGGGAGAATCCGAGTTGAGATGGCCCGGCCGAGTCTCTGTATGAGGTCTGCGATAAACAGGTACACCATCGGGGCCAGGGGGACCGTAAACCTGGGCGCCGTATAAACCTGAGCATACCAGGCGAATAGCAAATAGAAGAGGACAAGCAGCATCGTGGTGAATATGGCCTTCTTCCTATTCGCCTCATAAAACGAAACGAAATCTCTTCTAAGATGGATCAAAGTAGTCAATATCACCACACCGACCAGCAGGCCAAAGGGTGAGCTAAGGAAATCGCATAGCGCTTCCCATCTGGGGATCAATGATTGCCCAAAGATGAGCCCTATCCTCTTCATGCCATCCCACTGTCTGGCCCCAATATCCCCTATCGTATGGGTCCTGATATACGTAAGAGCGGTGGGGAGGTTCTTCCCACTCGCGTATTTGTCCTCCCACCTATCGAACCAAATCGCATGGGTCATGGTGTAGTTGTAGAGTGGATTTCCGTACTCTCTGTAGTTGTAGACCAAAAGGGTGGAAGCGGCTATCAAATAGAACAGAAGATAAGCAATTACCTTCTTCTCCTTCAGGATCTTCGTCCTATATATGATCATCGCAGACAACAGAAAGGAGATCAGGAGCAGTTGTCCAGTCCCTTTGGTTAAGTAAGCCAGGCCAGCGCAGAGACCGGCCACCTTCCAGTAACGCCACTGCGAAAAGCCCCTGACCGTGTAATACCAACTGACAAAGAACAGCAGAACAAACAATGACTCGCATGTCGCCCTTGAGGATTCGCGCATGAATTCCTGATTAATACTGAAGAGAAAGGTAGCCAGAAGCGCTACATCGTCGTTGTACAAGCGTCTGGATAGAGCAAAGATAGTAACCAAGGCCATCCCGCCTATCGTCAGGCTAAGCAGCTTCGATTTCGTGAAGTAGGCCCATTCCCTCTCGGCAAACAATGAGATCAAAGCCGGATAAAGGGGATGCCTATTGCCATCCGTCAGGGCCTTGCGGTCCCTTATTCTCAAGCCTAGCCGTAAATAGGACCGCTGATCATATGTGCTTGAATTCCAATTCTGTCTCACCTCCATCAGCCCCACAGAGAGGAAACGGCCAATGATTAAAGCCAACAGAGCGAATATAGCGATCCTTTCACCCAAAGAAAGGTATCTATACACGGGTCTGCTATTCATGAAGAGGATCCTTACTGAACGACTATCACCTGCTCCAACAAGATTCGGTTTTCGGGCAGATGTCTTCCTTCCTCGTCGCCAGTGGGCAGCCGCTCCACCGTCTCGAGCAGATACATCCCCACCTCGACCTGATACTCGCCTGGAGGGGCGTCTGGTTTCAAAGGTATTTCGTATTCGTCGGGGATGACCTCGTCCTCACTCCAGTGGGTTGTCAGATAGTTGCCCTTCATGGGTGGATTGTCCCACTGTCCCCAGATGCGCCCCTGGGCATCAATGAGATGGGTGAAAACGGTATAACTTGCATCTATGGGACATCTGGCCCCCCAGTAGAGTGTGAGATGGAGCTTCCCGCCTGGCTCGACAGTGGCTGAGCCGAGGTCGTAGCCCAGGAAGATCACGCAGTCGCCTAAACTCGCCAGGCCGGGGCGCTCAACGGGAGGTCGTTTCTGGTAAATCTGGTGCTGATCATCATACGATTTCACCAGACGATAGTTCGTCTTCACCCATCTGATGTACTCTGGAAGCATGGCAAATCGGCCGCTCCAGGTGAGAACCACCCGAGCATCATACTCCTTGGTTGTGGTAATGAGTTCACCAAGCGTCAGATTTCCTGTCACTATTCTCTTGGCTGAGGGAACACAAAGGGATGGTGGCACCTTTCTCCCCGCCCGAAAGGCGATCATAAGTTCATCGGTCATAACGAAGTCTTCGGGCTTGGTTATCCGTTTCAGAAGGGAGACTACTTCTTGGGCGACCTCATCTCCAGGGGCAGACAATAGCCCTTGACCCGCCCGAATCGTCTTGGGCAATTCGAAAAGATAGAGGCTCAAGGCTACCAAACCCAAGAGAAGGAACATCCGCTGAGAAAAAGGTTGGTCAAGCGATTGGGGCAGCCTATGCCAGATTTGGCTAATGGCCACCCCACCCAAGATTGCCAAAGGAAAGAGCAAAAGAATGAAATGATGCCGCCAAAGAGGAGAGTGGGTTACCAAGATGACCAGGGTAAGGATCAGCCAACTGATAATAATCAATACACTCCTCGATCGTTTCAAAAGAAGCGATATAGTCCCATAGCTCGCTAGTGCGAACAGCCCGTAGTTACTCTTGAAGTAATGGCATATCTCTCGCAAGTTACAGGTAATATCTAGCAGCAAAGTGTCTTTGCTCTTAAGATAGGTGCCAATTACCTGGTCAAACATGACCTGCCCATCGTAGACCACTAGGCAAGGGAGAATGGGCGTGACAACGGTGAGAATCAGCATGCCCAAATCCTTGGTTATCCCCATCCAAGAGCGAGATGCACCTCTCCGAAGGAAAGTGGTAAGGGCTAAGGGAACGACAACAAAGGTGATCATCAATTTCATTAGCAAGCTAGCTGAAAAAACGCCCCCCGCTAGGGCCAACCACTGCCATTTTCCTGTGCGCAGGTAATAAAAGGCAAAGGCAATAGATAATGTAGCCAGGCTGATGGCAGGCAGGCCGATCATAACTGCCCTAGATAGCTTGAAGAAGCAAGACGCCGTCACCAGTATGGCCACGGCAGCAAGAGAGCCCAACTGACCGCCTAACTCCCGAGTTATCAGTGCTATCCCCAAAAGGCCAATGCTGGAAAAAAGGACGGCCACAAGCCGCCCTATGGCCACGGAATCACCAAAAAGTTTGAAGGCCACAGTTAAAAATAGGGTAAGGGCAGGAGGCTGATCGGACCAAATCTCGCTGTAGAGCCGATATCCCAACCGTGCCGTCCTCGCTTTCATCAAATTCAACCCCTCATCGAAGTCCCAGGCGAATCCCCCCAGGTGAGTCGCCCCCCAAACGAAGAAGCCAACGAGGAGACTCGTCAAGGCTAGCCAATAGACTGCGTTCTGGTTCATCAGTTTAGAGCACACTGTCTTGGTCATCTTGCCACCCGCACTCTGCTGTTCAACAGAACCCGGTCCTGGGGTATCCGTCTCCCTTCCTCGTCGAAGACAGGCAGTCGCTTCCCAGTGACTGCATCGTACATCCCTACCTCGATTCGGTACTCGCCTGCCGGGGCATTCGGCTTGACCGAAATCTCGTATTCGTCTACGGTGACCTCGCCTGGCAGCCATCCTGTCGTCGGGTAGGCTCCCCCTACGGGGATGCTATCCCTCTGGCCCCAGACTTGCTCCTCCCTGTCCAAGATATGGGTGAAGACTTTGTAGCTGGTCTTCATCTCCATTTGGGCCTGCCAGTAGAGGGTGAGGTGCAAAGTCCTTCCAGGCTTTATCTTGGTCTCCGCCAGATCGTAGCCGAGGAAGGTCACACAGTGGCCGAAATTGGCCTGCATAGGGTATTGGATCGCCTTGGGCACGGCAAATTGACGTTTCCGGCCCGCTATGGCCAACTCGGCGAAGACGAGATCTTCGCTCAACAATTTGTTACCAGAGGCCCTATCTACGAGGTTAAGGAGAAGTTGATATTTGCCAGAAGGGGCTTCAGCGTCGATAAGGGGGTCATACTGACCCCTCAGCATCTCGTCCTTCACCCATCGAGTAGTTGGATAACCCTTGCTTGCCAGCGGGAACTCTTCCTCGGCCCAAACGTTTCCCTCGGCATCTCTGACCTGCAATAGGAGATAGTAGTCCTTGTCCATTTGACGCAAGGCCTGCCAGAAGAAGGAGAGGTGCAAGGTCTCGCCGGGTTTGACCTCCGTGGCCGCCAGCTCGTAGCCTAACAACTGTACCTCATTCCCCAGCTCCTCCGTGAAGAGATGGGGGATGGCCAATTGTGCGATGGCGGGGGGCACACTGGGCCTGGTCACCTCCAACATTCCCAGGGGATAGTCGAACCCATATGGCGCAACATCTTGACTCAAGACCTCGAGCCCCTCCCAGGTATCGAGAGGGCGGAGCCGAGCTATTATCTGATACCGGCCTGGCGGGGTGCCGGGGAAGACCGGCAGCTTGTAGTAATCGAGAACTACTTCGCCAACCGGCCATTGGGAGGTAGGAAACTGAACCGCCCTCTCCAAGCCCTTATCATCCCAGTAGGTCTCGGTCTCGATGTCCATCAACTGCCTCTGCCCCAATCCCCACAGCTTCCCCTCCTCATCAATCAACCTGAGGACCAAATAGTAATCTTCCTCCATGTGTGTCAATGAACGCCAGCGCAGAGTCACCACCAGCTCACCGCCGGCCTCGATTCCATGAAGGCCCACCGACCTCGATGGATCTGTCAGATCCATAGGCCCATCCCCCCAGGCAAGGCCGGTCAACATTATCCTATCGCCGAAGTTTATGTCCAAGGGCGAGGGCATCAGCTCGTCCAGATGGTACACTTCGAGGAGTCGGTAATCGTACACCACCCGGCCAGCAAGGTGAAAATGATCCTGCACATAGCGATGAAAATCGTCGTAGTCGCGTAGGTTGGCCAATTGATGAGCGCCCTGAGCAATGTTCACCAGCACCATCTCTACCTGCTTCTCCTCGATCTCTTGGATCAGATCCTTGCCCAATATCTGTCCCCCGAGGGTGGCCCCCCTTGACAAACCAGTCCCCAAAGGGGTATTCTTCCTTCGAGCATAGAAATTGAGGCCGAGGTAATCGGACAGCACGTAGTCATCCTCCCCGGTATGGGTTTGGATGTATTCCGCCAAAGGCTCGGTATCATTTTCGCTCCAACCGGCCACCAGGCGATTCTTGCGCCAGGAGGGCCAGAGGGCCAAAGCTATCAACAGAAGGACGATGACGGAGTTCGCTCCCTTGCGTAGGCGACGGGCCTTCTGCGGATCGCTGCCAGACAATAGAGAGGCTGCGAAGAGCGTGGCGAGTGATGGCACCAGGTGCACCAGGTGTCGCCCCCCTAACCCACGGGAGAGGAGTAGAAAGGTCGCTGCGGTCGGTATCTGGCAGGCGAAGACCGCCTGAAGGCTATCCTTTGACCTGAGGCTCCTCACGAGAGCAGGGATAGTCAGGAGGAGTAAGAGGGGATGGCCAAGGAAATAGTCCAAGTAGAGCCTCAGTCCCTGAAGGAAGACCTGAAGGCGGCTCAACTCGCTCCCTTGTCTCAGGTGGTGCCCCAAGATGGCGGCGAAGAGGTTAGGGGTCAGGCAATAGAAGAGGGCGAAAGCTGCACTTACCAAGGCGATGTAGGGAGCCAAAAACCAAAAGACCCTCTCTGCAGCTCCCCTCACCTGGCTCCTGAGAGTTATCTCGGCGAGTCCCTCTAATTGGACACCAGATCCAATTTTGGCTCCTGGCAGCGTGGCGCCGACCCGACTCGAACAAGTTCGAACGTCTGTTGCCCTGTCTTCGCTGAACGGCTGGGCCTGACGCCGTTCCGAACTCCTGAGATATGGTCTAATGGCATCGTAAGCCATGAACAAGACACAGCCAGCCGGGGGCAAGAAGCCGAAGAGCCTGGAGAGAGTGGCCATGGCGAAAAGGAGGCCTGAGACGGCCAAACCTCGCCGCCTGTTAGGGTAGGAGCAGACAAAGACAAACATCCCCGCGGCGGAGTAAAGGAGCATATAGGCCTCGGGTCGGAAGAAACGGGCCGACCAATAGACATCCCGGTGTACCATGAACACAGCCATGGCAAGCAAGGCCGTTCTGGCGTCGAAGACCCGCCTGACAGTGAGATAGAGGAAGACGGCGCTTAAGACCACAGCTAAGGCGCTGGTCGCCCTCAAGGCCAGGAAAGAGTTTCCAGAGAGCTTGAGGAGCAAAGCGCCCGGGTAGAGGAAGAGAGGCAGCTTTGGCGTAAGGAAGTCGCGGTAGGGCATCTCCCCCTTTCCTATCCGCCAGGCAGCATAGAGGTAGCCTCCCTCATCGTCGTAGGCTAACCAGCGATCAATGTCATAGAGGTAGTAGGCGAGGCCTAGGAGTAGGATGGCCAATGCGATGAGTTCTGCGTACTTCTTGCTGAATTCCACTGTAAATCCCCTACCTTACCTTCACCTCTCCCAGCAATATGCGTTTCTCGGGCACCCTTTCACCATTCTCGTCGAAAACCGGCAGTCTCTTCCCAGTCTCCGAATCGTACATTCCAACTTCGATAATGTACGCCCCCGGCGGTGCATCGATAGACACAGGGATTTCAAACTCCTGCACGATCACCTCCCCAGGAAGCCAGTCAGTGGTTGGATGAAACCAACCCCAGGCGATTTCATCTTTCTGACCCCACATGTTCTCCTCTCTGTCGAGGAGGTGGGTGAAAACCTTGTAAATGCGCTCCATCCGCTGTTTGGCCTGCAAATACAAGGTTAGATGAAAAGCACTCCCTGCCTCCACTGCCGGGTTGTCGATAGTGTAACCCAGGAGCTCAACTTTATGATCCAAACTCGCCCTCTGAGGATTCTGTATGGAGGACGGTTCAAAGGCAAGGTAAATACGGTGGTCTTCACCGTAGGTGCAGGCCAGGTAGTAGCGGCCTCTCAGCCAATCCATGAAAGCAGGCAAGCGAGGCAAACGTTCAATCCAACTGATAATGGCTTTAGGCTGGTACTCTTCTGTTGCAGCGATCAACTCCTCAGCCGTAAGCAACCCGATCTTTATCCTCTTGCCTGAAACGGTGCAAAGCGACGGAGGTACCCTCCTCTCAGCCAGGAATGGTATTATCGGGTAATCGGTGATGATGAAATCGTCGGCAGCAGTTGTCTGTTCGATATAGCGCACTGCTGATTCCTGGCTCTCATAAGTAGGAGCTGCCAGAAGATCCCTATTCGTTCTCAGAATCCCGGGCAGGCTTGTAAGATAGACCCCCAAAGCAATCAAACCTAGGATAAGAAGTGCCTGTGAACGCGATGTCAACGCGGAAATCCGGCGTAGATGATCCCAAATCTGCTGGCAGGCGATCCCGGCCAAGACCCCTAGGGGTAAGAGCAGAACCACGAGGTGATGCTTGGGCCACATAGGGGAGCGTACTAACAAGGCTATGACGGTCACACATAGCCAGGTTAGAATGACTAGGGTTTCCCTCCAGCGTGTTCTCAAGCCAGGTATGATGCCATATAGACCCAAGGCCAGGAGGCCATAGTTGTGGACGCTCAAGTAGCGCCATATCTTTCCTGCGTGGGAAGCTACTTTGGGATCGTAAACCTGGCTCGATCGGAGTTGGGTGACCACCACTTGATCGTACATGGCTCGCCAATCGTGGCGTGATAAGCCGATCAAAATGGGTAGGATCACAGCTAGGGCAAACAGCCCCAAATCTCTCGCTCTCTCTCCCCAATCTGAGCGTCCCTCTTTTTGGTGAGAAAGGAGAATGGTGAGGCCAAGGGGGATAAGAACCAATGTTGCTGTTGCCTTCACTAGGAAGCCCATTGCGAAGACAATCCCGGCCAAAGCCAGCCATCGCCTGCGACCGGTACGTAGCCAGCCGAACGTGAGAGCCAGGGACAGGGTGGCTAGGCTGATAGAAGGAAGGTCAGGGGAGACAACAGCACGGGATAGCCAGAAAACGTTGGGCGCGATGGCCACTATCACTACGCTGACCAAGCTGCCAACGGGCCCTCCAAGTTCGTGGCTTAGTAGAGCCACACCGAGTAGACCCAAGGTCGCTGAGAGGGTAACCACGGCACGTCCTACAGCTACCGAGTTGCCGAAAACAGTAAAACCAAGCAGTATTAGCTCAGCGAAACCTGGCAACTGATCTCTCCAGATGTCAGAATATAGAAGGTAACCCTTCTGCATCAAGAAGACTGCCATTAGATGCATGCCTTCATCAACGCCCCACTGGAACCCTCCCAAATGGGCCAATTGCCAGAAGCAGAGGACAATGAGCAGACCTGACAAAGCCAGTATGTAGGCTGTTCCTTTAGCCACACCGGACACCTTTTTCCTCATTCCGCGACCCTCATTTCGCTATCCAGTAGGATCCTGCCTCCCGCTAGCTTCTTTCCTGCCTCGAATGCTGGCAGCCGCTCTCCTGTCTCCAAGTCGTACATTCCTATCTCTAACAGGTATCTTCCCTCTGGTATCCCCTCCTCCACGGCTATGTGGTATTCGTCCGCGATCACTTCTCCGTGCTGCCATTGCGTCGTCGGATGCCTGCCGTTCATCGGAATGCCGTCCTTCTGACCCCAGAGCCTGTTGTCCTCACCCAGCAGGTGGGTGAAAACCGTGTAACTGATCTTCATCTCCTTTGCAGCTCGCCAGTAGAGAGTCAGGTGTATTATATCGCCAGCCTTGATCTCCTCTGCCTTAAGATCATATCCCAGCAACGCCACCGTCCCTCCTAGATCGACCTCCCTTGGATGCTGGATCCGGGGAACCTCAAAACGCCGGCCCTGGATCTCCATCTGCGTCAGTACGCAAGGCTTTCCTAGCAACGATCTTCCTTCAGCATCCAAGAGATCGATTTCCAAGGTCCCTTCTACGTACGGCGCTTCCGGATCCACCCCCAGCTCATATCGAGTCCACAGTGCCTCACCTTCCCTCCATCGACTGGTAGGGTGATACTCGTTTCCCAACACATACTTTCCCTCTGCCCAGACTCCATTCTCTCCCCTCAACTGCACAGCGAGTTCATAATCCTCATTCATCTCTCTCAGCGCCTGCCAGTAGACTGTCAGTGTAAACTCTTCCCCAAAAGCCACTGCCTCCTTATCCAAGCCGTACCCCAGAAGCTTCAGCTGGCCTGCCAGATTCCTCTCAAGCGGATGTTGTATTGTTAGATCCTCGGGAGAGACTACAAACGGTGAGCTCCTGACTTCTATCGTCCCCAGTTCGCAGCTCTCGCCCAATAGTACTCCCTTGCTATCTCGTATTTCTAGCCTCTTCCCGTTGGTTTGGTCGTAGAGCCCAATTTTCAACGTGTATCTCCCTGGCAGTGTGCCTTTCACCAGTGATACACTGTAGCGGTCTACCACTACCTCCCCAGCCCGCCAACCACCAGAGGATACTAGGGCCTCATTCATCAACCATTTATCCCCCTGTCCCCATATGCGGCCCTGCTCATCGACGAGATGGATGAAGGCCGCGTAGTGCCGATTCAGATCTCGTAGAGCTTCCCACTCGAAAACTACCCCCAGCTCCTTGCCCCACTGTGCTACCTGATCAACGAGGCCATACCCTCTCAGCAGTAAATCTCCTTCAAAGTTCAGGCCTAGAGGTGACTGGATGGCGGTGATCTCAAAGGAGGTGGGGGCGAAGGCCTGATAGAGGTTGAGGGCTATGTCAGGGTACACATGCTCCTCTACCTTGAACATATGGATAGTCAATTGATGGTCGATCAGTTCCAGGGTAGAATTAGGATCTTCCTCCAGATACTTAACATACCATATTCTTCGTCGCTCTCCGGGAATCTCTTGCAACTCGGTCACTATTTCTGCCTCACTCCAGCCGCTGTCCATCGCATAGAGCGGCAAATCCCCGTCGTAGTGTTTGGTGAAGAGGGAAGGCTTGCTGACCAGGATCACATCCTCATCGGCTTTGGCGTGGCTGGTGATGTATTCCATAGGCGTTCGATAGCTGAAGTTTGGATATACCCAAGCATAGTCAATGCCGTGTAGGCTGACGGTATACTCGGGCTCTTGGCTCTCGTAGTACCGGTCTATGATCTCCGGGTTTAGGGCTCGCTGTACCTGGTTAACGTAGATGACCACGTAGTCCGTCGTTGCAGGATCGTAACTTTCAGTATGGACCGTCCGTCCCACGAAAAAGGGCGCAAAGTCGGCCGTATAGCGAAGAGCGACGCGGAGCTCACGGGCACCTTCCTTTTGGTTCAGGTAGTTAGCCGCCTCTTCCAGGCCCTCTCCCCAACCCACCAACAGTGTGTGGGGTGCCTGAGTGCTTCCTCCCACGAGCGGGTTATAGTAAGGGAAGTAATAGGGGTGGTAAGGCAGAGTTAAGCCAGCCGATAGCAGAAGTACCAAGACCACCGCGATTGAATGGAAGTTGACTCTGTTTATCCTTCGATTCATCGTCTCAACAAGGTGATTGAGTCCAGCAGCGGCGACGATGTCCAGAGCCGGGAAAATGGGCAGGATGTAGCGATCGAACTTCTTTTGACCAATGGTCATGAAGCCTGCAAAAAGGATGCCATAGGCTACAAGCTCAACCAGGACAGTTCTCTGACCTTGCTCATTCTTAATGAGTAGGATCGCAGACAACATGAGGCCAAGCACGACCAGAGGAGTCGTCCTGAATGCCCAGGCCACAGGATAGAACCAGGGGCCTGGGTCGGGCCTCATCTGCCCCCAGAAGAAGTTCAGGTTGCCATGAGGCCGCTCGGCATAGTCGAGAGACGTGTCTAGCACCCCCGTGATCGCACCTACCGGATCGACCCACAGAGCCGGCCAGAGCGCGAATCCAATCAGCCCGGCAACCAACGCCCACAGCAAGAATTCCTTCCCTATCTTGAGAAGTGATTTCCCTGAGTCACGTCCGGAGGTGACGAGCACTAAGCCAGTGAATGGCACCAGGAAGAGAGCCGGAGCTTTGTTCAAAGCGGCCAAGGCAGCGGCGGCTCCCGATAAAGCTAGATAAGGCCAGGGGCGTTGGCGTTTCAGATAGAGCAACAGGCCTAGAAGCGAGATGGTCATAAAGGACGTGATTATGGCATCCAGATGCAACACGCGAGAGAGTGCCAGGTAGAATGGATCCAGGGCTATCAGGATCGCAGCGATAAGGGCGGTTCGGCGGTCTAGGAGCTGACGCACCATGAAATAGATAATCACCACACTGGCAGCCGTCAGTATAGCCACACCACACCTGGCTGCGAAGAGATACCTGGACACTTCTGTCAGCGTCTCGGCGGAGGTGGCCTTGATTATCTGCGTGACGTTCGTCTCCTGGCATATCGTTTGCCATTTGCCTGTGGGATCGGGTGGCATGCTCAGTGTCCCAATCCACATAGTGATCACCCCTGGATGGCCAGTCTGATAGGTTCGAGCGAAATCGCCTCGGGCCAGGCCCGCGCGGAAGTTGATGGAGCGGCAGGTCCACTTCAGCTCATCCGGAGTGATGAAAACATCCAGATCAAGGATTCGAGGGAGCAGGGCTAAAACGAAGATGGCGAGAACTATTAGCGCCTCCCATCCTTCGACTACGCTCAGGACAGGCTTTGCTTCGTGCTTTATCTTCATGGGATGACAGTCACCTCTCCCAATGGGATAGTATCTCCAGCTATGTCCCCCCATTCATTGAATACTTGCATCCGTCGGCCGGCCGAGGGCTCGTACATGCCGACGAGGATAGGATACCTCCCGGCTGGAGTGTGGGGGTCGATCAATAGACTGTATCTATCCACGATCACTTCGCCCGGCACCCAGGTTGTAGTGGGGCGAGTTCCGCAGGCCGGCACGTGGTCTTCTTGCCCCCAAATGTGATCAGTTTCCAGGTGAACGAAGACCTTGTAGCCTTCCTCCAACCTCTCAGACCCTTGCCAATACAGCGTCAAGAGCAAGACATCGCCTTGCCTTATCTGACTACTATCCAAGTCATAACCCACAAGCTTGACCTTGTTCTCCAGGCTTACTTCAAATGGATATTGAATGAAGTCAACAGGGTTAGAGGTCGGTATTCCGGCGTCCAACTCGGGCGATGTCATTTCGCTGTCGTAAAGAGGCTCGTAGTCTTCCACTCTGTAGGTTGTGACTCCAGGCAGGTTAGCTTGCCCGCGTTCGTAGATGCGCAATTTCGGTTCGTCATCTACCGACACTATGCTCGTGAGCCCGTATTCCTCTTCTATCTCGTCGAGAGGGATCCTTTGCTCGTCCTGGACATTCTCAGCGACGAAGTAGTACTGCGGGTTGTAGGAGCAGCGCAGTTCCCCGCGCGTGTACCAACGTGTGATATAACTCTCCTCATTGCTGTAATAGTCGCCTTTTAAGACACCCGCTTCATACAGATAACCTATGACCTTCCATCCAGCTCTATAGGGGAATCCGAACCATCCCTCCAATTGGGGAAGCTCATCGCCGTAAAAGGTCCAGTAATACCTATTCTTATGCTCGGGATATGTTCGCTTGTAGTCCGGATTATGTTGGACGAAGACAAAATAGATATAGTAGGCACAAATCACGTATAGCACTGCAAAAACCAAATTCCAAACTCCAAACTCCAAATTCCAACTTCCTACCTCCAATTTCCAATTTCCAATTTTCAATTTCCGAATCCTATCCAAGGCTATCCCCCCCATGAGAGCCCAGGAGGGGAAGAATACGTAGAAATGCGTCCTGGGGGTTGCGAACAGAAAAGCGTAGAAGAGAAAGGGCAAGGCCCACCACAGGAGGCTGGCTTTCACTTCCGGCGAAGGGTCCCGGGAAAACAAAAGCACTATTAAGAATACCATAAAGAAGCCGATTGTGCAATCCAGCCTCCCAATCTGCCACATTGAGGGAGATATGAACATCGCTCCGAGACCTGCGATGAACAGAAGAGGAAGGAGGATGGCTACATATCTCCTTGAAGAAACCTTATGCAGTTGGACGACAACCATTATCACCGATAGGAATATCAGGACAACAATATAGTATGTGGAGTTGTACACCGTGCTCATAGCGAAGAACTCGTTGAGGTTATTATACAGTATACGCTCCCCAGCCATAGTTCTGGCCGCAAGGTACACCTGGATCTCTTCGAAATATGGGTGGCGTATTAGAGGCACGTAGAATGCCGAGAGGAGACAGAGAACGATGAGCGAAGACACGAGCAGAGATGGAAGATCGCTCTTGAAGCAACTGGGGCGCAGGCGAGACTTCTTCAGACAGAGGTAGGCTATTATCGGCACCGCGAAGACGGCATCGTAGTGAGCCAGAAGGCCCACTCCAAGGAACAACGCGCCCAACACCGCATACGGATGCCCGTTGGCCTCCTCTCGGTAGAAGCGATAGTAACATAAGATGGAGAGCGCCATCATCAAGAATACGATGCTTTGGTATTGAACGATGCGGGAGAAGGCGATAAAGTAGCCGTTGATGCTCAGGAGCAAAGCGGCGACAAGACCGACGGAATCGTTGAACATCTCTCGGCCGATGAGATAAACAACGATTATCCCTAAGAGGTTGGCCAGGGCAAAGGGGAGCCTAGCTGCAAATTCGTTGATCCGGCCCACGAGGGAGTAGAAAATGGCCGGGATCAATATCTCCGCCGGCCCCTTCTTGTGCAGGAACAGCACATCATCTCGGCCTTGAATGGCCCCCACCGCCTTCAGCATCACTTTGGCCTCATCGTCCTGAAATTCAGAGTAGCCGAGGAAAGTGAGCCTGAAGAAGGAAGCCAGAACAACGATTAAGATAACCTGCCAGATGACGCTTTTGGGCAAAGGGCTCCATTGGCCGCTCGAGTCCCCCCCTCGCATGAGGCATAGAGTAAAGATGAGAATAAGAACATCGTAGGCGAAGAGCACTAGGCGAGGCGTGATTGCCCCTGGCAGGAAATGGATCACCAAGCCATTCAGAACCAAAAGGGCATAGCCGGTTCCAAGGGTGAATACAACCCTCTCCACCAGGTTCAGAGGATCGGTCTTTGAGAAAAGAAGAAGCGTGAGTATGTAACCTGGCAGAAAGCAAACCAGGAGGAAGCTAAAGGAAAGCTGCAGGGGAGTGAGTTCCGTAGAGAGTATGACTACATTCGCTAAAACTGTTCCAACAAAGATGCAGATACATCTTTCCAACTTCCAACTTCCAACTTCCAATATCCAACCTCCAACTTCTCTTTTCAAGACCTATCGAGGAACTCGCGCACCGCATAGATCGGCTTGTTCTGGGCCTCGTAGTAGGTGCGCACCACCAATTCCCCCAAGAGCCCCATGCTTATCAACTGCACGCCCAGCACCATCAGCAATATCGCCAGGAGGAGCAGAGGCCGGTCGCCAATGTCCTGGCCGAGGGCAAACTTGACGAAGGACAGATACCCTCCCAGGCCGATGCCCGCGACGAAGCTTATCAGCCCTAGCCCACCGAAGATTTGGATCGGTCTGGTGGAATAGCTCAGTAGGAAGCGCACTGTCAGGAGATCCAGGAGCACCCTGGCAGTGCGGGAGAGGCCATACTTGGACTTGCCGAAGCGCCGAGGGTAGTGACGCACGGATACTTCAGCCACGGAGACCCCCATCCAGTTGGCGATGGCGGGGATGAAACGGTGCAATTCACCATAGAGCTGAACATTCTTCACCACCTCACGGCGATAGGCCTTCAGGGAGCAGCCGTAGTCGTGGAGGTGAACCCCAGTGACCTTGGAGATGAGCCAGTTAGCCATCATCGAAGGGAGGCGGCGGGTCAGGAAGGGGTCCTTGCGGTGCAGCCGCCAGCCGCTGACCACATCGTATCCCTCCTCGATCTTCTCCAGGAGCAGGGGGATGTCGGCGGGGTCGTTCTGGAGGTCGGCGTCCATGGTGATCACCACCTCACCCTGGGAGCGGTCGAAGCCAGCGGCGAAGGCTGCCGTCTGTCCGAAGTTGCGGCGGAAGCGGATCACCTTGAGACGCTCATCGCCCTCATGCAGCCTCTTGAGGATATCGAAGCTCCCGTCAGTGCTCCCATCATCTACGATGATGATCTCATAATCTCGGCCTATCTCCTCCAGAGCGGCCCTTAATTGCGCGTAAAGCGGCTCTGTGTTCTCCTCCTCGTTGTACAGGGGGACGACAATGGATAGATCCATCTTCTTTCACCTCCAGCTTGCCTGGAAATCAAGTTTCCAGGCTGAAAGCTCAAGTGCGCCTTGGCGCACTCCTCGGCGCTTGGGAGCACGCCTTGGCGTGCTTTGGCTCTTAGCCTCCGAACTTCATTCGCAGGCTTTACAGCCGACCTCGGTCGGCTTAGGCTCTCAGCCTGGGGATTTGATCCCCAGGCCACTTCTCTGCCAGACAACCTGGGCCCGCAGTCCTTTCTCCAGTCCCACCTTAGGCGCGAAGCCGAGGGCCTCTCGCGCGGCCGAGGTATCCGCCAGGGTGTGACGAACGTCGCCGTGTTGCGCCTCCTGGTAGTCCACTATAGCTTTCTTTCCCAGGATTTCCTCCAGCAGCTCAATCGCATAGTTGACGCTCACCCGCGAGCCGCCGCCGATGTTGAATATCGCCCCAGGCGGGGCATACCGCATGGCCAGGAGATTCGCCTCCACCGCATCGGCGACGTAGGTGAAATCCCTGGTCTGCTCCCCATCGCCGTAGATTGCGATGGGCTTCCCCTCCAGGATCGCCCGGATGAAGCGATGGAAGGCCATGTCCGGGCGCTGTCGTGGGCCGTAGACGGTGAAGTAGCGCAGGGACACCGTAGGCACCCCGAAGTTACAGAGATACAGTTGACAGAGGTGCTCCCCGGCCAGCTTGGTCACCCCATAGGGCGATATGGGGCGCGGGAGGCTATCCTCGCGCATGGGGAGGTCGGGCGTGTCGCCGTAGACGGAAGAGGAGGAGGCGTAGATGAACCCCGCTATCTCCCGCCCCTTCACCGCCTCCAGAAGCCTCTGTGTGGCCAGGACGTTGTGCTCCGTATAAATGGCGAAGTTCTCCCCCCAACTGGCGCGCACCCCTGCCTGGGCAGCCTGGTGGAAGACATAATCCACGCCATCGAGCAGGGGTTCCAGATCAACGAAACGAAGGTCGGCCTCGACGAAGCGAAAGCGATCAGAGCTGCGGAGCTCAGCCAGGGTCTCTTCCTTCACCGGGCGCGGGTAATAATCGGTGAAGCAGTCCACACCGATCACCTCGTAGCCCTCGGCGACCAACCTCTCCGCCAGATGCGAGCCGATGAAGCCCGCTGCGCCGGTGACTAGACATTTCAGTGTCATCTTTCATCCTCCATATACCCTTGCGCTCCCTCGAAGGCGTACAACACCCCACCGATTAGGCCGGTGGCCACGTTCAGGGCATAGAATAGTAGGGACATAGCCAGGGCTAAGGGGGCGGAGACGCCCGCCTGGGCGAAAAGATAGACGTATCCTCCCTCCCGCACGCCCAATCCGCTCAGCGAGATGGGCAGGACCAGCAGGAAGGAGATGATCGGAACAAATAGCAAGAAATACCAGAGGGGAATCTCCACCCCCAGTGAGAGGGCGATAAGGTAGTTGACGGCGATGAGCAAAACGTTGAAAACGAGGGAGATGGCCAGCGCGCCGCCGATGGCTTTGAGGCCGCAAGCGTATACCGACTCGTAGATCTCTCTGAGCTGCTTTATCTTAGCCATGATCCTCAGAAGACCCCACCTCTCCAGCCAATCCCGCCGCAATACAAGTCCCAGCCCGGCCCAACTTCCCAGGCAGAGGAGCAAAATTACCGCTGCTACGTTGGGAGCGATCGACTGATAGCTGAATAGAAGCGCCATCAAAGCGATCAGGAAGAGCACGAGGAGACCAGTGGCTCGGTCCAGCAGCACCGTGCCCACGGACTCGATAGGTCTCTTACTCTGCTTGGAGAGTTCGTAAACCCGCACCACATCCCCTCCGATGCCGGTGGGCAGGATGTTGTTGAAGAAGGTTCCTATGAAGTAGAGCGCGGTCAGCTTTGTCAGAGGGATGTCTATCCTCAGCGCACTGAGCAGGATTTGCCATCGGTAGGCTCTAACGACGATGCCCACCAGGTAAAGCACGAAAGCCGCTGCCAGGTAGGGGAACCTGGCCTTTCCCAGCGTTTCAAGGGTCTGCTGCCAGCCCACCTGCGTGAGTAGAAAGGCGAGCAGGCCCAGGCTGAAGCAGACCTTGAGCAGATTCAGCAGCTTGTCTTTTCCCATCCAGCGCCCCCATCTGTTAAGTGCCCAGGATGTCTTCGTAAAGCGCCTTTGTCTTTTCGGCGATCTTCTCCCAGGTGAAGTCCTGGGCCAATCCAACGGCCCCCTCACCCAGGCGGCGCCGCAGCTTGGGATCCCCGGCCAGCCTGGCTATCGCCTCGGCCAATGCAACGGGAGCATCGGGGGGAACGAGGAGGATGTTCTCCCCCTGCCGTAACTCAGGCACATCAACTCGTGGTCGGGTGCTGACGACAGGAAGGCCATGGGCCAGAGCAGCCATGAAGCTTCCTCGTCGGAAGGAGGCCCCGGCCCGGTAGGGGAGGACGCAGATATCGGAGGCCAGTAGGTTGGCTGAAACCTCGGACTGGGGAGTATAGCCTGTCCAAAGCACCCTATCCGTCAGGCCCAGCTCTTCGATCAAACCTTCGACCCTCTTCAGATAGGCCACGTTGGTAGGATCACTGGAGCCCACCTTGCCCCCCACCATTATCAACTGCACATTGTATCCCGTCTGCACTAACTTGTCCAGGGCACGCACCAGAGTTTCGGCTCCTTTGCTCTCGTTGAGAAAGCCAAAGTAAGAGAGCAGGAGGTCATCAGGTTCCATGCCCCAATGGGCTCGCCAACCCTTCCGATGGTAGCCTGCCGGAGGTTTAGGGCTGATGTTCGAGCCGATAGGGATAACCGATAGGGAACGGATAAACGAATAAGCGGACAGTCTGGCGAAATCCTCGGCGTTAGTGACGATGACTGCATCACTCCAGCGGGCCAGGACAAGGTTCACCCACCAGCGCAGGGGACCAGCCTTTGGAAAGAGGTAGGGTACTTTCAGATCATGGAAAGTAACCGCCGTGTGGAGGCGGGACCCCGTGCCCCTTCTCAACCGCAATCGCAGCGGCAAGAGGCTGATAGCCGGATGCATCCCGTAGGCGGCCGTTTGGTATTGGATATTCAGGATGTCGGGCTTGAGTTCCCCTACAATTTCTGATATGGTTCGGACGTGGCTCCAGTTCCACCTTTCGACAACAGACAGCAGGTGGCAGGTACCAGGCAGCTCAGAGTTCCTGGCCTTCGTCGAAGTGACGATCCTGACCTCGACTCCCAGCTCTGCCAGCGCTTTACCTAGCTCGTTGGTGAAATCACCCACACCGCCTTGCATGGGTGGGAACTCGCCGGTGACTAGACAGACTTTCATGCTTCGATTCCGCGTGTTGAGAACATGATGCGCAGGATTTGCGGATTCCGCCTTAAACCAAGCCACTTGATCCGTTAATCCTGCCAACCTGCTGTTATCCTTAAACCAGATTTGAGCACCTGCCAGTAGGACTTAACCCGTGCCGCTCGCAATGACCTCTTATGCCCTACCAACCACTTGAGGGGTTCTCCTCCACCAGGGCCCAGGCAGCCTGCTCCGCTGCCCAGGCCAGTGCCCGGGTCAGTCCCTGGAGGATGGCTGGAGCGAGGAGCCAACTCAGGGGGTCCACAGCCATGGCTTACTCTCCTCTTCTCCGCCGCAAGGCCTCAAATTCCTTGGGGGTCAGCCCTGCTTGCTTCAAGATACCGCGGAAAGTGCCCATGGGCAGTTCCTTGGGATGCATAGGCACGACCACCTGTCGGTCGTCTGGGTGTCGTAGTATCCTGTGGCTCCCTGTCTCCGGCTTCTCTTCGAAGCCGATTCGCTGTAGAACCCGCAAGACTTCCCTTGGTCTAGGAGGCATCAGACCGCCACCTCCACGGGGATGCGGGCACTCAGCACGTCTTGGGGAAGAGGATCACCGTGCTCCATCAATAGGGTGATGTAGCCTTCCATGGCTTCGCGGATCTTCTCCAAGGCTTCCTCATAACTCTGCCCACAGGAGACACAGCCGGGAAGGGCTGGTACCTCCGCGTTCCACCAACCCGGCGATTCGGGATCAGGGGTGATGAGAATCGTGTACGTTATCGTCACAGTTTTTCCTCCTTCTTCTAACCCAACCTCGATCTTAACACCTGCCAATACTCCCTCACCCTCGCCGCTCGCAATGACCTTTTATGCCCTACCAGCCACTTGAGGGCTTCTACGATCAGTTGGTAGAGATAGGTGGCCAGGATAAATAACCGCAGTACATCCGCCTGCCATGGGCCATGATGCTTACGGAAGTAACGGATCTTGCTGCGCTGAAATTGGATGTGCTGGAAGGACTTGACTTGCTCGCTCGACTGTGCCCCGTGGTGGATCACTCTGGCCGTGGGCAGGTAGACCACTTTCCATTCCTGCGCCTTGACACGACGGCACCAATCCAACTCCTCGGAGTACATGAAGAAGCTCTCGTCCAATAGACCCACCTCTTCGATGGCCTCTCGGCGCGCCAGCAGGCAAGCCCCAGTGACCCAGTCCACCTCTTGTATCTGATGGTCAGGCCGGTCTGCCATGTAATAGTGTCTAGTGACGCGGTTATGGGGGGACCATTGTTGCAAGATGGTGCTTTCTAGGAAAGCTGTAGCCATGGTTGGGAAGCGACGCCGCGAGGACTGGATGCTCCCGTCAGGGTTCAGTAGCTGCGGTCCCAGCGCTCCCACTTGAGGGTGACCATCCATGTACTCGACCATCATCGCCAGTGCGTGGCCAACGATCTCCGTGTCTGGGTTCAGCAGGAGGATGTATCGCCCTCGGCTGGCTGCGATGCCCTGGTTGTTGCCCACGGTGAAGCCCAGGTTCTCGCTGTTGGCGATGACTCGTACCTGGGGAAACTCCTCTTCTGTCATCGCCGCACTACCATCAGAGGAAGCGTTATCCACCACGATGACCTCGACCCGGAAGCTGTGTCCTGAGCCCTTTGTCCCTGGGCCCTGTACTTGTCGCCCTTGGTCCTTTGGCCCAAGGACAAAGGGTCCAGGACAAGTGCCAAAGGACCAGGGGCTTGTCGAAGGGCTGGTTGTTAGCTGCTCGTCACTAGCCACTTGGCCGCTAAGGCAGTGGGACGCTGAGACGCTAGCGTGAATGGAATGCAGACAACGCCTCAGGAGTTCTCGTACGTTCCAGTTTACGATCACAATGGACAGATCCAACTATCCCGCTCCAGCTCGAAGAGTACCCATTGTTAAGACGGCGGCTCCCAGGCCGCCGCGTCATGGACACGTATCACGAAGTGGGCACTTTTGGGGCGATTCTCACTTTCGCCGCTCTACCACAAAGTCGGTTAAATCGAGCATGGCCTGGCGATATTCGTTGTGGGGCAGAGTTGAGAGCGCATCGCGGCTCCTGGCAGCAAACCTCTTGGCTTCGGCTGTGGATGATTCGATGGCCCCCGACTCTTTAATCATCTCCACTGCAGTGCGCACCTCATCGTCCCCTCCATATCGGCCGCTTAGTACTCTGGTTACTGCCTCGTCCTCTGGATGGGCTTGCAAGAAATAGATGGTGGGCAGGGTAATGACCCCCTGGCGCAGGTCGCTGCCGACGGGCTTTCCAAGCTCATCCTCGTCACCTGCGAGATCGAGGATGTCATCCACGATTTGAAAGGCCATCCCCAAATTATAGCCATAATCGCGCAAAGCTTGCACTTCCGGCTCTGGTGCCTCGCTCAGGAGGGCTCCCGTTTCCGCTGATGCGGCAAAGAGAGAGGCGGTCTTGCTGTAAATACGTTGATAGTAGTATTCCCTGGTCGTTTGCCCCTGGTCACTGCCAAAGATCTGCTTCAACTCGCCACCACAGATGCTCATCAGGGTTTGGGCGAAGATGGAGACCACACGCACGCTCTTGGTCTCGGCAGCAAAAGCTGCCGCCCGGGCGAAAAGGTAATCGCCAGTCAGAACGGTCGCTACGCTGTTCCACGTGGCGTTCAGGGTAGGGTTGCCACGGCGCAGGAAAGCGTTGTCTAATAGATCATCGTGGATGAGGGTTGCTGTATGCAGCGTCTCCACCGCTGCGGCCAGGGAGGTGACCTTTTCAGCATCGGCGGGATAGAATTTGCTCGACAGTAGAACCAGAGCAGGGCGCAAACGCTTACCTCCGCTACCCAGAAGATAATCCAACGTGGCCCTCAATTGTTCGTATTCAATGCGAGAAACTCCGCGCATCTTGCGCTCTACACACTCCAGGTCCTCGCGGATGAGCTCGAAGATGGGGATGAGCTTCAAGGTTTTTTCCTTTCGTTCAAAACTTCAATGCCCTGAGTCCTTGGGCCTCAGGACCAAGGGCAAAGAGCGCTTGGGCATTGTCCGAGGTGATACGTGCCACTTCTTCTAGCGATAACCCTTTTATGCGGGCGACTTCCTGAGCCACCAACTTCACGTAGGCAGGCTCGTTACGCCTCCCTCGATGGGGATGGGGTGTTAAGTAGGGACAGTCGGTCTCTACCAGAAGCTTCTCCAAGGGCAGTTGGCGGACCAACTCGCGCAAGCGCCGGGCATTTTTGAAAGTTACGGGGCCGGCGATTGAGATGTAGAAGCCTTGTTCAATGGCTTCTCGGGCCATGGCCAAATCGCCCGAGAAGCAGTGTAGAACACCCTTTGGCTTGTGGCTCATCGCCGATGGCTGATGGCCGCCCTCGACCCGGTGGCGCAGAATGGCCATAACTTCTTTGTGAGCTTGACGGTCATGGATGATAACTGGCTTCCCTACTTTGCTCGCCAGAGCCAACTGCTGTTTGAAGGCTTGGCGCTGCTCATCTCGGGGCGATAGGTCACGATAGAAATCGAGCCCGATTTCGCCGACGGCGACTACCCTGGGATGGCTGGCCAAAGCTCTCAGTTCTTCCAGCATCTCCCCCGTCAAAGTGTTGGCGTCGTGAGGGTGCAGTCCCACCGCCGCGTAGACCCGGGGGTATACCTCGGCCAGGGCCACTGCAGCCCGGCTTGAAGCCAGGTCGGCTCCAACGTTCACGATAGCCCTCACCCCCGCGGTCGCCGCTCGCTCAATGACCCGCTCCCGGTCGTTGTCGAAGTGAGGGAAATCGAGGTGGGTGTGGGTATCGGTTAGAGGCATGCTTACGTCTCCCGGCTCGCGGATAGCCACAGGGCGTCAGATGCTATCATTCTTCCCTCTCACCAAATCCTTCCAGCATTTCTTCTATTTCTTTCAGCATCTTCGTCTTTCCTACCCCTTTTCGAACCGCTTGGCCATCAGCAAGTGCTTCCTCTACGAATCCGTTGCCAGCCCCGCCAGCCTCATCCCCTCCTCCAAAAGCCTCCTCACTTTGTCCTCGTGCGTTGTTTCGCAGTAGACGCGGATCAGGTCAGGCTCGGTGCCGGAAAAGCGAATCAAAAGCCAACCACTGTCCTCCAGGCTGTACTTGTAGCCGTCGGTGGTGTCGGGGCCCGTCACTTTGAGGCCAGCCAAAAACTCGGGCCTGGCCTCCTCGACGCGCCGCCGCACAGCTTCCCCCTCTTCAGGGGGGAAGTAGCGGTCAACCCGGTCGTAAAAATATCGAGCCCCGACGACCTCGTACAGGTACTCCAAAAGCTGAGAGGGGCTCTTGCCCGTTTGCACCATAAAGTCGAGGAAGAAGAGGGCGGCCAAGATGCCGTCCCGCTCGGGGACGTTGCCTCGAAAGGCGTAGCCTCCGCTCTCCTCCCCGCCGACCATCGCATCCACCTCCAGCATCTTGGGAGCCACGTACTTGAAGCCCACTCCGGTCAGGTGCACCGGCACGCCGTAAATCTGGCCCAGTTTCTCCAGAACCGAGGTGGTGGAGAGGGTCTTGACGATAGCCCCTCGCTCACCCCGCACCTCGAGGAGATACAGAGCCAGCAGGCCGTAGACTTGCAACTGGTTGACGAAGCGGCCATGCTCATCGGCCACCCCGATGCGGTCGGCGTCGCCGTCGGTGATGATGCCCACGTCGGCTCCTACCTCTTGCACTTTGCTCAGGCAGGCATCTATGTTCGGGCGGATGGGCTCGGGCCGAATCATCTCAGGGAAGAGGGGATTGCGCACGTTGTGAATTTCGATGATCTCCGTGCTACCACCTGCCAGGATGTGCGGGAACCAGCCGATGCTGTTGCCCCACATGGGATCCACGACGATGGTCAGGCCGGCGGCCTTGATGGGCTCGACGTCAATCAGGTCTCGCAGATGGGCGAGATAGGCCGGCGTCGGGTCCAAGCGTTGCACTAGGCCCTGAGCCTCGGCCTCGTCCAAAGGCAAGCGCTTTACCTCCTCGATGGGAGGGATGAGGGCCTCGATCTCCTGCAAACCCAGGGGATCCACGGCCGCCCCGTGCTCGTCCCGCACCTTGAAGCCGTTATCGGTGGGCGGGTTGTGGCTGGCGGTGATGTTAACCGCTCCCCCAGCTTCCAGAGCCACCACGCTGTAGCTGATGACCGGGGTGGGCGTGGCCTCCTTACACAAGTGCACTGGTATGCTGTTGGCTGCCAAGACCTCGGCTGCTGCTGCGGCGAAGTGCTCCGAGGCGAAGCGGCGGTCGTAGCCCACCACCACTCCTTTTTCAGCTCCACCTTTATCTATCAGATAACGGGCGAAGCCCTGGGCGCAGCGCCGGACGTTGTTGAAAGTGTAATCCTCGGCGATCTTACCTCGCCATCCGTCGGTGCCGAACTTGATCCTCATTTCATAATCCTATCCTAGGTCGTTTTCCCTCTTCAGCGTTTCCAGATCGGCATCTACCATCATCTGGATCAGCTCCTCAAAGGTGACTGTGGGCTCCCAGCCCAGCTTGGTGCGAGCCTTCGTGGCATCACCCACTAAACAGTCCACATCGGCTGGGCGGAGGAGCTTGGGATCCACCACCACGTGATCCCCCCAATCCAGGCTGAGGTAGCTAAAGGCCAGTTCACAAAGCTCCCGCACCGAGTGGGTCTTCCCCGTAGCTACCACGTAGTCCTCTGGCTCGTCCTGCTGGAGCATGAGCCACATGGCCTTGACATAGTCTCCAGCATAGCCCCAGTCTCGCTTGGCGTCCAGATTGCCCATCCTGAGTTCATTGGCCAGGCCCAGTTTGATGCGTGCCGCACGGTAGGTCACCTTATGGGTGGAGAACTCCAGACCTCGCCTTGGACTCTCGTGGTTGAAAAGTATACCCGAGCAGGCGAAGAGGCCGTAGCTCTCCCGATAATTGACGGTGATCCAGTGGCCGTAGACCTTGGCCACCCCGTAGGGGCTGCGGGGATAGAAGGGAGTGTTCTCGTTCTGGGGCGCCTCTCGCACCTTGCCAAACATCTCGCTCGAGGACGCCTGATAGAACTTGATCGTCGGATCCACGATGCGAATTGCGTCCAGTACGCGAGTGACCCCCAGGGCCGTCACTTCGCCAGTCAATACTGGCTGGCTCCAGGAGGTGGGGACAAAAGATTGAGCCGCCAGATTGTAGACTTCATCGGGGCGGTGCTCTCGCAGGACGTCAATGATGGAGACCTGATCCACCAGATCGCCGGAGGCCAGAGTTATCTTGTCTTGGATGTGCTTGATGCGCTCGAAGTTTACGGTGCTGGTGCGGCGCACCATGCCGATAACCTCGTAACCCTTTTCCAACAGAAATTCGGCCAGATAGGAGCCGTCTTGGCCGGTGACGCCTGTGATCAGTGCTCTCTTTACCATTTATTTCTCCTTTAAAGTTTGCAAGTTTGCAAGTATGCCGCTCTCTCGTTTGCATACCTGCAAACCTGCCTACTTGCGTACTTGCCTACTTGCCCACTTGCTCCCGCCAATAATCCAGCACGTCCTGCAGACTCTGCTCAAAGGAAATCCTCGGTCGCCATCCGGTCTGCTCCCTGAGCTTTGTAGAGTCGCTGACCATCACTGGGACGTCAGTGGGCCGGAGGCGCTCTGGATCCTGTTCGATGGTGATGGGGACTTTGCTCATAGCCATCAATTTCTCCAGCAGTTCCCTTACTGACCGAGCTTGCTCTGAGCCCAGATTGTAGACCTCGCCTGGTTCTCCCTGGGTGATGAGCAAGTGGTATCCCCGCACCACGTCCCGAACATCGCTGAAATCGCGCTGGGGTTCCAGGTTGCCTACCTGTATGACGGGTCCTTGTAAACCCGCTTCAGCTTCGGCTATCTGCCTGGCGAAGTCGGGGGCTACGAAGCCGAGGCGCTGGCGGGGGCCGATGTGATTGAAGGGCCGCACTCGCACGGTGAACAACTTGTGGCTCAAGTGGTATTGCAGTCCCAGCATATCCTGGGCCACTTTGCTCACCGCGTAGGGACTGGTGGGGCGTAAGGGATTCGTCTCTTTGATCGGCAACTCGTCAGGTTGTACCAGCCCATACTCCTCGCTGGAGCCGACCACCAGTATCCTGGTCGTCGAGCCCAGCCTGGCGACAGCCTCCAGGATATTGAGCTGGAGACGGATGTTATTGGCCAGGGTCGCCCAGGGGTCGCGTCGGGAGAGGGAGACAAGGGGCTGGGCAGCCAGGTGAAAGATATAGTCCGGCTTCGCTTGCTCTATGACCGAGGTCACTGTTTCGAGCTCTGAAAGCTCCGCTGGGTAGAGTTCCAACCTGTCTCGCAAATGCTCGATATTGTCCTCAGGGCCGTAGACAGTACCAGCCACCTGCCAGTCGGTGTGCTCAAGAAGATATTCGGCCAAGTGGCTGCCGACGAAGCCGGAGATGCCCGTGATCAGTGCCCGCACAAATCCCTCCCTTCGCATCAGAAAGGTGGCCAACCCCCCAGGCCCTGTTATTATACTCCACTTTGTGCCTCTCCGCAAGAATGCTGTCGGCGGTTGACGTGCCTGCCGCTTTATTCTAGGATGGGAATCGGGGGCAGGCTATCCGGAGTGTGTGGACTCGTCTTGCATCGTTACTAATCGTTCCGTCTTGTTTCGCCAGGCACTTGCACGAGGATGGGGTAAACATCCGCTACATTACAGGAACTATCACATGTGCAGGCCGCTGGGTGGGTTGGATTTGGCGGCTGAAATGGCGAAGGACGGAACTTGCCTTCGGCTGCGCTCAGGATAGGCGCTCATCTTCGCGGTTGGCGCCGCCAAATCCTGCCCTCCGCTCCCTGAGGTCGCTCCGGGCGGCACCTCGCCTAACCGGCGGCCCTCTTATCTGCTATTGCGATTCGAGGGAGATTCGGTAATGAAGAAGGAAAGCCCTTATGACCAAGTGTATGCAGGTCAGGAATTCTATTGGGGGAAAAAGCCCTCAGCGATGTGTGACAGGGTCATAGAGATTATTGGACCCGGCGCAGATTTTCACCCCAAGCTGCTGGACCTGGGCTGTGGTGAAGGAAGAAACGCTGTCTACTTCGCCAAACACGGCTTTGAGGTTGTCGGCCTCGATTTGTCTCTGCCCGGCCTGGAGAAAACGAGGAGGTACGCTGAGGAAGTCGGAGTTTGCGTCGAAACAATGCACGCTGACATCATGAACTACGAGCTTGAAGATGCCTACGACGTCATCTTCTCGACGGGAACTTTGCAGTATCTGCCGCCTGAAGTGAGAAGTCAGCGTTTCCAGAACTACAAGGATTGCACTTCACCCAATGGTATCAACGCGCTTTCTGTATTTGTGGAAAAACCATTCATTCCGAGAGCGCCGGACGCCGAAGCGACTGCATACCTGTACAGGTCGGGGGAGTTGATGAGCTATTACTGGGACTGGGAGATCCTGTACTGTGTGGAGGAAATCTTCGATTGTATGTCCAGCGGCATTCCCCACAAACACGCAGTCAACCGGATAATAGCCAGGAGGTATGGCCACGGCAAACATGGACGCTGACACAACTTCTCATTTGATCATCGTAGATACCAACGAGATCCATGGCCGCGTCGAGGGGTATGTCACGTATTGCCACCCTCGTTGAGCGGATTAAGGCTGAGAACCGGGATGTGCCCGTGCTCTATTTCGACCTTGGCGACAGTGAGGATTACTCGAACCGCCTGAGCAACCTGACCAAAGGGGCTGCGATGCACCGACTCCTCAGCGCGGTTGGTTGCGACGCCGCTGCGGTGGGCAATGGTGCGCTTCCACGTTACGGGCCTCAGGTGCTGAAAGATCACGCCGGTGTGTCTCGCTACCCTCACTTGCTTGCCACTCTTCGTATGCCCGACGGTGACTCCATTCCAGGCGTTCATCCGACGGCGCTCCTCGATCTGGGCACCATGCGGCTGGGCCTTATTGGCGTGACAGTTGAGATGCCCTCCTACACAAAATTCTTTGGCCTGCGCACTCTACCGACGATCCCGCTTATCCGCGAGTTAGCAATGGAACTGCGCAGTGAAGGCGCTGACGCTGTGATCTTGCTATCGCACATGGGGTTGGCGGCCGACCGCGAGTTGGCCGAGGAATTGCGGGAGGATGTAGCCCTTATTCTCGGGGGGCACAGCCATGACCTGCTGCCGGAGGGTGAATGGGTGGGGGATGTGCTGATCACCCAAGCGGGGCATTATGGCGAGCATCTGGGACGAATAGACCTGATCTGGGATGGCGAACAACTGAGAGTGACGCGAGCAACTGTGCTGCCAGTAGCGGATACGACGCCTCCCTCGGCACGTGTCCTGGCAGAGGCCGAGGTTATCGAGGCTGAGGTCGAGCAGTACCTAGATGAGATCATCGGGAAGCTCGTCGAACTGCTGGATTTTGCCACAGACCGCGAGTGCGGCGTCGCCAATCTCATGGCAGACGCGCTTCGACAGCGGATAGGCGCTGATGTGGGCGTGCTTGTGGCTGGGCAAGCATTCAGCGGTCCACTCCCAGCGGGTCCGCTGCGCCGAGCTACGTTGTGGGATGTCTGTCCATCCCCAGCTAACCCAGGTGTGATAACGCTGACTGGTTCGCAGTTGGTCGCGTTGGTGGCGAGAGGGCTCAACCCAGAACTCGCTGCAGAGCGGCCGAATCCACTCAGCGGTAAGGCCCGGGGCCTGATGCACCTCAGTGGTGCTCTCGTGCGCGATGGTCGTCTACTTGTGGAGGGGCAATTAGTCGAGCCGGAACGCAAGTACCGCGTTGCCGGCAGTGACTTTGAATTCGAGGCTATCTGGGGGTATGCGGACTCTGACTGGGATCTGCATCCCAGCTATGATGTGCCTACGATCCTTCGCGAAGCGCTAGAAGCGTACTTGGCCACCCACAGACCGGTCAATGCGGGATTAGGACGTCTGGCCCGGCCATTTGTACCGGCCTGAAGTCAACTACCACCCCAAAGGTGGTGGTAGTTGACTTTGCTGCCGGACACTCTTGGCGGAGAAACCAGTGAGCCCAGCAATCTGATCAACTGCCAGCATCATAGTACGGCGGTCGTCGGAACTGCCCCTTCTGGCGACCGCCGCGTGTCGTTGACGACTTCCATGAACAGCTTCCTCGTAGACTATCACCTCCACTCCACGTACTCGGCCGATGGCTTCTCCTCCATTGCTGACTTCTGCCAGCGGGCCCTGGAGCTCGGCTTTGTCGAGATTGGCTTCTGCGAGCACGCCGATTTCGACCCTCGCGACCGCTGCTACGACTACTTCGATTACACCGCCTTTCGTCGTCAGATCGAAACCCAGCGGCAGAGATACGGCCATAGCCTTGCCGTGCGGGCGGCGGTGGAGGTCACTTACCAGGCCTCGAGGGAGGAGGAGATCGCCCTATTCTTGGCCGACAAGGAGCTGGACTACGTCGTGGGCTCGGTGCACCTGGTGGAGGACGGGATGGATTGGGCCATGATCTCCGAGGACGGGCGCTGCGGGCGCTACTTCGAACAGCGCACAGTGCAGGCGGCCTACCGGCTTTATTTGGCCGAACTACGGCGGGCAGTGGCCAGTGGGCTGTTTGATCTCATCGGCCACTTCGATCCGGTCAAACGCTACGGGGTGGGCTATTACGGCCCCTTCGATCCAGCCGTCTTCGCCGACGAGATTCACGACATCCTCGAACTGGCGGTGGAGAAGGGAGTGGGTCTGGAGATCAACACCTCAGGGCTCCGCCAGGCGCCGCAGGAGACTTACCCTGGCCTGGCCATCCTGAAGTGCTACCGGCACTTGGGCGGGGAGGTTCTGACGGTCGGCTCGGATGCGCATTCGGTGGCCGACCTGGGTGGGGGATTCTCTGATGCTCTGGCGTTGGCATGCCAGGCGGGGTCCCGGGCTATCGCTCTGTTCGAGGAAAGGAATCTGCGATGGGCGGACATCGTGTAAGGGCGGCCTCCTCTCGGTATGAAGCACGCTCAGGCCGTCAATGAAATGGGGGTAGACCGCGGACAACGCCTCCAATGCGTGTGGTGTGCGTGTGGCGGGCAGCGCCGCTATGGGCACCGCCTCCTTGATGCGAAAGATGCGCGCTACTATTTGCGTACTAATACTCTAGGTTTCATATGTTGCCGCCCGGTGCGACGCTCTTCGACATCAGTTAGTAGAAGAGGCCTGCTCGCTCAACCGTGTGGACAGCGTTCGGAGCCACCGGCGCACGGCTTGTGGCGATTCCAGGCGACAATCGGCCTGCGTGTCGCGCGGTTCTGAGGCCACCAGGGCAGCCATGCCCCCTCGCGCTTTGATGGCGCCAAAAGCCTCTTCGTCTTTGCCGTCATCGCCCAGGTAGAGGGGCAAAGCACCGGGCCAGGGATAATGGTCCAGCAGATAGTTCACCGTCTGCCCCTTGTGCGCTAGCCTGGGACCGATCTCCAGGAACTTGTGTCCGCCTAACACGCGCAACAATTCCGAGGACGCCGCCTCGGCTGCCATGCGGCGCGCGGCAGCCAGCACCCTTTCCGCCTCGTCATCATCGGCGAAACGGGCGTGAAGTGCCAGCGTCCAGTCTTTGTCCTCCAGGAAGAAACCCTCACGACCCGTGATCAGGCGCCACCATCGTGGCTTGAGGGTGTCTAGCACTGGGCGTATGTCGCCGTATCCCACCCGCTTGATCCGCTCCCCCTCTGGTGTCCGCAACTCGATGCCATAGGTGCCTGCCAGCAGAACCCCCGGCACCGGCACCAATGCCTTCACGTGGCTCAACTGCCGGCCACTGATCACAGCTACCCGGATGCGAGGGTCCTCAGCCAGCCTGGTGAGCAGTTCTATGAGCTCTGGGTCGGGATTGACGTGTTCTGGCGTGGGCGCGAAGTCGGCCAGCGTGCCGTCGTAGTCCAGGAACAGCCACAGACGCTCGGCCTGGGCCAGACGTCCATTTATCCGTACAGACGTGCACAGCATCACTCATCCCCCTCGCATCTGAGCAGGGGCTGGATATCCCGGTGGAAGACTGCCTGCCAGGTATAGTTTTGACGCACCCGGCGGCGCAGGCGATGTACCGGGCTCTGTTCGGCCCAGGCCAGGATAAGTTCGGCCACACTTGTCGCGTCTTCTTCGGCGTCGAACAGGGTCACGTCCTCGCCGCCGATTTCCTCAGCCGCTGGTACGTCTGTACACAGGACCGGCACGCCGATAAGGCCCGCTTCCAGCACCGGCATGCCGAAACCCTCCCGGTGGCTGGGCATGAACATCAAGTCGCTCACGCGGAACAGGTCTCCCACCACCTGCGCGTCAATGGTGAACGGTTCGCCTGGGTCTGGGCCAGATTCAAAGACGAAGCGCATTTCCTCGACGACGCGCAACTGCCTGCGCAGCTCCTGCAATGACCGGAAATAGGTCATGCTCTGCTCGTCGTGTGGGTCGGGCGGGCCGGTGACGACCAGTTTCGGACGGCAGCCGCGCGCCTTCAACGCCGCTACCACGCGCATTGCGTACTCGATGTTCTTGGCCTGGGTGACCCGCACCGGCATCAGCAAGACCAGGTCGCTCTCAAGCAGACCCAGCCGGGTCACCAGCGCCTGCCCCTCCGCAGACAACCCCAACAGCACTTCTGGGTCCACCCCGTTGTAGACCACCTGGATCCGCTCCAACGGACAGCCGAGGAGCGTTGCCAATGCGCGTTGCCTGCTTTGTGACACCACAACGTAGGTAATGTCTGGGCGATAGGTGCGCAGCAGGTCCCAGGGGTAGCCCGGATGCACTTTCGAACAAGAGTGAGGGCTAGTCCAGGTGAAGTCGTGGCACCAGGCGATGCAGTGGCGAATGGTGCCTGCGTCCAACAGGCGGTGGAGTGCTGCCGTGAGAAGCAGGTTGAAGTGCTTGGTAAGCACGTTGTGAACGATCACGTTGTCGAATCGGTCCAGGATCAGCGCCAGTGTCTCTGTCAGCGGCGCGACCATGTCATCGAAATCGGGCGGCACCTCACCCTGTTCCAACATCGAGCTCATTTGCAGCACCTGAGGGTGCTGTGAATCCATCTCCGGGATCAGGACGAAGTCTGCACTCGACGGAAGGGCTGCTCCCTCACCGCGGCCGGCGACGACGGTCACCGGGTATCCAGCCTCGATAAACACTTGCCCGTGAGCCTGGATCACAGCTTCCACCCCACCAACGACGGGCGGGGCGCTGTAGTGCAAGATGGCGGTCTCTGGTCGTTTCCCTTCGACAAGCTCAGAGCATCGCATACGGCGTTACCCACCCTCGTCATAAGCCCAATTCAGCGATGGTCTCTAGTTGGCAACGAAGCCAGGCGTTGATGTCTTCGCGCTGGATAAGCCAGCGCAGCCGCTCGGAGCGCTCCTGGCGCTCTTCGGGTGGCATAACAAGCGCCTGATGGAGCGCCTCGGCTGTGGCGTACACATCGCACGGCGAGATGACAATGGCTCCTGATTCTAATTGCTCGCGGGCGCCTGTTCGCTCAGAAAGCACAAGCACCCCATCTCGCCGGTTTGCAATCGGCCCTTCTTTGGCAACCAGGTTCATGCCATCGGCGATGGCGTTCACCAACAGCACGTCATACAGTTGTAAGGCTCCCACAGCCCGGGGGTAGTTCTCGCCCATCAGCACCCGCACCGGTTCCCACTCGCTCGTGCCATACTTGGCGTTGATGCGTCCGGCGGCGGCCATCAGTTCGTCCAGGTAGTCTTGGTACTCATCTACCTTCATTCGCGACGGCACCAGCAAGGCCAGAAACATCACCTGTTCGCAGTGCTCAGGGTAAAGTTCCAGCATTTCCTCAAAGGCTTGGAAGCCGCGTATGATGTTCTTGCTCGGCTCGATGCGGTCAATGCGCACGATCAATTGTCGGTCGCCCACGACATCCTGGATTTCGGATCGATACTCGGCCACCTCTTGCGACTCTGCCAAGTGCCTCAGCGCCTCCACGTCGATAGAGATCGGAAAATCGCGCACGTGCGTGGCGTGATTTCGATACCACACCCGGCCTTTCTTATAATTAACGTAAGCGCGAGGCAGATGCGACTGGCAGGTGCGAATAAAGTCCAGCCCATCCTCGCGTGTCTGAAAGCCCAGGACATCCACCGCACACAGCCCGTCCAGGATAGCCTGTCGCATAGCAGGTGGCAGGATGCGCCAATATTCTGGACCCGGCCAGGGAATGTGGATAAAATGCAAGACCGTTGGTCGCTCTCGCCGGCGCATTCCGTCGCGCAGGAATCGCGCCACTAGATACAGATGGTAGTCCTGAAGCATGACCAGGGTGGGGCGATGTGTGGCGCGGACCTGGGCGGCAATCGCCTCCGCAAAGAGGCGATTGACCACTACATAGCCATCCTCCCAGGCTTCCCAAGTGGCGCGGTCTATCACCGGTGCTCGCGGGATGTCCCACATGGAGTGCTGCAAGAACCACAACAGCGGGTTGGCGATGATGTTGTAGTAACCTTCGTAGGCTGATTCGTCTGGCGAGAGGAACTGTACCCGAATCGCGCCGTCGTGCGCCAGCGGCACGCTCCCCTCCTGCCAGGTGGCGTCGGCTTCGGTCCGCGCGCAAGCGATCCAGGTAGCGTCGGTGTGCCGGCAGAGGCCAATGAGCGCAGTGACCAGCCCACCTTCTCCACGCTGGAACCGTGGACTACCGTCTTCAGTTATCTCAAAGGTCACCGGTCCTCGGTTCGCAGCGATAATCAGCACCCGGTTGGAGAAGAAGTCGGCTTGCAACGCTTCGCAGCGATGGCGCAAGCTTTCCTCCAGACCAGGATCCTGCGGCGTGTTGCCTGCTGCCAGTGATCTCCTCATTCGACGTCCTCCTCCCGGCTGGTCTGGATTGCCAGCCTGCCATCCCCCCATACCCCGCGACGCAGAGCCGACAATGCCCTCGCGAGGTTTTCCTGGTCCTCATCGCTTACCGCGTTGGCACCATCCCTGACTCTCGCCTCCAGGATTTCCGGCAAGGTGCGCAGCGTGGTCTCATAGGCTATGCTCAGCCCCCGTCTTTCATCAGGGCAAAGACTCCCGGCCAAATACGCGTATTCGGCCGGGAACTCGTTAAGAAGCTGCGAAACGTCGTAATGCTTCAAAACGAAGCGCCACCGGCTGGTGTGAGAAACGCGAAATTGGGCGTAATCGCCTTGGCTACTGGTGCCTCCTTCCACGTGGATCAGAACTGCATCCGGGATGTAAAGCACTCTGTAGCCCGCCCGCCGGGCACGGAAGCAGAGATCGGTTTCCTCGTAGTACAGAGAATAGCCTTCATCAAGTAAACCAATATGGTCCAGCACTGAGCGCTTAATGCCAATTGCGGCACCCATCACGTAGTCAACTTCACGCCGCCTATCGTATTGCCCTCTATCTATCTCCCCCCTGCCATATTGATTGCCGATGGCCAGAGGCGCTTGGATAAATCCGCCTGCATGTTGCAGTGTGCGCTCATCGGGATAATAGGCTTTGCCGCCGCCAATCCCCACGCTTTCATCAGTAAACATACCCTCAACCAAGTTGCACAACCAATCCGGCCGCACCATGACATCAGGATTCAGCAGCACAATGAGCTCACCCTCGGACAGACGAATGCCCACGTTGCTCCCCGCCGCGAAACCCAGGTTGCGGTGGGTGCGATGTAGTTTGACCTGAGGAAAGGTGCTCTGGACAAAAGCAATCGAATCATCGGTGGAACAATTGTCTATGAGAAGCACTTCGTAATCAGGGTAATCCGATGCTAAAAGCGATTTCAAGCAGTCTTCCAAATAGGGACGCCCGTTCCAATTCACTATCACAAGCGATGCAAAGGGTGACGTGTTCATCACCGTCCTCCTCGGCGACCTCATCATTTGATAACCCCAGCCGATAACTGGCCTGTAAGCAAGAGCCTCCCTACAACCTGTGAGAGCTTTGAGTAACATCATCCAATCCATTCTAACAATATATCAACGATGCGCTGTGCTGCCTTACCATCCCCGTAGGGGTTAACTGCTTTCGCCATTTGCTCATATTCATGTTTATCAGCAAGCAACCGCTGCGTCGCGTCAACGATGGCTGCGACGTTAGTCCCCACAAGCTTACTTGTCCCGGCCTCAATCCCCTCAGGACGTTCTGTAACGTTGCGCATTACCAATACAGGTTTTCCAAGTGTTGGTGCCTCTTCTTGTATTCCACCGGAATCAGTTAGGATGAGATAGGCAAGCCTCATCAGTTGCACAAATGGCAGATACCCCAGGGGCTCAATAAGGTGAATCCGTGGCACGTTCCCCAAGATTCTGAAGACCGGTTCACGGACATTGGGATTAAGATGCACCGGGTAAATTATCTCCACATCGCTATTCCCCTTGACGATCTCGCATAAGGCTCGACAGATGTTGTGCAACCCCTCTCCAAAGCTCTCACGGCGGTGTCCAGTGACGAGGACTAGCCTGTGGTTGGATAACTTTGAGCCCCTGCCCAATAAAGACTCTAGCTCTGGGGGAATAGACGATGGCAGACGCTGCATAACCCACAACAGGGCATCAACTACACTGTTACCGGTCACAAAGATCCTATCTTTTGTCATCCCTTCTCTCAACAGATTCTGTTGGGCTTTCTCTGTTGGCACAAAGCAAAGGTCGGCGAGATGGTCAATTAGCACGCGATTCATCTCCTCAGGAAAGGGGCTGTATTTGTCATAGGTGCGTAGACCAGCCTCCACATGCCCCACTGGGATCTTCTGATAAAAGGAAGCCAATGCGCCGACGAAAGCTGTAGTAGTGTCACCCTGCACTAGCACGAGATCCGGTCTTTCATTTCTTAGCACCATTTCTATCTTGGAGAGCCCTTGCCCCGTTATATCGAATAAGCTCTGATTGACTTGCATAACATTGAGGTCGTAGTCAGGCTGAATCTTGAACAGGGAAAGGACCTGATCCAGCATCTGGCGATGCTGAGCGGTGACACATACGACCGGCTTTATCTCCGGATGGGCTCGTAGTTCCTGGATTACTGGAGCAAGCTTAATCGCCTCAGGACGAGTGCCAAGGATTAGCAAAACGTTCATGTACGCGACAGAGCCTCCTCGTAGGCAAGTTTGGTCTGACGGGCCGCTTCTTCCCAAGTATATTGACCGAGAATCCTCTGCTGCAAATTGTCACTCTTAGGCGCATTATAGGCTGCACATACTGCGGATTTTATGGAGCCGATATCTTCAGGATCGCAGTACCAAGCATCATCCCCAAAGTACTCATGGGCCGAACCAACCATAGTTGTGACAACATTGCATCCCATCGCTCCAGCCTCCAAACTTGCAAGTCCAGGCGTCTCGCGATAACTTGGCAGTGCGTGTACTTTGGCGGCGGTGTAGAATTTGGGCAAATCCCTGTGTGGCACAGCACCTAAGAAAAGGGCGTTTCTCCGATTACGTGCATAATCTTGACACTCTTGATAATAGCGGTGATTTCCGATGCCACCTATGAAGACAACTGGCCATGTGGTCCCGCTTAAGGCCTGAAGAAGGGCGAGTTGCCCTTTACAAGCCTCGACACGCGCGCATTCAAGAATGTAATTGCAGATTCCCAGTTCCTTAACAGCCTCGTCAGGCGATGTGCGGCCAGGGTGAAAAACAGAGGCATCAACCCCATTGGGGACTATAGTGGTCTTCTGTTCAAGTTCCAAATGAAAAGTATCTTCAAGAATTTGAAGTTCACTCCGTGCGTTCGGTAATACCCAATCCACAAGGTTTAGTATACGGAATTGTGTCCTTCGATTGCGTAGGTGCTCGTGATTCAAGTTAAGTCGCGCGCGCAAAGGTCCGAGTTCCTGGCTGATGAGGTGAAGCTCGCGATCATAACGCAGTCTATCTCGTTGCCATTTGCGTCGCTCAAAATTCCAAAAGATAGGCGACAAAACGACAGGATATCCATATCTTTTGGCCCAATTCACCTGATTTAGTGTATAATTCGCAGTTTGGAGGTTAAAAACATGAACAAGGTCATATCTCCTACCTGACAGAGAGGGTGGATACCATAGACATATATCAACTTCCACTCCCACACGCTCCAGGTATTTCTTTGTTTTTAGCATTTGAGTAATGTCACCACCATATGCTGAGAGAGCCGAGGGGCGGTTGATCATCCTAACGCGCATCTTCCTTATTCCTTTTTTCTTACCTGATTGACTTGGAGCTCGATCTTCCTCCCTCCTTTTGACATTTACACTTGTTTTCCCCCTCCGTTCTTCTCGATAGCACGGCAAACCAAATGGCAGGTAGCGTTCCGCCTCAAGGTGATCGGGCTAACCGAAGTTGGCCACATCGTCGCCAGCAAAGCCCCCTTTGATATTTAGGGATACTTCACTGGAGACGATACGCTGAACACAACAAAGCAGCCAATTTGGGCAAAGCCGGTTAGCCGGCGTTATACGCCATATCACCCTATTTCACATCAGGCAAGAGGGAAATGCTCGAGCTTCTCACCTTCAGGACTTCTTGGACTTCACTGACTGCAGCCATTCCGCTAGCTCGCGCGCGGCGATTTCCCGTCCGCCCAAGCCGAAGGCCAGGGCCACTGCCACGGCGATGGCTCCCAGCAGCAGACCAAAGGCCAGATTGATGATCTCGTTAGCCAGCCCCATCTGCCGCAAGGCCATGGCGCCAGCCAGCACCAAAATGGACACCCGCGCGGCCAAGGCCAGCAGCCCGGCTTGAGCCATCCCGCTGGCCTGCACTGTCTTGGCCGCCAGATTCGCCAAGTAGAGACCAATGGCAAAGATGATCAGCCCCAGGATCACCTGGCCGGCAAACACTGTGAACTGAGCTACCAGATCGGCCAACAACACGAAGCCCAGCAGACGGGACGCCTCTATGGCGGCAAAGAGCATGATCGCCACCAGAACCAGGTATCCCACGATTTCTGAGGGCGTCCGCTCCCCTTCGGCAGGCTCCTTGCCCAAGCCCAGCCGGGCCAGGATGGCGTTAAATCCAACCCCGGTCAGCAGGTTGGTGATCAACCTGGCCACCACTCGCCCTACCACGTAGGCAATCACCAACACCAGGGTAGCGGCAAAGATAGCCGGGACTGCCTCCAGAATCACGTTCAGCATATTGCTGGCTGGCTGGGTGATGGCTTCCAGTGCCAGGGTGTCGAGGATGGCAATCAGCACCGGCATGAGGATCAAGACGTAGACCACCAGGCCCAGCAGCCCGGATAACCGCTGCTTCCCCAAAACCGTGCCCAGTCCCACCTGCTCGCTCAGCCGGTCAGCGCCGATGGCGGCCAGCAGGTTGGTCACAATCCGCTGCACGATGCGGGCGATGAACCAGCCGACCACCAGGATGAGGCCAGCAGCAAAGATGTTGGGCAGGAAGCCGAGGACTTTGTTAGTCATCCCCTGGACCGGTTCGAGGAGCCCTTCCAAGCCCAGGGCATCCAACACCGCTGGCAGAAAGAGCAGGAAGACCAGCCAGTACACGGCATCACCGAGTGTTTGAGCCAGGGGAACGCGCCCCTCTTCCTTGAGGCCGGCTAGGCTGCCGAGGCGCTTGTCAATCTTGGCGGCGCTCAGCACTCGCGAGATAACGAGTTTCAACGCACGGGCCACGATCCAGGCGATCAGCAGCCAGAGCCCTGCCCACAGCAGCCGGGGGGCGTACTGGAACACCTGGATCAGGAGCTGGTTGAGTGGCTCGGTGATGATCGTGAGGCCCAAGGTCTGGAAGAAGGCGATCAACACGAAGAGCATAATGAGGTAATACACGCCCTTCGCGATCCACCGCTCCACTTCGATGGCCTTCGCCTCTTCTTCCCCAACGATCCAGCGAGCCAGTTGGTTGTCCAGGGTTGTGCGTCGAAGCGCCCGACGCACAATGGCAG
>Ga0209979_1000809_pt1 | contig 38388 bp, 39 predicted proteins | sample AnhtaG_FD_183114 | JGI IMG/M metagenome (GOLD analysis project Ga0209979, IMG submission 183114) | Deep subsurface microbial communities from Anholt, Denmark to uncover new lineages of life (NeLLi) - Anholt_01485 metaG (SPAdes) (version 2) | ecosystem: Environmental > Aquatic > Marine > Oceanic...
AACGGTTTTTCTCACCCACTGCCCTTCGTTTATGCTTTGAATAGAATGATGAAGGAATGGCGTTAAAAATCTGAACGGAAGCTCAGACATTCCCAAATACCCTTATTAACCCATCACGGAAAAAAAGATGCTTCCTTAGACACAGCCTTTTATTTTCATGAGCTCGAGTTGACTTTAAATATGGCATATGCTACTTTTTTATGAGGAAATCAATGGATTATATAAGACTTATTATAGATGCCAGCATTATAGTCCAACTGGTCCTCCTAGTCCTGGTTTTCTTCTCGGTTTTTTCGTGGGGAGTCATTTTCTTTAAAAGGAAGACACTAAAAGCTGCATCTTCCCAATCTAAAAAATTCCTAAAAGTGTTTCGAAGAAGCAATGATTTTACTGAAGTGAATCAAGCAGCCAAAAGATACAGATCCAGCCCCCTCGCTTCACTCTTTCGGTCTGGCTATAAAGAGCTTGTTCATTTGAGGAAATCATCTGAGGGAATCCTTAGTTCGGAAAATCTAGAGAGTATAAACCGTGCTCTTGCCAAGGCTTCGAATAATGAAATTAACAATCTGGAAAAAATGATGAGCTTCCTGGCCACAACTGGAAGCGTAACTCCTTTTATTGGCCTTTTTGGAACCGTATGGGGAATCATGGATGCCTTTAACAAAATCGGAATAGTCAGATCCGCAAGTGTCCAGACCGTCGCTCCTGGTATTGCAGAAGCGCTTATTGCTACAGCAGCCGGCCTTTTTGCCGCTATTCCGGCAGTCATCGCCTACAACCATTACCTTCACCGAATAAAAGACGTGATATCTGAGATAGAAGACTTTTCCCTTGAATTTATAAGCTTCGCGGAAAAGCTCTATGGCTCTTAAAACAAATCCTCTGCGTAAAAGACAACTCGGAACTTCTCTATCCGAGATAAATGTCACCCCCTTTGTGGATGTTATGCTTGTTCTCCTGGTCATTTTTATGGTCACAGCGCCTATGATGCAGTCGGGGATTGGAGTCAACCTCCCCCAGGCAGAAACTGAGTCAGCCCCTGCTGAAGAAGGCTTAACTCTGACCATCACCAAAGATAAATACATTCACATGGAAAATTCTGTCATCAACCAATTTCTCCTCGAGCAAAAACTGAAAGAATATTTCTATGGAAAGGAAAAGAGAATTGTGTTCATCCGGGGAGATGAGAGTATTCCTTTTGGATTTCTTATGCGCATTCTTGATATTACAAAAAAGGCCGGGGTAGTAACTGTTGGACTAGTTACACAACCCATAGAACCTGAGGAGAAAAAACGGAAATGACGGCCCTTGACAGAAACGCTTCCGCCTTTAAAATGGCTGTTATTTTTTCATTTTCAGCTCACCTGGTGCTTTTTTTCCTCATTCTTATATCGCCTCATTTCCCAAAGTCTTCAAAAAAAGAAATGATTCACTATGTTAGCATGGTCTCTTTCCCTGGAGGCGGAGGAAGAGGAGGACCTGCAGGTGGAGGAGGCGGCGCCAAAGAAAATATTGCAGAAACGACCCTCCCAAAAAGAGAAACTTTAAAAGACTTAACCACTCTCCAGAAACTACAGCAGCAAACAACTTCATCTCTGATGCATCCAGTCGAAAAGCCCAAAAAAGAAATAAAACCAAAAGAAGAAAAAAAGGCAGCTATTCAAAAACAGCAAAAAGTGGCTCAAGAGAGTCAAACTGATCCAGCCCCTGCCAAAGAGCCTGAGAAAAAGCCTGGTGAAGGGTCTGGAACAGGGACTGGTTCTGGCTCTGGCATTAGGATCGGCGGAGGCAGCGGTTCAGGCAGCGGCTCTGGCGGCGGCTTTGGATCGGCTTATTCCTCTAAGATCGGTCTTTCAAACTTCCCATATACATATTATCTCCAAATCATCATCGACAGGGTTTCAAGTAACTGGTTTACTTCTCTTGTCGATCCGGGTATCTCAGGAAATTTCCAGGTTACTGTTTATTTCAGGATTCACAAAAACGGCCAAGTAGCAAATCTTAAAATAGAAGAGTCAAGCGGTGTAAGGTCCCTTGATCTATCTGCCCAGCGCTCCATCCGCTCATCATCCCCTTTTCCCCCGCTCCCAAGAGACTATGAGGATGAATATTTAGGAATTTTCTTAATTTTTGAGCATTCCAAATGAAAATAAAAGGAATTTTTATTTGCTGTATCCTTTTATTGCTTGCTGCATTGATTCTCTTTCCTCAGCAGGAAGTGGTTATGAGCATAAAAGAAGGAATTCCCGTCATTCCTCTGGCTATTCCCCAGTTTATAGTACATTCCACCTCTCCAGAATTAAAATCTGTGTCCCAAGAGCTTCATCAAGTCATCTCTGACGATTTAAACTACAGCCGGGTTTTTCAACTTATACCCAAGAGCTATTACAGTTATATAAGGCCCTTAAATCCGAATAAAATATTTTTTAAGGATTGGGAATCTATCCAGGCTAAAATCCTCTTTGTAGGCGAGGTCTCGGAGAATGAAAAGCAAGACCTTCTTTTTGAGGGAAAAATTTATGACGTTAAAAGTGGACGATTCATTACTGGAAAGCGCTATCAATCAGAAAAGACCATCCTCCGCTTGGTGGCTCACAAAATTGCTGATGAAATCATGAAAATCTACGGAGAAAGACCACTTTTTGCCTCCAAAATCGTCTTTATTTCCAATCGAGATGGCAACGATGAGCTTTATATGATGGATTATGACGGCCAAAATCAAACACGATTAACTTTCAATAAATTAGTAGATTATATGCCTGCCTGGGCGCCTGATGGCAGAAAAATCGCTTACACATCATATGTAGGCAACGCCGCAGTCCTGTATATATATAATCCTTATGAGGGAACAAGAATAGAAGTGGCCAGCAAAGGAACAAATTTTGCTGCAGCATTTTCTCCTGACGGGAAAAATCTGGCTTTCTGCTCTACTATAGAGGAAGGAAATTCCGAAATTTATGTAGCAACAAGCGAGGGCAAGACTATAAAAAGATTAACCTTTAATAACGCAATCGATACAGCTCCTTCCTGGTCTCCAACAAACCGGGAAATAGCCTTTACTTCTGACAGGGGAGGGACTCCTCAAATCTACATCATGGATGCAGAAGGCTCAAACGTTAGAAGAGTCAGTTTTGGGGGAAATTATCACGATGCGCCCTCATGGTCTCCTGCAGGAGACAGAATCGCTTATGTCTCCCGTGTAGAACATCTATTTGATATATATGTCCAGAATCTCCGGACAAAGCAAATAATCAAGCTAACTGAAAGTAATGCTCGAAATGAATCTCCCTGCTGGTCTCCCGATGGTCGGCATATAGTATTCACCTCAAACCTAAACGGAACTATTCAGCTTTATTCAATCGATTATGATGGTTTTAACCTTCGACGCCTTACTTCAAAAGGAGATAACAAGCTCCCTCATTGGTCTCAACAAAAAAGCTTGTAGCATCCGCCCCCATTATATCCCCATTTTAAAGGTATTGGCAGTTTTCATGAATAATTCAGGAAGTCGTGAATTATTCACGAGTTGAGGTTGCTGCAGGTGCAAGGCGCAGGGTATGAAGCTGTGGTTTTCCACTGCGAATGCCCTGCAACAAAGCAGATGCAGTGACATCAGCTTGCCCGAAGGGTAAAAAATGCCGACAAAAAATTGAAATGAATACATCGGAGAAGCTTTGAATGCTAATTTTGGAAATAAAACAATGTAACGAGCTACAATCATTGGAAATAAATTATAGTGTCGGCAGGTTTTATGAATAATTCAGGATAATTAAGGTTGACACAAACCCATATTGAGTGTATAAAAATAAAGAAAAAGGCTCTTCTTATCAAATTAGAAGAGAAAAAATCAATTAAAGGAGATCAAATGAAAAAAATAACAATCCTTACCTTAGCATGCTTTATAATTTTTGCTTTCTTCATCTCCTGTAAGAAAGAAGTTGCTCCCCCTGAACCTCCTCCACCGCCTCCTCCACCAGCTCCAGTTGTGGAAGAACAACCAGTTGTGGAAGAAGTAGTGGAAGAAGTAGTGGAAGAAGTAGTGGAAGAACCAAAATTAACAGAAGAAGAAATTTACCTGCAGAAATCTCTCGAAGAAATGAATGTTGAAGTTCCTTTACAAATGATTCATTTCGATTTCGACAAATTCTTTATCCGAGATGATGCTAAATCCGTCCTTGAAGCCAATGCCGAGTGGCTCAAAAAATTCACCACAATTAAGATCAAAATCGAGGGCCACTGTGACGAAAGAGGAACCGAAGAGTATAACCTTGCTCTGGGTGAAAGAAGATCCAAGAGCACCGTTGATTATCTTGTTTCTCTCGGTATTTCTCCAGACAGAATGACAATAATTTCTTATGGAAAAAGTCAACCTTTAGATCCGGCACATAACGAAATTGCCTGGCAAAAAAACAGGAGATCACAGCTCAAGATTACCGGTAAATAATATATGAGCAAAAGGCTTTTTGGGATACTTCTTATCCTGTCTCTAGCCTTCATATCCACAGGAACAGATAAAAAAAAGAAGGCTTATGAACTGATCTACCAGGATGTCCAGCTCCTCAGAAAACAATTTGATAAACTCAGCAAAAAAATAGAAAAGAACACTGAGGATATTAATCTTATAAAAGAACAATCAAAAGAGCTTCTGAATCTGGTTAAACTTTTTCAGACGGAACAGGCAAGTTTTAAAGAAGACCAGAAAAAAGTCCCAATTCAGTACCAAATCATTCTCGAAAAATTTGATGCGTTAAACCAACAATTAGAAAAACTTACAGAGGATCTAACAGAAATTAACCGGCCTTCTTCTCCGCCTGACGAACAAGTCATAGGAAAATCAGAAGGCGAAGAAGAATCGCTAGAGCAGCAAAAACCTCCTCCCGATAAAGGAACCAAGGAAGAAAAAATCGAAGAAAAACCCTCAACTCCTCCTCCAGCAAACCCTTCCCCTTCTGAGGTGTTCGAAATGGCTCATTCAGATTACCGGAATGGTAACTTTGAACTGGCTGTTGATGGTTTTAAAATGTACAGAGAACAGTTCCCGGAAAGCCCTCTTGTTGACGATTCTCTATATTGGATCGGCGAATGCTTTTTCAGTCAGAAAAATTACGAAAAATCTATTGAGCAATTTAACGAATTAATCCTTAATTATCCACGTGGAGACAAAATCCCTGCTGCCTATTTAAAAAAGGGATTATGCCTTGTGGAACTGGGGAAAAAGGACGAAGCGCTTTCGGTCTTCAAGCTTCTGATAAGTAAATTTCCCCTTGAAGAAGAAACAAAAATCGCTCAGCAAAAAATCAAAGAATTGCGGACGGAAAAATGAGAGATATTAACAGCCTTAATAAAGTTATTTTAATCGGTCGCCTCGGTGGGCCCCCCGAATTAAGATACCTCCCCCAAACAGAGAGAGCAGTGGCAAAGTTCTCTCTGGCTACAAATGAGCGGTATTTCAACGCGAGTACAAACGAATCCGAGATCCGCGTCGAATGGCACCGCATAGTGACATGGGGAAAACTGGCGGAATTTTGTGAAAAATATTTGAACCAGGGGAAGCAAATCTACCTGGAAGGGAAATTAAGGACGCGTAACTGGCAGGACAGAGAAGGCAATAAAAGATACACAACCGAAATCGAAGCACAAAATATCGTCCTACTTGGCAAAAAAGAAGATATTCCCGAAAAACAATCCGATTCAGAACCAGAACCTGACACTTCGGATTTTCCTGCAGATGAAACCGCTGAGCCTGATAAAGAGGGAGAAGACGAAGTTCCGTTTTAATTGAGAAGACTTTTAATAATCTATCTTTCTCGAGAAGATCTATCTGTAAACTGTTCTTCCAGATAATCCGCGGGCCGCGTTATTCACTGGCCAGTTTATTCATTCAGCCGATACATTTTTTATTTACATAGAGAAAATGAAGACAGCGGTGCAAACATCGAGTAAAAAACCATGGAATAATGGACGTGTAAAATTCCATGATCCAAAAAATATAAAAGCTGAATAAATTAATAAGCGGAGACGTTTATGCCTTCAGATAAAAAAAGCAATATTGAAAATTTCAAAGAAAAAATAATTGAAGACATTCGGCCGTGGGGAAAATTCCGCTCTTTCCCTTACGAGAAGGCCCGAAGTATTAAAATTATAACTATAAACCCTGGAGGAGCGCTCTCACTTCAGTACCATAACTTTCGCAGTGAATTCTGGATCACCCTGGATAAAGGGCTGGAAGTAACAGTTGGTGAAAAAGTCTGGCAGCCAGAAGAAGGAGAAGAGATATTCATCCCCAGGAAAATCTCTCACCGCCTTCGAAACCTGGGACAGAAACAAGCCCGTTTAATGGAGCTTTGGATTGGCGATTCTGACGAAAACGATATTGTTCGACTTGAAGACGACTACGGAAGAGGATAGAAAAGAAATCTACTTCTCTTTACTCCAGGGATTTCCACTATTCTTTTTATTATAAAAAAACCAGCCTTCATTAAAAACGGATTTATCCGCTTGAGTTTTCCTTAAGGCTTTGAACCATTCTGGGAAGAACTTTTCCAGCCTTTTCATTTATCACGTAATCAGCCATATAATCCAAGGGTGTTCCTTCTTTATTAATTATGGCTAAAGTGGCGCCTCCCTGTTTCGCTATTCTGGGAATATCAGCGGCCGGATGGACAACCAGGGAACTTCCCACAGCAAGTAGAAAATCGCAGGTCTCAGCTTCTTTAAAGGCTGAGTTAAGGATTTGAGGGTCAAGAGGTTCTCCAAAAAATACAACCGCAGGTCTAAGTCTCCCTTTACACTCAGGGCAGGCAGGAGGAATCTCTTTCTCCAGTATATAAAAAACCTCGTCCAGAGAATATTCCTGGGAACAGTTTAAGCAATAAATAACTCTTGTTGTTCCATGCAGTTCAATCACAGAAGAAGAACCGGCCTCCTGGTGAAGGCCATCAATATTCTGAGTTATCACTGTTTTTAAATTTCCCTCTTTCTCGATTTCGGTTAATGCAAGGTGTGCTTGGTTCGGCTGCACTTTTTTGATCAACGGATAACGGACCTCTCGAAAAAAATTCCAGTAGTATGAAGGCTCTTGATTAAAATAATTGATGTTGGCATATAAGTTAGGGTCGTATTTGTTCCAAAGCCCATCTTTCCCTCTATAAGTTGGGATACCGCTTTCAGCTGAAATTCCTGCTCCGGTAAAAGCAACAAGGTGCCTTGACTTCATAATAGCAGATACTACAGATTCTAAATCATCCATTTCAGCCTATCTCTATTTATATTTATTTTCCTAAAATGTACAAACCGCGGATTCATAATACCATTAAAAAATAAGACGGACTATTTTTATGTTTAAAACGTGGGCTTGATGAATCAAATTCCTACAAAAGATGGCAGCCCCGTTAAAAAAATTTTACACCTGCAAAAATTATTTACATCCAAACACAGTAATAAACGGGAAAGTGTTAAGGGGAATCACTCCATGTCAGACTTTTTTTGGCATGATTTTTGCATGTCAAATGGATACGAGGCAAAGGAATGCAATCAGTAGTTGATACAAATTTACAAAGGCAAATCGAAGATGCCCTGAAAAGGGCAGAGTTCAAAAAAGTTCTCTACCTTTATGACGAAACCGGGCATAAGAGGCTCATAGGCGTATTTAATAAAAAGAGAGCTTCCCAGATAAAAAAATACTTCCGGAGTCAAAATTTAATTAACCGTATAACAGAGTTTGATATAAGAACGACCGAGCCTGATAGCACTTTTTAATAAACTTCAGTAAACATACAACTAAATGACCTGGGCCCTCAGAAAGGCGTTTGGATGTTTCACCAGTATTTCTTCAATAATGCACTCTTCAATCTCCTGGGCAGTCTTTAATTTCATTACCTTTTGAACGACTTTTTTTACTGTTTTGTATTCAACGGAACGTAAGGCTTTTTTAATCCTGGGAATAAAGATCGGATTCATACTGAAGTTTTTCAAACCAAATCCGAGCAAAACAATGGCAGCAAGCGGATCCGCAGCCATCTCTCCACAGACAGCAATTTCCTTCCCCTCCCTTTGGGCGGTCTCAATTATAAACTTAATAAGCCTTAAAATTGAAGGATGTAAAGGCTTATACAGGTAAGATACAAATTCATTTGAACGGTCTACCGCTAAGTAATACTGGATTAAATCATTTGTGCCTATACTTAAATAATCCACCTCTTTAACCAATAAATCGGTTATTGCAGCAGCTGCTGGTACTTCAATCATTACTCCCAGAGGGAGGTCTTCATCAAATTGAAATCGTTTTTTTCTGAGCTCCTCTTTAACCTCTCTGAAAAGAATCTTGACTTCCGCTATTTCTTCGATCTCTGTTATCATGGGAATAAGAATCCTGACATTTTTTTGGGAACTCGCTCTCAGGATAGCCTTAAGCTGGACCTTAAATACATCTCTATCCCGCAAGGAAAATCTTATGGCTCTCAAGCCAAGAGCAGGATTTGGTTCTTTTTCTATCTTTAGCTGGGGCAGTTCTTTTTCACCGCCCAGATCCACAGTCCTTATGTAAACTGGAGAAGGATAAGCTTCTTTTGCTATCCGAGAATATATCGAATAATGTTCTTCCTCGGTGGGAAGAGTCGTACTCTGAAGATAGATAAATTCAGACCTGAAAAGCCCTACCCCCTCAGCCCCAAGAGAAATGGCCGGTTTCACCTCCTCAGGAAGCTCGATATTTGCCAGTAGAAAAAACCTGACGCCGTCCAGAGTCGCTGATTTTAATTTAGCTGTTTTTCTGAGCTCTTTGCGGTAATCATCATATTTTCTCCTCTTGCTGAAAAATTCTTTTCTTATGGCCATAGGAGGATTAACAATAACTTCTCCGTCCGTTCCATCCACTACAATGTAATCACCGTTTTTTACTCTCTGGGAAATGTTGCGGAGGCCCACAACAGCAGGGACATTTAAAGAACGAGCAAGTATAGCGGTGTGTGAGGTTTTCCCACCCATATCAGTTGCAACAGCCAGAACATTGCCTCTGCTCAGTCTTAATGCTGCTTCTGAAGGAAGCAACTCATGGCCAACCAAAATTCTTTCTCTTTCTTCCTCTATTTTCTTCTGGTCTGTGGTTTCCAGGTTCTTATAAATTCTTGTTAAGACATCTGTTATATCTGACTTTCTCTGTTTGAAATACTCATCAGTAATGGATTCAAAAATTTTCTGATATTTATCATGAACCCGGGAGATAGCCCATTCCGCCTTGTACTTCTCTTTTTTGATGATTTCCTCAAAGCTCTGATGCAATGATTCTCCCTCAAGGATGAGTAAATGGGCCTCAAAAATGAAGGAATATTCTTCCCCTACCTTTTTTCTTGTTTGATTTCTTAAACGAGTCAGCTGATCTCTTGTTCTTTCAATTGCCTTTTTTAGCCTATTTAATTCAGTCAAAACTTGATTAGAAGATATGCTTTCCATCCTTTCTGTAAAAATAACTCTCTCTGTAAGTAAAGCCTCGCCTATAGCAATACCAGGGGAAACTCCAATTCCTCTTAATCTAAAATAATCCATATAGCTTTACTCTTTCTCTTGAAATTTATTATTTATAAGCTCAATTAAAGCCTTAAACGCTCTGTCCTCATCGGTTCCTGACACTTTTAAAATGATTTGAGACCCCTGGACCGCTGCTAGAGTTAAGATACCCAAAATGCTTTTACCGTCAATCTCATTCCCGTCTTTCTCAATCTTTACTGAAGAGTTAAAACGGTTAGCCAGATTGGCAAATTTGACGGCAGCTCTGGCATGCAGCCCCAGCTTATTCTTTATAATGATTTTCTTCTCGAGCATTGAATCAACATACTTCAGTGCTTAGAGCTTAAAAGATCACTAGCAAGATGGATATTCTTTTTCCCCTGCTCGAATACTTTTTTTGCCACTTCCTTCAAATTATTGTTTCTCTGTAAAGAAACAAACTTAATAAGCATCGGGAGATTGACTCCTGTAATGATCTCTACTTGATCATTTTTTAAAAAAGAAAAACTCAGATTGGATGCAGTGCCTCCAAACATGTCAGTAAAAATCACAACTCCATTTTTCTGATCTATCCTCTTCAAGCTTTGACTGATCTTCTTCTTTGATTCCTCTACATCATCATACCACCCGATAGAGATGGCCTCTATGTTCACAGCTTCACCAATGATAATGGTTAGCGCATTCAAAAGCTCCTCGGCCAACTTCCCGTGCGATACAATAAGTCCTCCAATCATTGTTGTCTTCCGTCAGGCCATTTAATAATAGTTTTATTATTTAACCGCCCTGCCAAAATTATCACCTTCAACATTGTATCACTTAAAGCTTACAATCTTAAGTATTTTTCAAGGACAAAAAATTGCCAGGCTAATATGAATCAACTCCCCAACAATTTTATAGCTCACGATAAGAAAATATTAGGGGATGGATGAAGCGACCTTGAGGATTTAGCCTTTCTGAATTGCTATTTGAGGGAATCCGGCAAAGCCATTCCCGAATATTTTCCTAGGAAGTCTAGAGACATGTCTTTCCCACATGTTATATCAGAGGACCTATGAATAATTTCTATTTTTTCCCTGATAAACTTATTTGTATAAGTCGCGATGATAAATTCCCACAGAATATTTCTTGCCCTTAAGGTGCTCTTTCAGCTTTTCAGCTATAATCACAGACCTGTGTTTTCCTCCTGTGCAACCTATAGATACTGTTAGAAGGCTTTTTCCCTCTTCGATAAATTTTGGCACTAAATAATCAACAAAGCGGTTCAATGTGGCAAGAAATTTCTTTGCTCCCTTCTCTTTTAGCACATATTCCTTGACCCTCTGGCTTTTTCCAGTTTTATTCATCAGTTCATCTACATAAAAAGGATTAGGTAAAAACCTCGTATCAAATACTAAATCCGATTCTAAAGGAATGCCATACTTGTATCCAAAACTAACGACCAAGATCTGCATTTTTTTAGCTTTTCTCTTTAAAAATCTTCTCGTAAGACGTTCTTTTAGCTGAAAAATTGTAGTCTCGGTAGTATCAACAACTTCATCAGCTATTCTTTTAATAGCAGCCAATCTATTTCTTTCTAATTGAACACTCTCCCTCACTGATTTTCTTCTCTTCATGGGGTGAGGCCGCCTGCTCTCGCTGAATCTCTTAATCAAAGTTTCATCTGAAGCATCAAGGAAAATCAGCTTTGGGGATATTTTCTTTCTAATTACCTTTAAAACCTCAGGGAATTCTGTCTCAAATCCAGCTTCCCTGATATCCACTACAAGTGCAACTTTTTCAATTTCGACCTCTCTTCTGGTCCATAGTTCAACAAAGCTAGGTATAAGCTTGGCAGGCAAATTGTCTATACAGTAATAACCTAAATCTTCAAGAAACCGGCTGGCCACAGTTTTTCCCGAACCTGACAACCCGGTAATTATGAGAAATCTATCGTCTTCCACTTATTTTCTTTCCTATATTTAACGAAGAGAAAGGGTGCGATTGAGTTTTTTGACCAATTCCTGAGGGGCGTGGTATCCATTTTCCTTCAATAGAAACACTTTACAAGCTACTTCTATCAATGTTGCTATGTTCCGGCCCGGGGCCACAGGAATATTAATCTGAGGAATTTTCACTCCCAATATTTCATAATCTTCCGGAAATTTAAGCCCAAGACGGTTTTCCTCTTTCCCTCGCTTTTTCTTTTTAAGATTGATGACCAAATCAATCTTAGATTGTTTCGCGATAGATTTGGGCCCAAAAATCTCTTTAATATTAATAACACCTAATCCTCTTATCTCCATAAAATACCGAGTGACCAAAGGAGGCTCTCCTATTAATCCCCTGCTGTTTTTTCTCTTTATACAAACAGCATCATCACAGACAAAACGATATCCTCTGGAGACAAGCTCTAGAGCGCTTTCGCTTTTCCCGATGCCGCTGTCACCCACAATTAGGACTCCTAAACCAGAAATTTGTACTAGCCCCCCGGAAATAGTAATCTGGTCAGCATAGCGTAAAAGAAAAATTTTTTTCACTTTCTCCTGACATATTTTCTGAGAGAGCTTCGAATAAAAAAGTGCTAATCTTCTTTTTTTTGCTTCCTCCTCTATTTTTGGATAAGGCGTAATATCGTCAGCAAGGATCAAACAGAATGTTTTATCCTTCAATCTCTTCTCGAGAAATTCTCTCTTTTCTCTCAAGGATAGTTGCTTGAAAGCCTGAATCTCTTTTTTTCCCCAGATTTGAAATGGCTGATAGCCTTTCTGTGAGAAAAACAAATCTGCCTTTCTGGAAAAACCAATTTTACCTGATGCCGGCCTTATCTTCAGAGAATCTTTTGCCTTTTGGTAAAAAGCGCTTACTTCAAGGGAAGAGCCTTTTTTTTCATTCATGTAATTTTTCTTCTTCCTCCCGAATAACATCCAAGATAGCTTCTATGTTTCCGGCTTCAAGAATCTTTTTTAACAGGGAGCGTGACTTTCTCACCAGGTGAGCAATAGCTGCTAAAATCTGAAGGTTCAAGCTTGGATTATCGGGAGAAGACACCACAAGAAAAAAAATAAACGATGGTTTTCCATCCAAAGAGTGAAAATCCACACTCTTCTTTGAAATGGCCAGCATAACTACAGGACTTTTGACTCCTTTCAGTTTGCAATGGGGAATAGCAACTCCTTCTCCAATTGCCGTGCTTCCCAGCTTTTCTCTCTGTATAAGCTTCTCGTACAGTTCCTTCTCTTTAGTAATCTTGTTCCTCTTTTTTAACAAATTGACCATTTCCCGGAGAACACTTTCCCTATCCTGAGATTCCAGGTCAGCAATAATCATATCCTGCATCAATAAATTATAGAGTTTCAATTTCTTCTCCTACTCTTACAGATTCATTCAGGCTCCACTAAGCCATAATTTCCGTCTTTTCTTCGGTAAATAACAGCCCATTTTTCAGAACCCAATTTTCTAAAAACAAAAACTTCCTTCCTATTTAAATCAAATTGAAGAAAGGCTTCCTCAAGAGTCATAGGTTTCGGAGAATAATACTGGCTCCTGATGACTCTTTTTTCCCGCTCTTCTTTTTCTACAGGAAGCGAAAAAACATCTTTATCTCTAGTTTTCCTTCTTTTCCTCTCCCTTAATTTTTCCCTCTCCTTTTTTGCTCTTTTCTCAACATTATCGAAGGCTAAACCCAGGGAATTGAACATATCATGGGTTTCTTCCACAACATTTAATACTGATCTTTTTATTTTTATATTAATCTCGGCTTTATTCCTGTATTTTTCAACGGAGAGAATAATATCGGCACTAATTTTATGTCCCAGGACCTTCTCTAAAGATTTCAGCCTTTTTTCACAATACTGTTTTATTTCAGGGGTTATATTTGCGTGTCGGGCAGTAAAATTTATGTTCATGAGGCTTCCTCCATTTCGAATTTTCTTTTCCTGATATGGGAAGGTGGAATCCGTAGTTGCTTTCTGTATTTTGCCACAGTTCGCCTGGCAATTTTTAAGTTTTCCTTTGCTAATATTTCACCTATTTCAATATCACTCAGTGGATCTCCTTTATCTTCGCTGTTTACAAGTTTTTTAATCCTCTCTTTGATTCTTAAGGAAGAAATTTCTTCTCCATAATCTCCATGAAGGGATTTGTGGAAAAAATACTTAAGAGAAAAAACTCCCCGGGGTGTCATGATGTACTTATTGGCAACCACTCGGCCCACGGTGGACTCATGAACACCAATCTCCTGGGCTAATTCTACCAGAGTTAAGGGTTTAATAAATTCAATACCCTTCTCAATAAAATTTTTCTGCTTTTCTACAATATATTTTGCGACTTTATAAATTGTTTGGTCCCTCTGGTCCAAGCTCCGTAAGAACCAAAATGCTTTTTTCATTTTATCCTTCATGAACTCATAGGCATCAGGATTATCCTTTGATGCTTGAGCCAGAAGCTTTTTGTAGTAACTGTTAATCCTCAAACGAGGTAAACCCTCGTTATTCAAAACAATTTTAAGCTCATTATCTTCTTTTGTGACAATAATATCCGGGACAACATAAAACGTTCTCTCCTGGCTGTATTTTCTTCCAGGGGTTGGATCCAGGTCCTTGATAATTTCAATATGATACTTTACATCAGAAAGAGGGATTCCAAGCACCTTTGCTAACTGAGAATAATCTGATTTTTCTAGAAGACTAAGATGATGGTTTACAATTGTCTGAGTAACTTCATCCTTGACCTGAAAATAATCCAGTTGAGTTAAGAGCACTTCTTTAAGTTCCAGGCTCCCTACACTTATAGGGTCAAATCCTTTAATTTTCTCCCGGACCTCGTTTACCTTCTCCACAGAAGCTTTATTAGTTGATGCTATTTCTTCAATTGAGGTCATTAAATAGCCGTCCTCATTGATGTTTCCTATAATGTACTGAGCAATCTCTCTTTCTTTTTCATCAAAAAAGGTCAGGTTGGCCTGCCAGTTCAGATGGTCCCAGAGAGAAGACCTTTTAGAAACAACATTCTCCAAGGAAAGCCCCTCCTTTTTCTCTAAAAAAAAGGAACGGAATCCATCATCAAAATATTCCTGAAAGTAAGATTCAATTTCCGAATCTTCGATCTGTGTTTGGGACTCAACGATCTCTTCAGGCTCTAAATCTTCTGGCGTTTCCCTTTGCTCTTTTTCAGTCTCTGTCTTCTCTTTTTCCCCTGTTTCAGTCCCTTCTTCAGGTTTTTTTTCTAGCGTTTCCTCTTCAAGCTCGAGCATTGGATTTTGTGAAAGCTCAGTGTCAATAATTTCGATAAGATCTAAATTTGTTAAAGGGAGGAGTTTAATTGCCTGCTGAAGAGCAGGTGCAAGGATCAACTTCTGAACCTGTCTCTGATCTAATCGCAACTTAAGATGCATTTTAACTTCCGTATCAATTTTAATTTATAAAATTAAGAAAGAGAAAAATCCTCTCCTAAATATCTTTTTCTTACTTCTTCAGAAAGAACCAGCTCCTGGGGAGTTCCTTCTTCTAAAATCCTGCCTTTATCAATGATATAAGCTCTATTTGTAATTTTTAGTGCTTCCCTCACACTGTGATCCGTTAAAAGAACGCCGATTCCCCTGTCTCTAAGGGAAATAATAATTTCTTGCAAGTCAAGGATGGCTAAAGGATCAATACCTGTAAAAGGTTCATCCAGAAGCATAAATCTTGGAGTCGTTATCAAGGCTCGAGCAATTTCCAGCCTTCTTCTTTCTCCCCCTGATAATGTATAAGCTTTTCCTTTAGCCAGTTTCTGGAGTCCAAACTCTTCAAGAATAGTTGCCAGATTGCCATTATTCCCTGAGTTGTCACTCCGCTGTGTCTCCATTATAGACAGAATATTGTCCTCAACGCTCAGCTTCCTGAAAGCAGATGGTTCTTGAGGAAGAAGACACAACCCTTTTCTAGCCCTTGCATACATAGGAAGCCCTGTTATATCTTCATCATCAAGGAAAATCCGCCCCGAATCTTGAGGAGTGAGACCAAGAATTAGAGAAAAGCTGGTTGTTTTACCTGCTCCATTAGGCCCTAAGAGCCCAACAATCTCTCCTTTTTTGATAGAGAGAGATATATTGTCGACTACTTTTTTCTTGTGATAGCTTTTTTCCAGGTTTTTCGCTTCTAAATAATCTTTCATTTCTCACGTTTTATTACTGTTACCGACCTTTCTCTATCTTTATTTTCAACGAGGATTTTACCATCGGCCAGGTAAAAAGTCAATTTGTGCCCCCTGGTTACGCCCTTGTTTTTATCTACCAGGATCGGGTTTCCAAGAAGAACTATTGACTCATCAGCCGGATTGTATATTGCTTCCTCTCCTCTCCCTTCTCCGAGCTCTTGAACAATGACAACCTTCCCCCGCGCGATCATCCTATGTATGTCCCCTCCTTCTTCTTTTAAATAGACATAAAGGGAATTAGCTTGGAGGTTAATGTCTCTAACCTTTAAAGTACTTTTCCCTTCATAAGAGACAAGATTCTCCTCTGGGATAAAAGTCATTCTCTCCGAGGAAATTTCTAATCTGTCTTCCTCCTTTTCTTCTTTTGGCTTATGAGGAAGTATGGTTCTTACTCTCCCTGTACATAAAAGTCCTCCCGTCTCTTTAAAAAGCACAATTTCCTGGGCAGACAATTCTTTCTTCTCCTGCCATGCTTTTATATTCCCATTAAAATTAAAACGCTTCTCCTCATCAAAATATCTCATTTCTCTAGCTTTAATAAAAACAGGATAATCTTTGGAAAAAATGCCGATGGGCTTTTCTTCCTCTTTTGACTTCAAGACCACCCTGACCCCGCCTTTCACTTCTAAGTTTTTATTATTAATGACTATTGCTATTTCCTTAGCAAAGATATCGCTTTCTTGATAAGCGACTCTCGCCTCAATGTCTCCCTTTCCCTTTACCCAAAGAATATCGCTTTGACCTTTCATTTTCAAAGTATTTCCTTCAATAAGCCGCTGTTCTCCAGGATTTTCTCCCTGATCAAGCATCCTTACATTCTCCAAGGCATAAAATTCCTCAAGCTCTCCGTTATTATCAAACTTAAATTTTGTCGTCTCAGCAAGAATCTGGGTAAAGCTACCGGTAGAAGAAATAAATTTGAAGGAACAGCTTCCTTTAGATTCAATGAGACGTACCTTCGAGAGATTTGGGAAGTCTCTAATTATCAGCTCTTCTGCTTCAACTTCTCGCTTTACACTCTTGTCAAAAAAGGAAAGCTGTTCCTGGGAAGCAACGTTTTCCTCCTCTTCTTTAACAAGTAAGGCCTTGACTCTACCTTTTAAAATCATAGTTTTGATATTTTCTCCATCGGGAAACAACTCAAATTCTAAAAAGTCAGCCGAAGCTTGGCTCTCTTCCTGAAAAAATTGAACTTCTCCTTCTACCTTGCCCTGCTTCTTTTTCTCATTATAATCAAGCCGTTCTCCGCAAACTTCAAAGGAGGAAGATGTGTCAATTTTGGGATTGATCTGAAGACGGATATTCCCTTCGAGCCTGAGTTCTTTTTTCTCCATCATGTAAACCATCTTCCTAGCAGGCCCCCTGAGTCTTTGTGAGGAAATATAGACACCGCTATCCGTGCTTAAAATCTCACTCTTTTTGTCATAACGCAGCAAACTTGATTCAATCACCAGGTCTTCAAATGTAGCTTTTGCCTTTCCATATGATTCAACATGAGTCCGATCTTTGTCATAGACTACTTTATTTCCATAAAAGTAAACGTCTTTATCTTCTCTTTTCTTAAAAAAGACCATTTTAACATTTCCCTCTGCGTAATAGTTGCCGTCTTCTCCCACATAATGTTTATCAGCCTCAACCTGAACGGTCTTTTTATCCCCTTTGATTTCGAAATGAACAACTTTCTCTTTTTTCTCTATTTTATTTGGGTCTATTTTCTCAGTTTTTGAGGGAATCTTAAACTCACTAATAGAGCGAACAGCAAAATGCCTCACAATTATCACCAGAACGATTACAAATAAAATTGCAATCCCGGCTCTTAGTACCCTTGCTAAATTCATGCTTTTCCCTACCAGACTTTTCCTTATGTTTTTATATCTTCAAGAGAAAGACTGAGCTTTTCTTCCCCCAAATATTCAGAAAATTGAAATGTGTAAGCCATATTGATTCTGTCTCCCTTCTGGATGCTGCTGACCCATTCCCCTTTGCCCCAGCCCAGGGCTTCAAAAATTCTTCCATTTTGTCTGACTAAGAATTTACTGTGTTTACCTTTTAATTTTTGAGGATCACCTACAACTTCTGCTCTCTCTGTCAGAAAAATCGGTTTAGGATTCCCAACACCAAAAGGAGTAAGAAGCAAAAAATTCTCGATAAATTTTGGTGTGATATTTGCAAAATCTATCTTTGAATCTATGAATATCTTTCTTTTTAAGTGTCCCTCGGTTAATCGAGAGCTGGCAAAGGCATTTGCGGCTTTTTTAAACATACCCATATCTTTGCGGGCAAGCACACAACCCACAGCCATTACATGTCCTCCATAATTTAGTAATAAGTCTTTACTATTTTCTAAACATTCAATAAGAGGAAATTCACTGATGCTTCTCCCTGAGCCATGTGCTTTTTCGTCTTTATAAGTAAAAAGAAGTACAGGCCTATGAAAAAGATCCTTGAGCTTTGAAGCCACAATACCGATGACTCCCCGGTGCCAATCCTCGCATCCCAATATCAGAAATTTATATCGTTTATCAAGAGACCTTTCCTTGACTATTCTCAAGGCCTGCTCATAAACTCTTCCCTGGGTTTTTTGTCTCCTGGAGTTCAGCTCATCAAGTTGGCAAGCAAGCTCAAAAGACTCCGGAAATGAATCAGAAAAAAACAGCCGCACAGCTACATCCGTTTTCCCCATTCTTCCTGCAGCATTTATCCTCGGCCCAATTCTGAAACCTACATCCCCGACAGATATTTCTCTGCCTTTCAAACCGCAGAGTTCCATCAGGCTCGCCAATCCTGTATCTGAAATGCTTTCAAGCGCTTTCAGCCCGAATTTGACTAAAAGCCTGTTTTCACCTCTCAATTCAGCAACATCAGCTATAGTTCCTATAGAGACAAGCTTCAGGTATTTAGATATAGAAGAGGACTTTCCCTCTCTTTCAAATAAAGCCTGAATAAGCTTGAAAACAACTCCAATGCCGGCTAATTTTTTATCCGGATACCCGGAGCAGTCAAGAACAGGATTAAGGACTGCCTCAGCTTCGGGAAGATTATTCCCGGGGAGATGGTGGTCAGTGATGATGACATCAACTCCACTCTTTTTAGCTCTTTTTGTGAAGTTGACCGCTTTTATACCGCAGTCAACACTGATAACCAAACCTGCTTTCCTTTTAAGTGCGACTTCCACATATTCCTCTTTTATCCCGTATCCATCCTTCAATCTCTCCGGGATGAAATAGTCTACCTCTGCTCCCAGGGATTCCAGAGCTTTAAACAGAACAACAACGGAAAGGATTCCGTCTACATCATAATCGCCAAAAATTATGATCTTTTCCCTTCGAGAAACTGCTTTTTTAATCCTATCCACTGCCTCTCTCATGCTTTTCATTAAATAAGGATCATTCAGGCTGGCCAATGTCCCAAAGAGAAACCTATCGGCATCTTCTGCATTGCACACATTCCGATTGACCAGTATCTGAGCAATTTCTAGTGGAATACTAAGCGCTGCAGAAAGATCTTTCGCTTCCTCCCGAGGAGGCCTCAATCTCCAAACAGTATTTTCCATTGGTTTTCTAAATTTATCATAATCTACCATAGTAAAAAAGTAAAAAAGGAATAATATAAGCAATTCCAAATTCGTTATTCAAAGAGGTTTTGGGAAACAGCGTCAGCGACCATTGAAGATTTAGCCTTCGGATTTTGGCTTTCGAGGGAAGTCGATAGAGTCGACCTGCGAGTATGTATAAGCTCAGGCCAGTGGATTCAGAAAACACGCAACTTTTGCCCCAGCAATATAAATATTTTAATTTTGCGAAGGCCAGCAGGTAAAAAAAACCGTTTGAAGGCAAAGCGGGCATGGTTCACAAAATAGGGACAGTCCCTATTTTGTGAGAGCGAAGCCTGAAACCGAGCAGCTTTTGCCTCGCTGGGGCAAAAGTTGCGTGTTTTTGAACCTGCTGACCTGAGCTCTCCTTCAAACGGTTTTTTCACCCACTGCCCTTCGCTTATGCTTTTAAAAATTGATTAAGGAAAAGCGTTAAAAATCTGATTGGGAGCCGAGTTGTTTCCCAAAACCCTGATCTCATGTATCACGGATTTGGATAACCTTCCAGTAATAACAATAGTAGAGTTCTTGTGAATTGACTTTAAAATCTACGAAAAATATAATGGTTTTGCCGTGTTTGGAAACCTAAAAGACAAGCTGACAAAAACAAGAGAAACCTTTAAAGAAAAATTCGAAGAATTTATTCGAAGTGAAAAAAGCCGAGAAGAAATTCTTGAGGAACTGGCCGAATCTCTGGTTCTGGCTGACGTGGGAATTCAATCGACTGAAAAAATCATCCAGTCTATCAGACAAAAAAGTAAAAAAAATGACTCTTTTATAGTTTTAAAAAAGATATTAGAAGATGAAATTTGCAAAATTCTCTCTCAATTCCCTACCTATTTTAACTTGAATAATAACCATACTGTTATCATGATGGTTGGAGTTAATGGTGGGGGAAAGACAACCTCCATAGCAAAGCTGGCTATCCGCTATAAAAAAGAAGGGAAGAGTGTGCTGATGGTGGCGGCGGACACCTTCAGAGCGGCAGCGCAGGAACAGCTCGAGCTGTGGGGGAAAAAATTGAATATTCCTGTGATAAAAGGCCAGTACGGGGCTGATCCTGCATCTGTGATTTACGACGCTATTCAATCCTTCAAAGCTCGGCAATTCCAACTTCTTCTAGTTGATACTGCAGGAAGAATCCACACCAATACAAATCTAATGAATGAGTTAGAAAAGATAAAGCGGGTCATCTCAAAAGAGATCGAAGGAGCTCCTCATGAGACCCTGCTTGTCCTGGATGCCAGTATCGGCCAGAACGCTTTAACTCAAGCCAAGGAATTCTTAAAATTTTCTTCCCTGACCGGAATTTTCCTCTCTAAACTGGATGGAACTGCAAAAGGAGGAAGCGTCATCAGCATAGTCGACGAACTGAAGCTCCCGATAAAATTCATCGGTATCGGAGAAGAGGAAAAGGATATTCTCCACTTCTCTCCGCAAGAATTTGCCAGGGCTCTTCTTTCATGAAAAACTTAAAAGATATTTTCTATCTCCAGATGGCCTATGCCTTAGCCGAAAAAGCCAAAGGATGGGCAAGTCCAAATCCATACGTGGGAGCCGTTATCGTTAAAAAAGATGTCATTTTAGGCGATGGCTATCATGAAAAGCCCGGCCATCCCCACGCAGAAGCCGTAGCTCTCCGGAAAGCAGGATCTTTATCTCGCAACAGCACGGCTTATGTTACTCTTGAGCCCTGTGTTCACTGGGGAAAAACTCCTCCTTGTGTGGAGAACATGCTTCAGGCACATCTGAAAAGAGTGGTTATTTCCGCCCATGACCCAAACCCCCTTGTTTTTAAAAAGGGTGTTAAAAAGCTTAAACAGGCTGGAATAGAAGTCTCTGTTGGCCTTTTAGAGGAGAAAAATAGACGCCTGAACGAGACATACATAAAATATATAACAAAAAAACTCCCTTTTGTTACTGCAAAGGCTGCAATAAGCCTCGATGGGAAAATCGCCACAAAAAAAAGCGCGTCTTTATGGATTTCTTCTCCACAGACAAGAAAATACATGCATCTCCTAAGAGGAGAACACGATGCCTTGATGGTTGGAATTAACACGATCCTCAAGGACGACCCGCTCCTCACTGTGCGTCATCCAAATTGGAAAGGAAAACATATAACACGGGTTATCCTTGATTCCCGTCTTCGTCTTCCTTTAAAAGCCAGGATTCTTTCTTCTCTTTCCCGAGGAAAAATTCTGGTTTTTACTTCAAAAAAAGCTTCCCAGAGGAAGGCTGATGCTTTGTTAAACAAAGGTGTTAATGTTATTCCTCTCTCTTCTCCCAGGATTAATTTAAAGAAAGTCTTATCCTGGTTGAGCCAGAACGAAATATCAAGCGTATTTGTTGAAGGTGGCGGTCAGCTGCTTACATCCATGCTAGAAGAGAAACTAATGGATAAGATTTATGTCTCTGTTTCTCCCAAACTGATTGGAGGCAAAGAAGCCCCGTCTTTTTTCCAGGGGAAAGGTTCTGATTTAATTAAAGATTCTCTTATTCTAAAGAAAACACACGTTTTTCAAATCGACAAAGATATTATTATGGAGGGATATTTCTAATGTTTACAGGAATCATTCATCATTTAGGCCATTTTAAGGGATACCGACAGGGAAAGCAGGAAATAGCTGTTGAGGCACCCTCCATTTCTTCTCGTTTTAATATTGGCGAAAGCTTAGCTGTAAACGGTGTATGCCTTAGTCTTATCAGAAAGGAAAAACATACCCTTTTCTTTATTCTCTCTCAGGAAACAGTCCAAAAAACCAATCTGGGCTCTCTGCAGAAACGTGAAAAGCTCAATCTTGAACTGCCTCTATCTCTTTCTTCTCCCTTGAGCGGCCATCTCGTAACAGGGCATGTCGACGCACAAGGAAAGGTACAAAAAATTTTAGAGAAAAAAACTGGAAAGAGACTGACAATCTCCTATCCTCCGGAGCTCAAGCCGTACTTTATCCCTCAAGGTTCAGTCGCATTAAACGGAGTAAGCCTCACAATTGTTAATCTAGGGCCTTCTTCGTTTGATGTTGAGCTTATTCCTATCACATTAAAAAAATCAAATTTTGGGGATATAAGAAGAGGCAATGCGGTCAATATCGAGTGTGACATGCTCGGAAAATACGTGTATAATTGGATGAGTAAAAAGAAACAGTAATAAAAGAATAATATAGGAAAAAATAGAAAATGAAAAACAAATATATAACAGCTTCAGTAGAACAAGCTGTTAAAGCTGTAAAAGCAGGCAAGCTTATCATTATTGTTGATGATGAAGACCGGGAAAATGAGGGTGACCTCATGGTTGCGGCTGAAAAAGTCACTCCAGAAACAATCAATTTCATGACAAAACACGCCCGTGGCCTTATCTGTCTGCCTCTTACTGAAAAGAGGCTGAAGGAACTCGATATTCCATTAATGGTTCGAGATAACACGGCTCCCTTTGGAACAGCCTTTACTGTTTCCATAGATGCCAAAGAAGGAGTTACTACGGGTATATCTGCCTATGACCGGGCCAAAACAGTTTTAACTGCCATATCCTCCAAAACGCGTCCCGAAGACCTTACCCGGCCAGGCCATGTTTTTCCCCTCAAAGCACAAGAAGGCGGTGTTCTGGAGAGGTCAGGTCAGACAGAAGCAGCGCTGGACATCGTTCGTTTGGCAGGCTTAAAGCCTGCAGGTGTCATCTGCGAAATCATGAACGAAGACGGAACCATGTCCCGGATGCCTCAGCTCGAAGAGTTCAGCCAGGTTCATAACATTCCTATTCTAACTATCGCTGACCTTATTAAATACAGAATGAAGCATGAAAGACTAGTAAAAATGGTGGAAGAGACTGAGTTACCAACAAAATTCGGGGATTTTAAAGTGATGATCTTTGAAGACATAATTCATAAAGAAGACCATATCGCCCTGGTCAAAGGAGAAATCACAAAGGATGAACCAATCCTTGTTCGTGCTCATTCTCAGTGTCTAACAGGAGACACTTTTGGGTCTATTCGCTGCGACTGCGGACAGCAACTTCACAGAGCTATGGAGATGATCAATAAAGAAGGAAAAGGAGTCATTCTTTATATTCTTAATCATGAAGGAAGAGGAATCGGCTTTACCAATAAAATCAGGGCCTATGCATTGCAGGACCATGGATTGGACACGGTTGAAGCCAATAGAAAACTGGGTTTTAAGCCTGACCAAAGGGATTATGGAATAGGAGCTCAAATACTGGTCTCCCTGGGAATCACCAAGCTCCGCCTAATAACTAACAATCCCCGAAAATTCATCGGATTATCAGGGTATGGCTTAGAAATTGTTGGGCGTGTACCCATCGAAATTCCACCGAACAAACGCAATATCAAATATCTGAAGACTAAAAAGGAAAAATTAGGCCATATTCTGGAAATGGTATAAAGGTTTCCACGAGTAATTATATATAATACTTTCAAAAACGAGTAGTCCCATAAAGACTGAAAGGGTAAAAATCTGCTTCTATTTCTTCATCTCGTTTTCAGATAAGTTCTTCTTTTGAATAATAAATGTTACGGGGCCATCATTAATCAAACGGACATCCATCAAAGCCCCAAAAACTCCTGTTTTAATCCTTATTCCTCTCTGCCTGATTAACTCCACAAAATAAGAAAAAAGCTTTTCCGCTTTTTCCGGTTCTTCTGCTTTGTCAAAACTGGGCCTTCTTCCTTTTTTTACAGAACCGGCAAGAGTGAACTGAGAAACGGCAAGCACCTCTCCTCGTATATCCTGTAAGGACAGGTTCATCTTCCCCTCTTCATCAGGAAAAATTCTCAACTCCACGATTCTATTTGCCAGATACGAAGCATCATTCTCTGAATCGCCTTTATTTATGCCAACAAGGAGACAAACGCCTCTCCCAATCTCTCCTGTAATCTTCCCCTTGACTTCAACAGCGGCCTGTTTCACTCTTTGTAAGACCACTTTCATTTTTCCCTTCACTCCTTCAAGATTCTCTCACGGGAGAAGGCATCTCTTAAGCTCTTTAAGTCTTCATGGTTAAAAAGCAAATTTAATAAAATATACACCAGAATTCCCAGTGTTATAGCTGAAAGCAGAACACCGAGTTTAGGGAAAAAAGCAAGGCGGAGAAATTCAAATTGCTTAAAAAAATACCAGACAGCTCCGCCCATAACAACCGCAGAAAATCCATATTTTATGGCCGGAATTATGAACTCTTTTTTTTCTATTTTTCCGATCTTTTTTTCCAGGAGAAAAAAAAGCAAAATAAAATTTAATACTGAAGTTATGGATAAAGCAAGAGCAATCCCCCCCACGCGTAGAGGATTCATCAAAATCAAAGATAATCCAATGTAGCCCAGCATAATAAAAAAAGCAACAATAACAGGAGTCTTTATATCCTTAAAGGAGTAAAAGGCAGGAGATAAAATTTTGATTCCGGAAATAAACGGAATGCCTAGGGCAAAATAGAACAGACACAGTGCACTTTTTGTAGTTGACTGGACATCAAATACTCCATACTGAAAGAGAACCTGAATGATGGGGCGGTTGAGTACCAGTAATCCCATCATAGCTGGAAGTGTAATAAAAAATATCAATTTAAAAGAGAAAACGAGAGTTTTTCTCATTCCCTGGATATCCTTATGGGCAACCTGTTCAGAAAAAGTTGGCAGAAGGGCGATAGAAAGGGCGATAGAAAAGATGCCCAGAGTAAGCTCCTGAACTCTCGAGGCAAAGTAGAGGGAAGCAACACTTCCTTCCTCTAAAACAGAGGCAATCGCCCGGCTTATGGCAAAGTTAATCTGTACTATCCCAGCTCCAAATATACCAGGGATCATAAGCTTTCCCACTTTGCGGACCACTGGATGTGTAAATGAAAGGCCCAACTTAAAGCGCATTCCATTTCTCCATAGAAATGGAATCTGGAAACCAAGCTGCAATATGCCACCAACAACAACTCCAACTGCAAAAACATAGGCAGGCTCCTCTGCCTTTCTCGCGAAAAAAAAGGCCGCACTTATAATCGCCAGATTAAAAAGGACAGGAGTAAAGGCAGGAACAAAAAATTTGCGGAAAGAGTTAAGAATTGCCATAGCCAGAGCTGCCAAGCTTATTAGAAAAATATAAGGGAACATTAACCGTGTAAGAGCAGTAGTCAACTCCCATTTCCCTGGAGCATCTCCAAAGCCTGGAGCAAGAATTCTAACTAAAAGCGGAGAAAAAATTATACCCAACACTGTGAGCAACGCCATAATCAAGGTCAAATCAAAAAAGAAGGCATTTGCAAACTTCCAGAGCTTTTCCTTTGTCTTTTCCTTCTTAATCTGGGTAAAAACAGGAATAAAAGCTGCTGTCATCGCTCCTTCGCCTGTTAATCTTCTCAGCAAATTTGGGATAATATAAGCAGTAGCAAAAGCATCACCCAATCTACTGGTCCCTAAGTAAAATGCCTGGAGCAGGTCTCTGATATAACCCATAATCCTGCTCAGCATGGTAGGAGCGGAAACGGCAAAAGTTGATCTCAGTAACCTTCGATCTTGGTCTTTTTGTTTCATGTCAGTTCACAATTCCCGTTTGTTTGACCTTTTATTACGGGAAACTTCTCAAAAAAAATGCTTCATTATCTTTTGTGCCCGGAGCCTTTAACTCTATACTCATCGCCCCTAGCCAATCACAAATAACTAGTAATATGTTTGACTTTAGATAGGAGATATCTTATCATACTCTTTTCAAAAAGGAGAGAAAAATAGCTATTCACAAATCAGCCATTCGGCAGTGGAGACGAAACTTGCGCAGGAACGCCATAAATAAGAAGAATAAGTCTGCCCTTCGTAACCAGGTAAAAAAATTGAGAGAAGCCATTAATAATAATGACCGTGAAACCGCTTTAAAACTCCTCCCTATAACTTTCTCTTTTATTGATAAATCAGTTAAAAAGGGAACAATCCACGAAAATAAGGGCAACAGAGACAAGTCAAGGCTGAGCCGTCAGGTCGAATTGCTCACCTCTCCTACCTCTAAGTGATTCTTTCCTTCTTCCTAAGGCTGCAATAACTAAATAGGAACACTTCCAGAAGCGTCTGCACATTAGGAGAAGATGTCTTCATCTTTAAATCAATTTCCTCAAGTTCAGTCAAAATACGATTCAAATCTTTCATCGAAAATATATCCACCAAAAAAAATAATTCCTTGAATTTAGTTACATAAAGGTCTCTGAATTTTTCTTGAATTTGAGGCCTCAATTCTTTAAAAATCGCTTTTTTATCGACATCTTTCTCTCTAAGCAGAAGCTTTGCCATAAAAATATCACGGAAAAACCTGCCTATTGAACCAAGTATATTTACTAGCTCGACACCTTCTTTCTTTATCAAATTGTCCAGCACAACAAGGCACTGTTGATAGTCAGCTTTAACTAGACTTTCAGCAATCTCCCAGTCAACAAAGGTCTTAACCCAGCCTGAAACCTGGTTTACATCATCCAGCTCAATTACCTTCTTATCATCTACGAATGTAATTAGTTTTTCTATCTCGTTATTCACACTTCTAAGGTCATTTCCAGCAAACTCCCCCAGCCTTCTTATAGCATCTGGAGTAGCTATCTTCCCATAAGATAAAAATTTCTTGTCCATCCAGTTGTGGAGATCCTTTTCATTTAAACGCCTCAACTCTTTCGAAAAGGCTTTTGAAGAGGGAAGAGAGGAAAAAAATTTGAAAAGAGAGGAATTTTTTCTTATTTTCCCTGAAAAAACAACCACAATGACAGTCCTCGAAGGAGGAGAGGAAAAATAAGCCTCTAATATTCGCTGCTCCGGTGAAGAAAGAGTCTCCCACTTTCCTTTTTTCACTTCAACAATAATTATTCGCCATGGCGATAGAAAGAAAGGAATTGTCCTGGCCAAATCTATGACTTCTGCCCAGGAGTTATCTTCAAGGTTGAATTTATCTACATTAAAGTCTTGATTTTCAGAAGATATCAGAGTTACTTTAAGCCCATCAATAAATTGATAAGCTGGAAAAGTCTCTTCTCCATAAAGAAAATAACAGGAGACAAGAGTTTCTTCCTTTATCTCTTTCTTCAGGAGAAAACTATACACTCCCTAAAATCCTTCTAATATGTTGGTTACTAAACTGCGGGCAAATTTCTCAGCAATTTTGTCCAATGCCTCAGACTCAACAGTTTCAAAATCTGTCCCTTCCGGCACTTCGTATTCATCCTGATAAATAAAATTGGTATTGGAAAATATAATTTTCTGGTTGACAAGGTCTTTTAAGGTAATATTGGCAGCAACGATGATGTTATAACGGTCGGCTGTTGCTTCTTTAGAAAAAGCTATAGGCGTGGCTTTGAAGGAAGTAATTTCCCCTATCAAGACAGCATCTGCAGATTCCATATCTTCTGTCATCTCTACTTTTCCCCTTGCCACCATCTCATCAATAACACTATGGGTCAATTTCAAGTCAAGCTCAAAGCGTGTTGTTAAGTTCTTGAACATAGGGATATTTATTTTCTTGATATGGGTAGGAAGGAAGCTTCCTGTTCCCCGGAGGTGGTAACCGCACCGGAGAGAAAAAAGACATAAAAAAAGCAATAAAATATTTCTCTTCATATCAATTTCACAAAAAATTTATAAGACAATATTAATTAGTTTATTTCTGACATAAATTATTTTTTTTACCTTTTTTTCCCCGACAATATTCCGAATCCGGCTCAAGCCCAGAGCCATTTCTTTTATCAGGTCCCCATCAAGGTCTCTTTCAGCCTCAAATTTGTCTCTTAATTTCCCATTAACCTGAACAACAACTGTGACTTTTTCCTCCTTGGCCAGGCTCGGGTCAAATGACGGCCAGGGAGAACGTAAAATAAAAGATTCCTGCCCCATTCTCTCCCAGAATTCTTCACACAGATGAGGAGCAAATGGAGAAAGCAGAATAACCAGGTTCTCCAGGGACTCTTTTAAAACCTCCTTTCCTTTCTCGCTTTTTCTTAATTCGTCCTTTTCTTTTTTGATCTGGTTGTAGTATTCCATTAAGGAGCTTATGGCTGTATTCAAATGATATCTTTTCTCAATGTCTTCGCTGACCTTTTTTATAGTCTGGTGCATTTTTATAATTAAGCTTGTTGGCTTCTCTTCCTCTTTCCTTTTGACTTTATTGGAGGATTTATCTTTGTATAAATCCAGATTTTCCTGCAAAACCAACCATACACGATTTAAGAATTTATAGCATCCTTCTATCCCTTCATCATTCCAGGCAAATTCTTTCTCCGGTGGAGAAGCAAAAAGAATAAAAAGTCTTAGTGTATCGGCTCCGTATTTTTCTACTATGCCATCAGGATCAACAACATTACCCTTGGACTTTGACATCTTTGCACCATCTTTTGTTACCATTCCCTGGGCAAGCAGACGGGGAAAAGGCTCATTAACTACAGATAAGCCAAAATCTCTTAAAAATTTACAGAAAAAACGCGCGTAAATAAGATGAAGGATAGCATGCTCAACACCACCTATATAGAGGTCAACAGGAAGCCAGTAATCGGCAGCTTTAGAATTAAAAGGAAGTTTTTCTTCATGGGGTGAAGTATAACGATAATGATACCAGGACGAATCAAAAAAAGTATCCATGGTGTCTGTTTCTCGCCTGGCTTCCTCATGGCATTTCGGGCAAGTAGTTTTGACAAAACTTTCAACATTTTCAAGTGGTGATCCTTCCTTTCCTTCAAATTCCACATCATAAGGGAGTAAAACTGGCAAATCTTCATAAGGAACCCCGACTATTCCGCAATTTTTGCAGTAGATCACGGGGATTGGTGTTCCCCAATACCGCTGTCGGGAAATACCCCAATCTCTTAACCGATAAAGTGTACTCTTTCTCCCAAATCCTTTCTCCTCAGCATACTGAACCATCTCTTCTATCGCCTCATGACAAGGCTTACCAGAGAATTGCCCTGAATTAACAACCACCCCATAATCCTCAAACGCTTCTTCCGGCTCTAGCTCAGGAGATTTTCCCTCCGGAACTATTACGACTTTGATTTGTAATGAATATTTTTTTGCAAAGTCAAAATCTCTCTGGTCATGAGCAGGAACAGCCATAATTGCTCCCGTGCCATATTCCATTAATACATAATTGGCAATCCAGATCGGTATTTCCTCATTTGTATAAGGGTTAATGGCCTTTTTCCCTGTATCAATCCCTTCTTTTTCAACTTCTTCCAGGTCTTTTCTGACACGAGACTCGGAAATGTTTCTTTCTATCCATTCCTGTGCCTTTTCTTTTTGATCAGAATCTGCGATCAGTTCCTGACTTAAGGGATGCTCAGGGGAAAGCACCAAAAATGTTGCTCCATAGATTGTATCTACTCTTGTGGTAAAAACTTCAATTGATTGTGAAGAATCAGAAAGAGGAAAAGTTATATGACCTCCCGTGCTCTTTCCGATCCAGTTCTTCTGCATAAGGAGGACATGTTCCGGCCATTTTTCCAAGAGTTCGTGACCGGAAAGTAATTCTTCAGCATAATCTGTTATTTTTAAGAACCACTGCTTCATCTCCTTCTGCTTGACAAGTGACTCACACCGCCAGCACCGTTCTCCGACAACCTGTTCATTTGCCAGGACAGTTTTACATTGTGGACACCAGTTTACCCAGCTTTTTTTCCGATAAGCCAGGTCCTTCTCGAGCATCTTGAGAAAAATCCACTGGTTCCATTTATAATACTCGGGCAGACACGTATTCACTTCTCTTGACCAGTCATAGCTGAAACCTAGCCTTTTTAGCTGCTTTTTCATATGCGAAATATTGCCAAGTGTCCATTCCTGTGGATGGATTCCCTGTGTAATAGCGGCATTTTCGGCTGGCATTCCCAGGGCATCCCAGCCAATGGGATGTATAACATTAAACCCCTTCATGATTTGAAAACGGGAAATCACATCTCCAATCGCATAATTCCGGATCTGGCCCATGTGGATATGACCTGAAGGGTAGGGGTACATTTCAAGACAGTAATACTTTGATTTTTGCGGGTCTTCACATGACTTAAAAACTTCCTCTTTTTCCCACTTATCTTGCCACTTTTTCTCAATCTTTTTAAAATTGTAATCTTCGGTCATCTTCTGATTCTTCCTGAATTTCTTTCAGGGGCTATAAAAAAAGAAAAAACCTCTTCTTTTTTTCCTTTTTTCCCTTAAAATATAATCATAAATATTAATTTCCTGCCCCCTAAAAGTCAAGGCAACCAATTTATTGTATAACATTGAACATTTTTTTGAAAAGTATTAGGATGAAAAGGCCTTAAAAAAACGGAAATATTTTGAATCTTTAAATAATCCAGGTAAAGATGGCACTTTTTGAAGCAAAAAATCTCTCCGCAGGATACGAAAATGGATTTGTTATAGAGAATATTTCTTTTTCCCTAAAAGAGGGTGAATTTATTTCCATTCTCGGACGGAATGGTTCCGGAAAAAGCACCCTGATAAAAGCTCTTCAGGGACTTTTAAAAAATGTCTCTGGCCAGGTCAGAGTTGATGAAAAAAATATTTTTTTATTAAAATCCAGACAAATAGCAAAAAAAATTGCTTATGTCCCCCAGATATTCAGTTATTCATTCGAATTCAGTGTTTTAGAGATAATTCATATGGGGAGATATATCCATCAAGGCCGGCTGGGAAGCACCTCATCCCTGGATTCGAGGAAAATTGAGGAAGTCATGAATCTGACAGAGATTTCGCATCTCAGGGAGAAAAAAATTGCTCATCTCAGTGGTGGAGAACGCCAGAGAGTTTTTATCGCCCGTGCATTAGCCCAGGATACACCCCTTCTTTTCCTTGACGAACCCAGTTCCCATCTGGATATCTCCTATCAAGTAGAGATTTATCAAATACTCAAACGCCTGCAAAAGGAAAAAGGTAAAACCATCTTCACTACAGAGCACAACATAAACCTAGCTATTCCCTATTCCGAGAAAATTATGTTTCTTAAAGGAGGAAAAGTTCAGGCTGTAGGTCCTCCGAAAAAATTAATCACCAGAGAAAATATCAAAAAAGTCTTTCAGGCGGATGTCGAAATCAGAGAAAATATCCATTCCAGGCTTCCCGAAATTTCTCTAATCCATAAACCAGAAGAGAAGGCATGAAACCCAAGAATATCCTTTTAATATCTTTCCTGGTCCTGCTGGCTGCCACAATCTCCGGCGATCAGAAGAAAACTACAGTCAAGGATGACCTGGGTTTCTCCTTTTTGAAAACTTCTCCTCCTCAGCGAATTATTTCGCTTGCTCCCAATATCACGGAAATCCTTTTTGCCATGAATTCAGGGGATAAAGTTGTCGGTGTTACCCGTTTTTGTGATTACCCGGAAGAGGTATTAAAAAAAGAAAAAATCGGGGGGATGGTTGATCCCAGTCTAGAAAAGATTAAAGCCCTGAATCCTGATTTAATTTTAGGTTTCCGCGGGAATCCCCTGAGAGTTCTCAAACGCCTCAGGAGTCTCCATCTTCCCGTTTTTGTCTTAGAAATGGGGACAAATCTTGAATCCGTATTTACTCTTATCGAGAAAATTGGAACTATTATTCAAAAGGAAAAAAATGCTCAAATACTTATTCAATCTCTAAAAAAGAAATATGAAAAAATCCAATTTGCACTTCAAAGTGTCGAGCACGAACCAAAAGTTTTTTTCTCTCTTCACGGCATGGGTCTCTGGACCTGTGGAAAAGAGAGCTTTCTCAATGACCTTGTGAGAAAAGCCAGAGGAGTGAACATTGCCGGAGACGTACCCAGGAGATGGCTTGACTACAACCGGGAACAGCTTATCCATAAAGACCCGGAAGTTATCATCATCCTGGCTAAATCACTAGAAGATTTCTCTAAAGTTAAAAAGAGTTTCAAAAATGACGCTTTGTTTAAAGGCATAAAAGCTGTAACAACAGACAGCCTTTATTTTTTAGATGAAAATCTGGCTACAAGACCCGGCCCCAGGATTTTTGATGCCCTTGCCAAGCTGGCGCGCCTCCTCCATCCGCAATGCTTTGAAACAGGCTTAAAAAAATGAAGGCAAAAAGACTAAGGCTCTTTTTTCTCCTCCTTGTCCTACTTATTTCGGGTTTCTTAATCTCTCTTCTCGTTGGCCCAGTTAAGACAAACTTCTCAGATTTATGGGATTTTCTCTTTAATAATGATAAAACTTTTAGCCTCATTTTTATCGACCTAAGGCTTTCCCGTGCACTTCTGGCTTTTCTTGTTGGAGCCAGCCTTTCGCTTTCCGGCGCAATCCTCCAGGGTTACTTTCAAAATCCTATGGCCGGACCATTTGTTGTTGGTGTCTCTTCCGGAGCTTCTTTTGGCGCTGTTCTTTCTATCTATCTTGGATTAACTATTCAAGTCATCGGCTTCTCTCTACAGACTATCTTTGCCTTTTTTTCAGGATTTGCCATTGTCTCTCTTGTCTATCTCCTTTCCCAGAGAAAGGGAGTATTTAAGGTTGAGACTCTGCTTCTAACTGGAATTGCCGCAGGAGCGATGGCCTCATCTCTAACATCTTTCTTAATATTCCTGAAGTCTGAATCATACCAACAGGCTGTTTTCTGGCTCCTGGGAAGCTTCCATCTTTCAGACTGGAATCAAATCACTGCTGTATTCCCTTATTTTATTCTCTGCTTTTTTGTGGCTCAGTGGCTTGCTAAAGATATGAATCTTCTTGCCCTCGGGGATGAGACTGCTCAATCGCTGGGATGTCCGGTGAATCGTGTAAGGAAAATTTTCCTGACTATCTCCACATTTCTTGCAGCTTCATCGGTCTCTGTTTGCGGAATCATCGGCTTTGTTGGGCTGATTGTTCCCCACTGGGTTCGTATTCTCATTGGGCCTGATCACAGGCATCTTTTCTTTTTTTCCTCTTTAACAGGAGGGATATTCCTCCTTTACTCTGATCTCCTGGCACGTACGCTCCTCTTTCCTATAGAGCTGCCTATCGGGATCATCACCGCTGCAGTAGGAGCCCCTTTCTTCATATATCTATTGAACCAGCGTCGATAGAACACTTCTGGTTCGATTTTCTCCTTCTCTAAATAGTTCTTAGCTTCTTTACCTTCCCTCTTGCTAATAATAACTTCTTAAAATTGAACAATTCATCCCACTCTGTTCTTTTGGAAGCATTTCCTAATCTGTGATACATAAGATCAAGGTTTTGGGAAATAGCGTAAGCGACCATTGAAGATTTAGCCTTCGGATTTTGGCTTTCGAGGGAAGTCGACCTGCGAGTATGTCTGAGCGTAGCGAGTTACGCAGCAGCCGAGAAGGCCAAAAGGAGAATGGCGTTAAAAATCTGATTGGGAGCCGAGCTGTTTCCCAAAACCTCTTTTAGTCGCTAATTTAGAATTGCTTACTGTTTTTCTTAACATCTTGCCTCTTTTCCTGGTGAAATGCTAAAATGAAGCACGCTCATGAGATTCTTTTTTGTTCGAGACTATCGGCATAAATTTAGATATTTCTCTTCCGAGCCGGTCAGGCAAATCCAGATCAAGACCTCCCGATTGAAAAAAATATGGGAACAGGCTAAAAAGAAGCTTATGCTCTTGCCGCAAAATATTCTCAGGCAGGAACAGGCATTCGGAAGAACTCTCAAATTAGAAGTAAAAACAATTCAGATTTATTATTCAGGCAAGGTAAGCGAGAAAAAAACTAAAATCAAGTTCTACTTTTTTCTTCAAAGGCAAAGAACCAAACACGTTTTTTTTCTTATCGGAGAAGCTATACTACTACCTATAAGTGGGCTGGCCGTCCTCCTCCCAGGACCAAATGTATTCTTCGGCGTCTTGGCTCTTCTGATGATCACCCACTGGCAGGCCTTAAAAGGAATCAACAGGACACTCAAAAAAGAACATGAGTTCATTGTTTCCTCATTTATTAAAGAGTGGGAACAATCGCTTAAAGAAAAAAATGAAAATAAATATCCTCAAATATTGGAAAAAATCGAAAAAGAGTATAATCTGAACAATATCCGCAAAGTCCTCTGGAAATAAGGCTATCTTTTCTTGCCTTTCCTGTTTTTCAAACCCTTCAAGCTTCTCCAGTCCCTCCAGAAAACCTAGGAAAGGTTTGACAAATCCACGATTTTATTTTATCTAATAGGAACAATGTCGCTGACTCTAAACCAATTTCTATTCTTGGTGATCACAATCGCCGTTGTGGTTGCCATCACATTCCTCGTTTTTCTTTTAGCTCAGCTTCGAAAGACAGCCAGGCAAGGGGAGGAAACTCTTTCTGAAATAAAGAAGCTCGTCAGGAACTTAAAAGAGACAGACCAAAAGGTTAACAAAAAAATCGATGAACTGAGTCCTATGCTTGAAGCCACCAAAAAGACTGTTGTCAGTCTATCGGAATTCGCTTGGTTTTTAACAACAAGGATCATCAAGCCCTCCTCTAAATACTGGCCGGTTCTGTTACCTTTTCTCCGTTTTGGATGGCGACAAATCAAAAAAAAACGTAAGGAGGATAAAAATGGCAAATGATAGAGGCTCATGCTTCCTTGAAACCACTCTCTCATTTCTTGTCGGCACTGCCGCAGGCTTCATCCTGGGAGTCCTTTTTGCTCCAGCAAGCGGAGAAGAAACAAGAAAAAAAATCCAAGAAGGCGTAGTTAAAACCGGTGAGAAAGCTAAAGAAAGTTATGAAAAAATCGCCAGAGAAGCAGAAAAGGGAATAAAGGTTGTCAAAGAAAAAACTCACGAAGGGATAGATTCAATTAAAGAATTTGTCGATACGAAAAAAGAAGAAATTATGAAAAAGTTTCCTGGTGAAGCCGGTAAAGAGGAACAAGCAAAAAAATAAGCTTTATTTTGCCCAGCACATCATCAACTTTCCCCATAAGAAAGAAGGGGTATATCTATAAAAAATCCAAGGACTTCTAAAATGACAAAAACAACGATATCTGAAATTAAATCCAGAGAAATTTTAGATTCAAGAGGGAACCCTACTTTAAGCACACAGGTCTTCCTCCATTCAGGAGAGGTAGGAAAGGCTGCTGTTCCTTCTGGAGCATCCACGGGCACACATGAAGCCTTAGAACTTAGAGACAAGGATCCTTCACGTTATCTGGGAAAAGGAGTTCTGACGGCTGTTTCAAACGTGAAAAAAATCATCGCTCCAGAAATTGTGGGGTTAGACGCGCTTAACCAAGAAGAAATTGATAAGAGGCTAATCCAGCTTGATGGGACTCCCTCAAAGAAAAAATTGGGAGCAAATGCAATCCTATCGGTTTCTATGGCTGTGGCTCATGCCGTTTCCAAAACCCTTAATTCCCCTCTCTATGACTATTTAGGGAAGAAAGAAAATTACCGGCTGCCCGTTCCTCAGATCAATATTCTTAACGGCGGCTCACATGCTGATAATAACGTTGACATCCAGGAGTTTATGATTGTCCCTGTAGGCAGTCCCAATTTTTCTGAAGCCATCAGATCGGCAGCAGAAGTTTTTCACAATCTTAAAAAAATCCTCCAGAAAAAAGGGTACAGCACAGCCGTGGGAGATGAAGGGGGATTTGCTCCAAATTTAAAATCAAATGAAGAAGCTCTTGAACTGATTCTTGAAAGTATCCAAAAAGCAGGGTACAAACCCGGAAAGGATATCTATCTTGCCCTTGACGTAGCGGCTTCTGAATTCTATATGGATAAAAAATATATCTTTAAAAAATCAGATGGTTCAGAGAAAAAATCCAATGAGATGATCAACTTTTATCAGGCACTGATCCAAAAATACCCCATTATCTCTATAGAAGATGGTTTTGCAGAAGATGATTGGGAGGGCTGGAAAGGCATGACAGAAGCGCTAGGCCGCAGAATCCAGATTGTGGGCGATGATATCTTTGTCACAAACCTGGAAAGATTCAAAAGAGGAGTGGATCAGGGAATTGGAAACTCTATCCTTATCAAGTTGAACCAAATAGGCACTCTGAGCGAGACAATAGAAACAGTCAATTATGCGCACCAGAAAGGATATTCATCAGTGATATCCCATCGTTCAGGAGAAACTGAAGATACTTTTATCGCAGATTTAAGCGTTGCTCTTAACACCGGCCAGATAAAAACAGGCTCTTTAAGCCGAAGCGAAAGAGTAGCCAAGTACAACAGGTTATTAGAGATAGAGGAGGAATTAAAAAATAGGGGGAGCTATGCAGGCTCTTTGGCTTTTAAACGATACATCTCCTGATTTGAAACAAAATTCTCTAGCCAAAGACATTGTTTAAGTGTAAATTACTTGTTTTAAATTATTTTATAATCCCGGGAGAGCTCCCGGAGAAAATCTGAGCGGGCTATGGCTCCAAACAAAAAAAGAAAAGATAAGTTTTCCACCTCATCCCAGGTAAAAATCAAAAAACACTATAAAGAAAAAGAACGGTCCGGCTTCGAGCCTTCCCGAGACCTTGGCAAACCAGGGGAATACCCATATACACGAGGAATTTATCCAACAATGTACAGGAAGAAGTTTTGGACCATGCGCCAATATGCTGGTTTCGGGACAGCAGAAGAGTCTAACAAAAGATACAGATTCCTCCTATCTCAAGGCCAGACAGGGCTAAGCGTCGCTTTTGACCTTCCAACCCAATTGGGACTTGACTCGGACCATACCCAGGCCAAAGGGGAAGTGGGTAAAGTGGGAGTGGCAATTGATACTCTACAGGACATAGAAACTCTTTTTTACCTCATCCCCCTTGACAAAGTCAGCGTTTCCATGACAATTAATTCCACAGCAGCCATTATTCTTGCTATGTACTTAGCCCTTGCTGAAAAAAAAGGTATTAAATGGAAAAAACTTTCAGGTACAATCCAGAATGACATCCTGAAGGAATATATCGCACGGGGAACCTATATTTACCCACCACAAGCTTCTCTTAAGATCATCACTGATATTCTTGCTTTCTGCCAAAAAAATGTTCCCCAATGGAACACCATGAGTATTAGTGGCTACCATATCAGAGAGGCAGGAGCAACAGCTGTTCAGGAACTGGCTTTTACGTTTGCTAACGCACTCACTTATGTTGAGGCCGCCGTAAAAGCAGGCCTTGATGTTGACACTTTTGCTCCACGCCTATCCTTTTTTCTTGCTTCACATAATAATCTCTTCGAGGAAACTGCCAAGTTCCGCGCGGCTCGGCGATTATGGGCCAGGCTTATGAGAGAAAAATTTCAAGCAAAAAATCCGCTTTCCTGGAAATTCAGGTTCCACACCCAGACAAGCGGAGCAACACTTTTAGCCCAGCAACCCGAGAACAATGTCATCAGAGTCGCTCTCCAGGCTCTGGCTGCAGTCCTTGGAGGAACACAGTCTCTTCACACCAACTCAAGGGACGAAGCCCTGGCGCTCCCCAGCAAAGAATCAGCCCAAATCGCTCTCCGCACTCAACAAATCATTGCCTATGAATCCAGCGTGGCTGACACCGTTGATCCCCTTGGAGGCTCCTATCTTATCGAAAGCCTGACTAACCAGATTGAGGACAAAGTAAAGGAGTATCTTCAGAAAATTGAAGAATTGGGAGGAATGCTCAAAGCTATTGAAAAAGGATTTATCCAGAAGGAAATTCAAGAGAGTGCCTATAAATATCAAAGGCAAATCGAAAACAAAGAACAGATTATAGTGGGCCTCAATAAATATGAAAATACAGAAGAAAAAATCCAATTCAAGCTTTATTCTCCGCAGACAAAAATTGAGAATACCCAGATAAAGAAACTCCAGCTTCTCAAAAAAAAGAGGTCAGCAAAAAAGGTAAAAGACAGTCTGAAAACTCTCAGAAAAGCAGTCGAATCCAGAAAAAATATTCTTCCTTATACAATCGATGCTGTAAAAGCTATGGCGACCCTGGGAGAAATATCTTCTATCCTCAAAGAAACCTACGGCACATATAACGAAACAGTCAACATCTGATCCCAGGAAACCTCTTTTTTCCCGTGATGGATTAATAAGGGTATTTGGGAATGGATGAAGCGACTTTGAAGATTTAGCCTTCCTGAATGGATATTTGAGGGAATCCGGCGTAGCCGGACACCGAGTATGTTTAAACTCAGGCCAGTGGATTCAGAAAACACGCAACTTTTGCCCCAGCGAGTCAAAAGCTGCTCGGTTTCAGGCTTCGCTCTCCTCTCCATCATGGAGAGGAACCAT
>Ga0209979_1000811_pt1 | contig 38178 bp, 25 predicted proteins | sample AnhtaG_FD_183114 | JGI IMG/M metagenome (GOLD analysis project Ga0209979, IMG submission 183114) | Deep subsurface microbial communities from Anholt, Denmark to uncover new lineages of life (NeLLi) - Anholt_01485 metaG (SPAdes) (version 2) | ecosystem: Environmental > Aquatic > Marine > Oceanic...
GACTTGGAAAGGAATGAGCAGCATATCTATACCATCCCGGTTAATGGTGGCGTGCCGAAGCAATTGGTCGATGCCCAGGCCAGAGAACCGGTCTTTTCTCCTGATGGGAAGATGATTGCCTATGTAGAAGATAAAGACTTGGGAGTAGGGGGAGGAGGTCTTTGGGTTGTGTCTACTCAAGGAGGGACTTCGAAACTCGTGGTCGATGCCGGAAAGGCTTCCAGCCCTGTCTGGTCACCTGAAGGAGACATGATCGCTTTTGTCGATAAACAGGACAAAGTTGCGCAAATTCATTTCATACCCGTTGGGGAGGACGGAGAGGCCGCCGGGGAGAAGATCACTATTGGTGCTCCTGAAGGAATCCAAGGAGTGGATTTATTAGCAGGATGGACCCCAGATAATAAGATCGGAGCAGTCTTTGAGAAACCACTAGAATTTGGCCTTTACACAGTCCCGGCGGAAGGGGGAAAGGCAACAATGGTTTCACATGGAGGATACCCGGTACAACCACGCTTTTCTCCTGATGGGAAGCGGATATTTCATTTTAATAACGCAAATGAAGGGAGTGGTGCTTGGCAGCGGTTAGCGATAGCTGTTGTCTCGGCTGAGGGCGGTCATGTTGCTACTCTTCCTATTGAGGCAGATGAGAAAATGTATATACCTGGATGGGGTGGAGGAAACAGGGTATCTCCTAATGGAAAGATGATCGTTTTTTCGGGGAAGATGCCGAAAGATCCGGGTCTGCACTTTCACATCTGGACACTTCCCGCCGAAGGAGGAAAGCCAAAACAGCTTACTGAATCTCCTTCACAGTGTTCCGATATGTTTCCCTGTTGGTCGCCCGATGGATCAGCCGTTGCGTTCGTACGAGCCAGAGTATCGAAGAATTATGTTGAAGGATTTGGTGAGACGAATATTTACATTGTGAACAGCACTGGTGGAGAACCAAAACCCTTAACATCGGAATCCGACCATGTTAATTATGGTTCAATAGCTTGGTCACCTGATGAGAAAATGCTGGCGTATTTTTCCCGCTGCGAGGGAACTTGGGGTGATGGTACTCTCAATGTCATCCCAGTAAATGGTGGGGAGCCGCGTGTTATAGGAAAAGTACAAGGCATTCAGGTCAATAAGGAATTGGCCTGGTCTCCAGACAGCACACGGATCGCTTTTAACGGTTCTTCCGATGAAGAGGTTATTAAAGTCATGTCACTCGATGATGGGAATATTATTGACATTAAAACGGATCTCTTAGATACTAGCGTTTATCATCTTGACTGGTCACCCGATGGGAAGAGGCTGGTTTTTGGGGGTTATAAAGGTGGCGGTCGAGAGTTCTGGCTGATGGAGGATTTTTTGCCGCTGGTCAAACGCCAAAAGTAAAAAATGGGGACAGTTCTGTCTTTCAGCGGGCTTCGATGCTAGAATAAAATAGAACCGTCCCCTTTATTGATAGATGGAATTGTCAGGGAAAAAGCGAAAAAAGATTCTTTTTCTTTTCCTTTTTGGAATTGGGCTGCCCAGTCTGCTCCTTGGGTATTTCGCTTTCCGGGGGATTCAAAACGATCAGGCTCTTCTTGAAAAGAGAAAGCTCGATGACCACCGGCGGACTGCGGAACAGATCATTTTATCGGTTGATCAGTCGATTTCTGAGGTAGAGAATGCTTTTGTGAAGACACTTTCAGATCAGGAAAATTCAGACGAGCCGAGTTTTCTTCGTTCTCTGGAAGATTTCAAGAATCAATATCCTCTCGTTGAGGATGCCTTCCTTTTTCAAAATGCTGATGACATCCGCTTTCCTGCAGCAGAGCTTCTTTTTTTTCCAAAGGAAAGCTTGACAGATTCCGCTGTTTCCTCAAAGCAGTCCTCCCGTAACCCAAATTTTCTCACAGCACAGCAATTGGAGTTCCGGCAGAAAAACTACCGGAATGCGCTTTCCTCTTATAAGAAGGCTATGGAACAAACCAAAAATCTCCAATTTAAAGGGGAGTGTTTGAGTGCGATAGCCAGAGTCCAGAAAAAAGCAAAACTCTTTGAGGAAGCTATTGAATCCTATAAAAAGATCACTGAGGATTACAGCCAGGTCCGGATAACGGATGGCATTCCATTGGGCCTTGCCGCTCGACTCGAACTTGGCTTACTCTATCAAGAAGTCAGTGACATCAAGAATTCCATCGAGACGCATATAGGATTGTACAGGTCTTTGATCAATATAGAGTGGCTGCTGGAAAAAGCTGCATATGCGTTTTTTTCTCAGGCTGTTAAAGAGTCCATCCAAGATATCTTTTCTCAGGAGTCCCTTCCCTCCGAGATTGCAACTTTCAAAGAGACCTATCAAAATCTGCTGAATGAAGAGCAAGACCGAATAGAACAAACAGAGAGACTCCTTCTTTTTCAGCAGATGGCTGCAACCGATATCCAGGCCAAAATACCTCCTAGCACTAGTGATCCCTCGAATCCGGTAAAAAGATGCATCGTGGAGATCGGACGAAACGTCTATTTTGTTTCTTTGTTCCACCTAGACCAAGGAGAGAGGCGCAATCCCCAAGATAGATGGGGGATTCTGCTGAGCGCCTCTTATCTGAAGGATCATCTGCTCCAGAAGTCCCTCCAGAATCATGTGCAGTCAGAAAAATCATCCTGGATTATAAGGGGAAGGGAAGGTCAGACTGTTTTGGCATCTGAAAATGTCCCTTCGGGCTCTCTGATCGTTAGGACGAATTTCACTGGCAACTTCCCGGATTGGATTCTCGAGTTCTACCACGAAGAACCCCGTCTTTTTGAGGCTTTCCTTACCTCTCGCCGGGGGATTTATTTTTATATCTTTCTTCTTATCGGAGGGATTTTGATTTTTGGCCTGATATTGACCGTTCGTACGGTCAGCCACGAGCTGGAACTTGCCCGGATGAAATCCGATTTTGTCTCCACCATTTCCCATGAGTTCAAAAGCCCCCTCACCTCTATCCGGCAGTTGGCGGAGATGCTCCACTCAGGTAGGGTCCCTTCTGAGGAGCGGCGTCAGAAATATTATGATGTCCTCCTGGAACAGAGTGAAAGGCTCTCCCTGCTGACAGAAAATGTTTTGAGTTTTGCTAAAATGGAAGAAGGCCGAGAAGAATTTGAGTTTGAACTGGTAGATATAGTTAAATTACTGAAGGATCTTGTTTCGACAATCCAAGACCGAATTCGTCATGAGGGATTTGAAATTCGGATGGAGTTAGAAAATTCTCTACCATCTCTTAAGGCAGATAGTGCGGCGATTTCACAAGCGATTTCCAATTTAATAGATAATGCAATCAAGTATTCTGGTGGAGCAAAGAAGATAATTGTTAGTGCTTATAAAGGGGTTCAATACCTAGATATCGCTGTAAAAGATTTCGGAGTTGGGATTAAAAAAGAAGAGATCGATAAAGTCTTTGATCGATTCTATAGGGGAGGCGATGAATTGACAAGGACAATTAAGGGAAGCGGATTGGGATTGACCCTTGTTAAACAAATTGTGGAGGCCCACAGCGGAAGTGTTCATGTGGAAAGCAATCCTGGAGATGGCAGCACTTTTTCCATAAAGCTCCCCATTGAAAAAACGGATAGAGGGAAAAAATGAAAAATATCCTCATCATCGAGGACGAGGAAAGCATCCTGATGGCACTGGAGGATAACCTCCGCCTGGAAGGATATGAGGTTGTCTGTGCTGTGGATGGAGAACAGGGGCTCTCCGTGGCCAGAAATCATGATTTTGACCTCGTCATCCTGGATATCATGCTGCCGAAGATGGATGGGTTTGAGGTGTGCAAGCGCTTGCGTAGAGATGGGATCAACATACCCATCTTGATGCTGACCGCTAAAAGCCAGGAAATCGACAAGGTATTGGGGCTGGAACTGGGCGCTGATGATTATGTTACCAAGCCTTTTAGCTCAAGGGAACTTCTTGCCCGGGTAAAAGCCCTACTGAGAAGGACAAAACAAATTCAACAAGATATAGAATCCTATCATTTTGGAGATGTCGAAGTTGATTTTGGAAAATATGAAATAAAAAAGAGCGGAAAGCTCATTAATTTGACAGCCTTAGAATTTTCTATGCTTCATTTTCTGATAAAAAATAAGGGACGAGTTGTGAATCGTGATGCCATTTTGGATAATGTCTGGGGAAGAAATGTATACATACAATCCCGCACTGTGGATAAGCACATATCGGAACTCAGAAAAAAAATAGAAGACGATCCCTCAAGCCCTGATTTCATTCTCGGTGTAAGGGGGATAGGTTACAAATTCCAAGAATAGTCTTTCTCATTTCAAGCTCCCCATTTTTCCATGTTGCATTTTTTTATTTGAATTGATATTCTTTTACCGAAATAAAAAGGGTAAGACTTTCATACGACTAATATAAATAGCTGCAATACTTTATTATTTTGCCGTGGAAAATGAAAAAAAAGCCTGCTAGAAAAAAAACAGCTGAGAAAAAGCCTACTTCTGCAAAATGCCCCGAATGTGGCTACGAAAATCCTATCAACCAGATCTATTGCGGCCAATGTGCGAATATGATCATCCTTAAGCGCCCGCTTTCCAAACCTGCTCCCGAATATCCGCCCGAAATTACTCCCGAACCTGATGAGGAACTTGAAGAGAAACCCGCTGATCTCACCAGGACCATAGAATCCCCTACCGAAGAGCTGACAACAGGAACCACGTTTGCCGATCGTTACCAGATCATCGAAGAGCTGGGAAAGGGAGGAATGGGCCGTGTCTACAAGGCCCTCGACACGGAGATCGATGAGAAGGTGGCGTTAAAGCTCATCCGGCCCGAGATCGCAGCCAACGAAAAAATGATCCGACGCTTCCGGAAAGAGCTCAAAACCGCCCGCCAAATTTCCCACAAAAATGTCTGTCGGATGTACCATTTCGGGACCAAAAAAGGAATCCGTTACATCACGATGGAGTATGTCTCCGGCGAGGATCTAAAAAGCTCGATGAAAAGAATGGGGCAGTTCACTGTTGGAAAAGCTGTGTTCACAGCCAAACAGATTTGCGAGGGTCTTGCCGAAGCGCACAAACTGGGCATCGTGCACCGGGATCTCAAACCCCAGAACATTATGATCGATGAATTCGGGAACGTGCGGATCATGGATTTTGGGATTGCCCGTTCTCTTAAGACGGAGGACATCACCAAGCCAGGCGAAATAATCGGCACACGTGTTTACATGTCACCGGAACAAGCCGAAGCCAAAGATATCGACCAACGATCGGATATTTATTCTGTGGGCCTGATCCTTTACGAAATGCTGGCCAACAGGCTGCCCTTCGAAGAAGATATCCCGTTAAGCGTCGCCACAAAACACATGGATGGGGCACTCAAGGGCCCGAAGGAATATAATCACCAAGTTCCGGAGGATCTTAACCGGCTGATTCTCAAATGTCTGGAGGGAGAAAAGGAAAAAAGATACCAGAGTGTTGAAGAACTGCTGATAGATTTGAACAATATAGAATCAGGGATTTCCACGACCGAAAGAGTGGTCCCCGAAAAGTCTCCTTCCACATCAAGAGAGATAACCGTCAAATTCGATCTCCAAAAGCTTCAAATTCCAGGCGTGATCGCACTTGCTGTAATCATCATCGGTCTGCTGATCTGGCAACTTTTTCTGAAGAAAGGCCTTTCCATCCCTGAGGGCAAACCGTCGCTGGCCGTCATGTACTTCAAAAACAACACGGGGGACGCGAATCTCGACCACTGGAGGGAGATGATCGCTGACTCCTTTGTGGCCGACCTCAACCAATCAAAATATATTGACGTGCTCAGCAGCGAAAATGTTTTTCAGATTCTGAAGAATTTGAATCAGCTTAAGGCAAACACCTACTCCTCAGACATTCTAAAACAAGTGGCAGCTAGGGGAGGGATCAATCATGTCCTTGTCGGAGACTTCGCCAAAGCAGGGGAAACCATACGCATCCATGTCAACTTGATAGATGTTCGGAGGGATAAGACCATCGCTACTGAAACGGATGAAGGGATTGGCACAGAGAATATTTTTGCGATGGTCGACAGGCTGACGAAAAAAATCAAAGGACGCTTTGATCTCACAGATGAACAACTTGCCGATGATTTGGATCGAGAAGTCGGTCAGATTACCACAACTTCTCCAGAAGCCTTTAGATATTATGTGGACGGGAGAAGGAAGCACATCGAAGGGGAATTCCGTCAGAGCATCGAATCGATGGAAAAAGCTGTGGCTATCGATCAAGAGTTTGCCATGGCCTACAGGTCTTTAGCGGTGAGCTATGGGAATATGGGTCTCTCTCCTCAGCGGAAGGAATACATCCAGAAAGCCTTGGAGTTGAGCGATCGACTATCAGAGAGAGAGCTATACCAAATCCAAGGAGATTTTTTCTCTGAATCAGAGGAGACCTATGATCAGGCGATTGAAGCTTTCACAAATTTGCTTAATCTGTATCAAGAAGACACGACTGCCCGGCACAATCTCGCGTTGATCTACTACAATATCGAAGAATTGGACAAGACTCTGGAGCATTTTGAGAGGTGTGTGGAATCGGGGACGGAATTCGTCGGCACCTACTATTCCCTCGCCGATGTCCACATGATGAAGGGACAATATGATAAGGCAGAAGATGTGCTGAGATATTATTTGGAGAATGTATCCGATCATTCCTGGATCCATCAATATTTAGTCTTTAATTACATTTGTCAAAGGCAATTTCATATCGCCCAAGCCGAACTGGATATAGCCGTTCCATTGTCCCCGAAACACCGGCGAAGTTTTTATCTTAAGGGTGTGTACAACACATTCACCGGAACCTTCATAGAAGCAGAAAAAGAGTACCCGAAGGCCACTGAAGATAAAGAACCCGCAGGAACCTATCTAGGGTATCATGGACTGGCGAATTTATCCCTCACTCAAGGACGCTTCAGGGATTCGATAGCACAGCTCCGAAGTATCATTTCGTTCTCTCAAAATATTGGCGTTCGATGGGTTGAATCCCAGGCCCGGTCGATATTGGGCTATCGTCTGATGACATCAAGCCGCTACCAGGAAGCTTTGAGAGAATTCAACAAAGCTTGGGATGTGGGGGCTGAGGGCCAAAGACAGGACTTGCAGAGACTGGCCCTACATTATAAAGGTCTGGCTTATTTGGGAATGAGATCGCGAACCAGAGCCCAGCGAACAGCCGAAGAGCTCAAAACCGCCATCGAAGGTTGGGGTCATCAAAAAGAGATTAGACGTTATCATCATCTTATGGGGATGATAGAAATGGATCGAAAAAAATTCCCTGAGGCGATCGAGCATCTGGAGACAGCGTTGGCTCTTCTGCCTTCTGAATGTTCATCGTGGACTGAAGGGCATATTCAAAATAATCATGCCCTTTACATGGAGTCTTTGGCTTTGGCATATTACCGGTCAGGAGACCTGGAAAAAGCCATCGTATATTATGAAAAACTGACGATGTTAACCACCGGCCGTCTTTACTTCGGCGATATCTATGCCAAGAGCTTTTACACGTTGGGCCGGATTTATCAGCGATTGGGAAATAATGCAAAAGCTGAAGACAACTATAATAAATTTCTTGCCCTCTGGTTCAATGCGGATAAAAACATTATCGAAGTCAGCGATGCCAAGAGGCGTCTCTCCGGACTCAACAGAAAACCCTGAAAATGACATGTGTCAATATTTTTGGTTTGAAACTAAAAAGGAGGTCCTGCCATGTATGCACGCGTAACATCAGCAGAAATTTTTAAAGAAAAAATAGATCAGTTTATCGAGATCTACAAAGAATACGTAGTGCCTGCTGCAAAAAAACAAAAAGGATTTAATGGGACATGCCTTATGGTTGACCGGAAAACAGGGAATGGCATGGCTATAACATATTGGAAAAGCGAAGAGGATGCCATAGCCAATGAAAAAAGCCTTTACTACCAGGAACAAGTCGCAAGATTCATTTCTTTTTTTGCCAGACAGCCAATCCGCGAAGGCTATGACGTTCCGGTTCAAGAAAAATAATAATAAGCAAACATAGCTTTAATTTTTTTTGTTGTTTTATTAAGATATAGACCCAAACGGGAAATGATATGAGGGAGGGATGAGTTATGTTTGCACGCACGACAACCATGCAACTCAAGATTGCTTTTATAGATGAAGCTTTAGAGGTTTATAAAAATAGCATCGTTCCTGCCGCTCAAGCGCAAAAAGGGCTTGTCGAGTTGAAATTACTTTTAGATCGTAATTCTGGGAAAGCCATAGCGATTGCCATTTGGGAGTCCGAAGAGGACGCAAAAGCCAATGAGAAAAGCCATTATTACCAGGAACAGTTGGTTAAACTGATAAGCTATTACGCATATCCGCCTATCAAGGAAGGATTTGAAATCGCCCACCAAGTCTGAAACGAGATCCCTACATCCTTTAGCAACCTTTACTAGCTTGCCATTTGTTTTCTCTTGTGATATTCCATATATTTCTTCTTCTGAATTATTCATAAAAAATGCCTATCATCTTGATTACGGATTCAGGAAATTTAGGGAAAATATCGGGAAAAACCAGCAAAGGAGGCCTTGTATGAAACGTTTACTCTATTTTGCCGTAATGTTTTTTGTCGTGACATCTTTTGTTTGTGCTCAACTTCCGGGTATCAGCCAAAAAACAACAGGTATGGAAAAATATTCAGGTTATTTTGTGTTTTACTGGGATGCCGGTGCAGGAAAGGTTTGGCTGGAAATCGATAAATTCGACACTGAATTTTTGTATGTGAGCTCATTACCGGCAGGACTTGGATCCAACGACATTGGACTCGACGGCCGCCAGCTCGGTGAAACCCACATCGTCAAATTCCACCGAGTCGGCCCAAAGGTTTTGATGATCCAGCCCAACTATTCTTATCGTGCACTCAGCAATAATGCTGACGAGAAACGGGCTGTCGAGGAAGCCTTTGCCAAATCTGTAATTTGGGGATTTAAAGTCGAGGCAGAGAGCGATGGTAAAGTGCTTGTGGACGCAACGTCTTTTTTCATGCAAGATGCACACGGGGTAGCCCGGCGACTCCAACGGGCTAACCAGGGGAATTTCAGGGTAGACCTCACGCGGTCGGCAATCCATCTACCCCGGACAATAAACTTTCCCAACAACACAGAAGTAGATGCGATTTTGACTTTTACCAGCCAAAATCCCGGGATGATGCTCCGCCAGATTGTCCCCGATCCCGGCGCCATCACCGTCCGTCAGCACCACTCTCTTATCAAGCTTCCCGACGATAATTATACGCCTCGTGTTTATGATCCCCGGTCCAATTTTGGGAGCATGCGTTACATGGATTTTTCCGCACCGATCGATCAATCCATAATTAAAAGATTCATCCCCCGACACAGGCTGGCAAAAAAAGACCCGAATGCCAAAGTGAGCGATCATGTCGAGCCCATCGTATATTACGTCGACCCGGGAGTGCCTGAGCCCATCCGTTCGGCTTTGATAGAGGGAGCCAGTTGGTGGAACGAGGCTTTCGAAGCCATCGGCTACAGGGATGCTTTTCAAGTCAAGGTGCTTCCCGAAGGGGCAGACCCGATGGATGTGCGGTACAACATGATCAATTGGGTGCACCGTTCTACGCGAGGCTGGTCCTATGGAGGGGGTGTTCAAGATCCACGAACAGGTGAGATTATTAAGGGACATGTGGCCCTGGGATCTCAGCGTCTGCGGCAGGATTTTCTGATCGCCCAGGGATTGGTGGCAGATTACCAAGAAGGCAAGGAAGCGAGCAGAGACATGGTGGAGCTGGCACTAGCACGTATCCGCCAGCTCTCCTGTCATGAGGTCGGCCATTCTCTCGGTTTGGGCCACAACTATGCCTCCAGCGTTAATGACCGGGCTTCTGTGATGGATTACCCTCATCCGTTGATAAAGATCAAACGGGATGGAACCCTTGATCTCTCCGATGCCTATGCCACAGGCGTGGGCGAATGGGACAAGGTCTCTATCGCTTACGGATACCAGGATTTTCCTGATGGCCTGGACGAAGAAAAGGAATTAAAAGCCATTCTCGACAATGCTTTTTCCAGCGGGTTGTATTACCTTGCTAGTCAGGATGCAGGGCCGTCTAGCGCTCATCCTCTCACCGCAACATGGGACAACGGTAAACACCCTGTGGATGAGCTCGAACGGGTGATGAAGATCCGTGCCATTGCCCTCGATGGATTTTCAGAAAACAGGATTCCCATGTGGGTCCCGATGGCCACGCTGGAAGAAGTGCTGGTTCCTGTGTATCTTTTCCACCGGTACCAGGTCGAGGCCGCCGCCAGTTGTCTGGGCGGACTTTACTACAATCATACTTTGCGAGGGGATGTGCAGAAGGATCCCGAAATTGTCGAGCCGGAAGAGCAACAACGGGCTTTAGAAGCGCTCCTCAAGACCATCTATCCGACGAATTTGGCCATCGATGAAAAAATACTGAACATTATCCCTCCACGGCCTCCAGGATACAGGCAGACACGGGAGCTTTTCCCTGGACATACAGGATCGACATTCGATCCTTTGGGAGCGGCCGAGGTGGCGGCCAATTTGACCATCCGGTTGATTCTTCAACCAGAGAGGGCCGCCCGGATGGTGGACTATCATTCCAGGGACAAAAAATATCCCGGATTCGGAGATGTCCTGGATCAACTGATCATGTTCACTTGGAAGTCTCCTTATAAATCGGGAAAGTTTGTGGAAATTCAACGGGTGGTAAACAATGTGCTTATGTACAATATGATGAGTTTAGTCGCCGATGAAAACAATGCGTCCCAAGTGAGGGCATTGGCTTTTCTGAAGTTGGAGGAGCTGAAAAGATGGCTGCAATGGCAGATGAACACAGTTAAAAATGGGGAACACTTGGTCACAGATCCCGATCAAAGGGCTCATTTTCTGTATGCTGCCGGAAAAATCGAGCTGTTTCAAAAAGATCCTTCGAAAATCACTCTTTCTGTGCCGTTGTCCTCGCCCCCCGGAGCACCCATCGGAATGTACGACTGAAAGGAGGGCGTATGCGAAAAAAAACATTATCCGGGTTTTGTTTGGCGTTCGGTGTGCTGCTTGCATTTTCCGGCCTTTTTGGAGAAGACCAGGATGTCTTTAACGAAGATTTTCTGAAGTTTTTCAAGTATCGCGCTTTGGGTCCGGCCGTACAGGGAGCACGGATTCTGGATATCGAGGTGCCTGCCGGCAAACCGTATACCTTTTATGTGGTCTATGCTACGAGCGGCCTGTGGAGGACCGAGAATAACGGCACGACATTCCAATCCTTGTTCGATAAGGGAGGAACCCCTGCGATCGGAGATTTTGCGATCGCGCCTTCAGATCCCAACATCCTATGGGTAGGCACCGGAACAGCTGCTTCAGGACGTCTGACAATCAAAGGGGATGGCGTGTACAAGTCCACCGATGAGGGGAAAACGTGGAAGTACATGGGATTGCGGAAAACTTGTCACATCGGTCAGATTGCCATCCATCCGCAGAATCCCGACATCGTTTACATGGCTGCACTCGGCTATCACTTCAGCTTCAACAAGGAGCGGGGCCTCTACAAGACAACAGATGGTGGAGCAACCTGGGAAAAGGTCCTTTTTATCAGTGAAAAGGTCGGAGTCGTGGATGTGGTCATCGATCCTCAAAATCCTGACATTGTGTATGCGGCTTCTTATGATAAATGGCGTGAGCCCTGGCATTTCGAGGAATCGGGCCCTGAGACAGCGATCTACAAATCCACTGATGCGGGTAGGACATGGAAAAAGTTGACAGAAGGGTTGCCTGCAGGAAAACTGGGCCGAATAGGGTTGGCGATTTATCTCAAAAATACAAAAATCCTGTATGCCCACATCGAAAACGGCAATATGCGTCCGCCCACTGAGGCAGAAGCCAAGAGAGCGAAAGATCGAGGGGTAGAACCCCAGGAGCAGAGAATCGGGGGGGAAGTGTATCGGACTGAAGATGGTGGGGAGAGTTGGAAAAAGATGAACAGGACAGAAGACAATCTCGGCGGGGGGAAATGGTACGGAGAGATCCGGATCGATCCGAACGATGACCAGGTCGTTTACGCCATGAGCACCCGTCTCCTACGATCGACTGATGGAGGGAAAACTTGGGGGAAAAGCGGGCCGGTGAATATTGCCAACATGGTGCATGTGGACCATCATGTGGTGTGGATCGACCCGGCGAATTCCAACCGCATCATCCTGGGAAATGATGGCGGGTTGGCCCAATCTTATGATTGGGGCAAAACCTGGGATGTGTACGAAAATATCCCCGGGGCCCAGTTTTATGCCATCGGTGTGGATATGGATGAGCCCTATAACATCTACGGGGGGACACAGGACACCGGATCGTTCAAGATCCCAAGTAACAGCGTTTACGGAACCATCACCCGGAATGATTGGGCTGCGGTCGGCGGTGGTGACGGGATGTACAACCAGGTGGATCCCAATGATAGCCGCTGGCTGTATAATGATTCCCAGATGGGTGCGATCCAGCGCTTCGATCAAAAACTTGGAGTCGGAAAATCTATTCGCCCCAGAAGGGGAGAAGATAATCCCCAATACCGGTTCAACTGGACCGCCCCGATTCACATCTCCCCGCACAACAGCCAGATCATCTATTTGGGCGCCGAAGTTCTGCTGCGATCCCTCAACCGTGGGGACGATTGGCAGGAAATCAGCCCGGACCTGACAACGAACGACCCGAAAAAGCTCGAAGGAAACATCGAATTCTGTAACATCACCACGATTGCGGAATCTCCTGTGAAACCGGGTGTCATCTGGGTGGGAACGGATGATGGAAAAGTGCAACTGACGAAAAACAGCGGAGGCGCATGGATCGACCTTACGGGGAACCTGGCCGAAGCCGGAGCTCCGGAGGACTATTATATAAGCCGAGTCTTTGCCTCGCATCACGATGCCGGAACAGCCTATGTTGTCAAGACCGGCTTCCAAAGGGATGATTTTCGGCCGTTTATCCTCAAGACGACAGATTTTGGGAAGACATGGATTTCCATTGCTGGGGATTTGCCCGATGGCGTGATCCATGTCATCGTGGAAGATAAAAAAAATCCGAACCTCTTGTTTGTTGGAAAAGAATTCGGTGTGTGGGTGACGATCGAAGGCGGGAACAAATGGGTGTGCATGAAGAACAATATACCCACACAAGATATCTTTGACCTTCTTGTCCATCCCCGTGAGAATGACCTGGTCGTCGGGACTTACGGCAGAGGCTTATATGTCACGGATATAACCCCACTCCAAGAGATAAACAAAGAAATATTGGCCAAGGATGTTCATTTCTTCGAGATCGAGCCCAAAGTTCAATGGGTGTATAAACGAAGAGAGAATCCCTACGGGCACAGGCAATTTAGCGTTCCCAACGAGACCTATGGCATTATCGTCAATTACTATTTAAAGGATAAAGCCAAGGACAAAGTTCAGGTATTGATCAAGGATCTAACAGGAAAAGAGCTGGCGACATTGAAAGGCGGCACGAAGGCTGGCTTGAATAGAGTGGTCTGGAATATGCGTCGCCAGTTGACTCAGGAAGAGAGGGATCAGATGGGAGATTCTCCTCGCATAAGAAGGAGACAGGGTGAGCTGGTTGCTCCCGGGGAGTATGTTGTGATCCTGCAGGTGGGAGAAAAAAAATTCCAACGTGTTGCTAAAATCCGCAAAATGCCCGGAACTTAAAAAGGATATTTTATAGAATATCGAGGAGGGAAGATGTTTGAAAAAAATTTGCCGAGAAGGGATTTCCTGAAAACATTGTTGGCAGGGGTTCCGATGCTTGCTCTTGATTGGGATTCTTTCCCAAGAGGAAAGAGCGCTGGCCGGGATGACACAGAGTTCGACGCTGTGATTATCGGCTCGGGACTGGGTGGATTGAGCTGTGGAGCTGCCTTTGCCCGGCAGGGATTCAAGCCTCTGGTTTTGGAACAGCACTATGTTCCGGGCGGGTATGCTTCGACGTTCAAGAGGCCTGGAGGATTTGTGTTCGATGTGTCCCTCCATTCCACCACAGTGGGTGAGAGAGACGGTGTATGGAACCTCATTCCGGGATTTCCCGAGATTAAAGATGTCGAGTTTGTCCCCCATCCCCATCTCTACAGGGCCATTTTTCCTGATTATGATTACCGCGTGCCCCAAAGAGATCTGAAAAGATACATTGCCATACTGATCGGTTATTTTCCAGAGGAAGAGCATGGCATACAAGGAATTTTTGAGGACATGGAAGGCCTGTCTCGGGATATAAACAAGTATTCCCAGGCAGGAGGCCAGGTCGATATGAGCCGTTTTCCCAAAGACTTTCCTTACTTGTTCAAGAGCTACACGAAAACCTGGGGAGCTCTGGTGGATACCCGGATCAAAAATCCCAAATTGAAAGCCCTCGTTTCCTCGCTCTGGGGATATTTTGGCCTTCCCCCTTCCAGGCTTGCCTGCTTTTATTACGCCTTACCCACCATCGGGTATCTCAACGGCGGTGGATTTTACCCCAAGGGCACATCCCAGAAGATTAGCAATGCTTTGGTGAAATTCATCGAAGATAAAGGTGGCAAAGTCAAACTAAAATCCAAAGTCGAGAAAATTTTGTTGAAAGACCATGAGGCCTACGGAGTGAGAACAGCTGATGGGACAGAATACAAGGCAAAGGCCGTGGTCTCTAACGCCAATGCCTACGATACATTCCTCAAAATGATGGATGATAGGGAGCACTTAAAGGATTATGTGGCCAAGTTCGAAGAGTTCAGTGTCAGCCTTTCCAGTTTTCAGGTCTTTTTAGGGTTGAAGAAGAACCTGGTTGGGGAATTGGGAATCGAAGACAGCGAAATATTTTATGCGAAAGGTTATGATGATGATGCATACTACAAGGCTCTGCTCGAGGCAGATGTGGAAAACTCTGGCTATGGATTGATGTTGTATGACAATGTTTACAAGGGCTATTCTCCGGAGGGAAAAAACACCGTCAACATCCTTGCTCTTCAAGGGTATTCTCACTGGGAAAGATATGAGGCCGACTATTGGAAAGGGAATAAAAAAGAATACCGGGCCGAAAAGGAGAGGATGGCTGACATACTGATAAAAACGGTGGAGGAGACGGTACTTCCTGGATTGTCAGAGGCGATAGAGATCAGGGAAATCGGGACCCCGCTGACCAATGTGCGATACACCGGCCATTATCGGGGAGCCATATACGGATGGGACCAGACGATGAACAACACAGGGCCGAATCGTGTGCCGCATTCCACACCGATCGAAAATCTTTATCTGGCAGGTGCGTGGACCCAACCGGGTCATGGATACGGCGCTGTAATCCCCAGTGGCCTGCAGTGTTTTGCAGAAATCATGAAAAAATGGAAGACCATTATAAAATAAATTCCAGTTTGCTGTCCTGCCCTTTGCTGATCCGTTCGTAATGGTCGGGAAAATTCATCAGGAGAAAGAGGCTCGTGTTCGCCTCCATTTTTTTCATTACCTTTTCTTCGATCTTCTGGATTGACTCGGCAACATCCAGGACAGTGTTGATCTCTGTTTCCTTCATGACCACGATCCCGTCGTCATCCCCGAAAACAATATCTCCTGGGGAAACAGAAATCCCGCCACATTGGACCGGGATTTGGGTTTTGAATATCTTGGAAGCACCTCCTGCCATCGGCGTTTGATATCTTGCATACACCGGGAATTGGATTTTCCGGATCTGCCTGACGTCACGGCATCCACCATCGATGACCATGCCGGCGAGTTTTTTTCTCTGTGCTTCGGTGGCGAACAGCTCTCCGGCAAACGCGATTTTATCCCCTTCAGCGTCGATGACTAAAACCTCATCCTCCTGGGCATCTTGGAGGGCCTTGATGACCGACAGAAAGTCGCTCCGGCAGTGGACGGTCCGGGCAATCCCGATCATTTTTATCCCATCGAAAACAGGCCTAATTCCAGGATCCATAACCCGAAACGTTTTGGTCGCATCACAAATACAAGCCGTATCCAACCGGGCCAGCCTCTTTTTTAATTTTTTAAAATCCATGCCAACTCCCTTCATTAGATTTATCTTTGCCTAAATATAAAGATAAGTTTATCATATTGTCCACATGAGGGAAAATGGTGCAGATTTTTTTCATAAAAGATTAGCCCTCCTCCGTTTCCTGTTCGGGGTGAAACGAACAAAATAGCATGACCTCCTTGACAAACGTTTGATTAATTTTTATCTTATTCATATGAACAAACGTTTGATTAATTTTTTGCCATGGAGGTCGTCATGAAGATCAATGTGGTGAAAGTTGCCGGATTTTTATTGTTTTTCGTTTTTGTTTTCACATCGTTGCTTTCTTCTCAAAGCTTATTTGAACAGGCCACGAGCAAGGACGAGGAAAAACCCTACGAGCTGAATGGATATCTGAGGGGCACTCTGTTTGTCGGAAAAGTCCCCGATAAGAACAGCACCGAAATAAAAAGCGGATACGGAGAGGCCTCTTTGAAACTGCGATTGCGGAAACATGGTTTTGGGGATGCTTTTGCCGAGGTCCGGTTTCGAAGCGGTCATGAACTCCAGAAAACAGTGTCGGAAATCAATCTCCGTGAAGCCTATGTCAATGCCTATGCCGGTCCTTTTGATTTTCGGATCGGGCATCAGGTCGTTGTCTGGGGACGGGCGGATGGCTGGAATCCTACCGACAACATAACACCCAGAAATATGCTCATCCGGTCCGCAGATGAGGATGACCGCCGGCTGGCTAATTTCTTAATTCGTTCTTATTACAACAGGCAGCCCTTCAGGTTTGAGGCGATTTGGGTGCCTGCCTACAGCCCCTCTTATATTCCGACAGACCTTATTGCCTCTTCCTCGGGGATAACTCTGGGTGAGCCAGATTACCCGGATATGAAGTTGAAAAACAGTGCGTTCGCCCTTCGATTGAATATGGAATGGCCATCGATAGACGGGTCGATCTCCTACTTTAATGGGCACAATCCCATGCCCGGAATAACCGCCGATTTTCCCAAAATATTTATGACAAACATGGATTTGAACATATTTCCAAAAGCCTACCGTATGCACGTCATTGGGGCGGATTTTTCCACGGTTGTGGCAGGTTCGTGGGGTCTGCGGGGAGAAGTGGCCTACCGGCGAGCCCATCAAGATTATGAAGAAAATGTACACATTCCCAATCCTGACCTGCAGTATGTCGTAGGGTTGGACAAGGAGCTCGTGAAAAATTTCAGCCTGATTGTCCAATACATCGGGAGGTATGTTTTTGACTTCGAGGAACTGGAAATACCGACAAATCCAATGGATTTTCCTCGTTTTAAAATTGCACTCAAAAACAGATTTATCAACTTCCAGCAGTATGAGTTGAGTCATTCCCTGTCCTGCCGGGCAGCATGGGAGTTGATGAACGAACTTATGTCGATCGAAGTATTCGGCATGGTGAATTTCACGTCCAACGAAACCTTGTTCCGGCCGAAATTGACCTACGATATCGCCGACGCGTTAACCGTTGCCTTGGGCGCTGAACTCTATTCCGGACCGGACGATACCCTGTTCGGGCTCGTAGATTCCACGTTGAGTGCTGTCTTTGTGGAATTGAAGGCATCTTTTTAGAAGGGGGATGAGATGAAGGAACGAAATAGTTCCGATCCTAAAAAAAGGATACTCGCAGCAGCGATATCGCTTTTTGCCCAGAAGGGTTTTGCCGCGGTCGGCGTCCGGGAGATTGCGGCAGAGGCCGGAGTGAATATCGCGATGATCTCCTATTATTTTGAGGGAAAGGTGGGAATCCTTAAGGAAATCATGGAGGAGTTTTTTCGTCGCTATTTCCTGATTTTTGAGGGAGTAGATGATGAAAGCAAAACGCCAGAGGCTTGTGTGCGGGGCCTGATCCACAACATTGTCAACTTTGTTAGAGAAAACACCGAGCTCACCATGGTGTCTTATAATGAGCTTCCGTTGGATTTACCCGAGATAGCAGAGTTGAAGGCCGAAAGAATTGCCGCCATGATCCAGAGGATAAGCGGACTTGTCCTGAGGATGGGACTGGATCCGGAGGATGCCTTTTTAATCGCGGTCATCGGTCCCAGCCTCATTTCCACCATCTTCACGAACTTCAGGTTCCGTCCTGTTTTAAAACATGTTTTCCCTTTTAAATTCGACGATGCCTATTATGAACGCTATGCAGAAACCATCGCCACATTGTTTTTACACGGCATCAAGGGGCTGGCAGAAGAGTGCAAAGGGAAAAAGAGGAGTACAAAATGAGCGGGATAGCGAAAGGCATCGTTAGTTTCCGATGGCTGATTATTGTTGGGTTTGTGGCTTTTGCTTTGTTTTTCGGTTCCCGCATACCCCGTGCCGAGATAGAGTCCGATATGAAAGCCATGCTTCCTTCGGATATGGAGTCCCGGATCAACACGGATCAGATAGACGAATTGTTCGGCGGGACAGATATGCTGATGGTTATACTCAAATCAGAGGATGTGCTCAATCCGGATACTTTGATTCGAACAAAGGAAATCTCAAAAGAGATGAAGCGCGTCAAGGGCGTGGACAAGGTTTTGTCCCTGTTTGAATTGAAGAATATCAAGGGAGAAGAGGGAGCGATGATCGTCGAGCCAGCGGTGAGGCGGATTCCTAAAACCGAAGAGCAAAAGGAGCTTCTGCGGAAAGAAATCGAGGAAAACGACATCGTGTACGGCAGTGTCGTTTCGGAGGATTTTACCCTCACTGCCATTATTGCCCTTTTAAAATCCGATGTTTCAGATACTGTCATCGTGAAAGAGGTTCAAGACCTCGTCGCACAAAATCCAGGGGAGGAAGAAGTGGTGATCGGCGGATTGCCTTTCACACGGGTTCAGGTGACAAAAAGCATTCAGGGCGATTTCCGCCGGCTTTTGCCGCTAGGAATACTCATCATGCTGGTATTTTTGTTTTTTTGTTTCAAACAACTCCGTGGTGTCGTGCTTCCTTTTGTTGTGGTTATCATGTCTATCTTATTTGCGATGGGTTTGATCCCTCTTTTGGGCTGGAAGATTCATGTGATAACCATTCTTGTGCCGATCATGTTGATTGCTATTGCCAATGACTACGGTATCCATTTGATCGCAAAATACCAGGAATACAATTATGAAGGTAATCCATATTCGAAAAAAGAGCTGGCGATGAAAATATTCAGCTCTCTTTCTAAGCCTGTCATTCTTACCGGACTTACGACCACTGCCGGGATGCTCTGTCTTCTCGGTCACGTCATCATCCCTTCACGCCAGCTTAGCATCTTGGCCTCATGCGGAATCCTGTTTGCCCTGGCTGCCAGCCTCTTATTCATTCCTGCTGTTGTGTCCATGCTCCCAAAATCGAAACCCATCGTACTTTCCAAAAATAACAAGAAACCTATTATGGAGAAGATTTTGACTCTTTTCGGAAAGATAGCCACATCCTGGCCGAAGGCCATCACCGCCTTTGCCGTTGTTTCTGCTCTGGTTATTTCGGTAGGGATATTTTTTGTCATCGTCGACACTGATCCCAATAAATATTATCCTGATGATCATCCTATCGCTTATTCTGGACGGCTGGTCAATGACAATCTGGGTGGAGCACAGAACATTTCCGTCTTGTTCCAAGGAGATATCAAAGATCCGCGGATCATGAACAAGATCGACAACATGGAGCATGAGCTGGATGAAATGCCGGAGGTGGGAAACACAACTTCAATCGCCCGCGTTGTCAGGCAGATGAGCCGAGCCCTGAATGATCCGGATGAAGAATGGTATGATAAAATCCCTAATAGCCGGAATGCTGTGGCCCAGTATTTTGAACTCTATTCCATGAGTGGTGATCCCGATGATTTCGAGAAGATGGTGGATTTTCCGTACGAGCATGCCCTTTTGACCGCCCGTTTGAATACGGCTAGTACAAAAAAAATGGATAGTGTCATCAATCGCGTTAAACAGAAGACGGCGAATGATCCCGACGTCAAGCTGGTGGGGGGATTCGGGTCGATTCTTTCGGAATTGGCTCACAAAGTAGTGAACGGGCAATTGCTCTCTTTGGGTTTGGCTATTCTGGTCGTTGGGATCTTGCTGATGATTCTCTTCCGTTCGGTGACGGCAGGCCTTATATCCGCCATTCCCCTGGCCGTCTCTGTCACAACATTGTTCGGTCTCATGGGTATTTTTCGGATAGAGCTTAATGTCGCTACAGCCATGCTCTCTTCGATCATGATAGGTGTGGGGGTGGATTACACCATCCATTATCTCTGGAGGTTCAGGGAAGAAAGACAGAATGGGTTGGATCCGCAAGAAGCGGCAAAAAAGACTTTGACCACAACCGGGAGGGGGATCGTTTTTAATGCGTTGTCCGTCATGGTTGGATTTGTCGTGTTGTTTACCTCCAGCTTCATTCCTGTCAGGTTTTTCGGATTCCTTGTTGTTGTGTCTATTTCGTCCTGTCTTATGGGAGCCCTGATCCTGGTCCCTGCTCTTTGTATTGTTATAAAACCCAAGTTCCTCGAACCCAAATTATCCTGAATCGTAAATGATCCAGATTATTAAATAGAGTAAAGGAGATATAAATGAAAACCAATAAAACACTCATTTTTTGTGCCATGGCAATAATGGTTTTTGGAACGCTGGAATCACAAGAAAACCTAAGCGCCAAACAGATCGTGGACAAATCATTCCAAACCACCAAACTGGCTGGTTCTGAAATGTTGTCCACGATGACAATCATCGACAACAGGGGAAGGGAACGGGTGAGAAAAATTGCCACCGTTTCGAAGCTTTATGACAACGGAGAAACAGAAAAGAGGCTGATCCGCTTTCTTCCTCCCGCTGATATCAAGGGAACCGGGCTGCTCACTTATGACTATGAGAACAAAGATGATGATATGTGGCTTTTTATGCCTGCACTCCGGAAAACGCGCCGAATAGTCAGCACGGAAAAAGCCAAAAACTTCATGGGTTCAGAGTTCACGTATGCGGATATGACTCCTCCCATTTTGGATAATTTTACCTATGAAATATTGGGAGAGGAGGATGTGGCCGGAACCTCGTGTTGGAAAATCGAGATGATACCTGTTGATGATGACGTTGCCGATGAGAATGGCTTTTCCAAAAGGATCTCGTTCATTGCAAAACAAGATTATGTGATTCGAAAGGCTATTTATTATGACCTGGATGGCGAACTTCATAAGGAGCTTGCCGTTGAAAACGTAACGGAAATCGATACCAAAAATCATAAATACAGGCCGATGCGCATGGTCATAGTAAACAAACAGAACGGGAGAAAATCTGTGTTGAATGTGGACGAAATCCAGTTCAACCTAGAAGTGAAGGATGAATTTTTCACCACGAGATACCTAGAAAGGTACTGAAAAAAACTTCACGAATTTTGAGATGCTTATGAATATTGATTAAAAGGAGTAAAAAAGTTAAAAAGATAGGCATGAACCAGAAGGTTTTTTTTATAATGGTCCTTGTCGGATCGTTTCTACTGTCATCCATCGCTCAGCCCGGTGTTGCACAAAACCGGGGTGCCTTCAGTTTTCATCTAGAGAATGATGTTTTTGCGCTCACAGACAGGTATTACACACACGGCGTGAAATTGACATGGATATCACCCGACAGAATGTCCAACCGGTCCGATCCTTTATCTCGCCGGGCGATTTCTGTGTCGTTCGGGCAAAACATCTACACGCCTTATCATATCGAACGTGAAGACCTTATAGAGGATGACCGCCCCTATGCGGGCATATCCTATTTAACCCTGGCCTTGCACAGAAAAAGGGACCAAACCATGGACACTTTTGAATTCCTGCTCGGGATTGTCGGGCCAAGTTCCCTGGCGGCAGAGGTGCAAAGATTTGTCCACAGCCTTTACCGAGGCACACAGCCCCAAGGTTGGCATCACCAGCTCAAGGATGAAATTGTCTTTGGCCTTGTTTTCGACAAGAAATGGCGGATTTTTCGGTCTGGAGAGGAGAAAAAAATAGGGTATGATTTGATCGGCCATGTCGGTGGCAGCCTGGGAACCATGATGACGGCGGCGGCCACAGGATGGCAATTCCGGTTCGGTTCGAATCTCCCCAGAGATTTTGGGACGTTTCTCCTTCGTCCTGGGGGGGAGAGCGGTGCTCTTTTTAATGAACAGACCAATCACCAGGCAGATGCAAAACGTTCGGGTATCCATGGCTATATCTATCTGGTCGGGCATGCCGTGTACCGGAATATCTTCCTGGATGGCAATACTTTCAGCGATAGTCACCGTGTGGATAAGTATCCTTTTATCGGCGATATCGTTTTAGGTTTTGTGATCAACCAAAAACGATTCAGATTCGGCTACGCCTATGTTTACAGAACAAAGCAGTTCAAGACACAAGCCAGGCCGCATATATTTGGTGCCATCAACATTTCGTACGTTTATTAACCTGGGTTAGACATTGATTCCTTTGGCAACTTTACATATGATTGATTTGTCCTATGCTTTTTTATCTAAATAAATAATTAATTAAATAATGTGTGATCCCGAAATGGAGGAATTATAATATGAATTACATTCCTGAAATTTTGCAGGATCTTTTATCCTTGACCTCCAAAGGATTGGTCCGTTCTGAGATCCGAGAACTTTTAAAACTGACAAGAAAACCGGGGATTATTTCATTTGCCGGAGGCCTCCCATTTTCTGGGTTGTTTCCGATCAAAGAGCTGAAAGACATTGTAAACTCCGTTCTGGACAGCGAAGGGGAAATAGCCCTGCAGTATGGTCCGACCGAAGGGGATAGCCGGTTGGTCGATTTTTTGGCGGGATGGATGAAAGAGACCGAAGGAGCAGATGTCAACAAAGATAATATATTGATTGTGTCCGGATCCCAACAGGCCTTGGACCTGATCGGCAAAATATTCATCGATCCTGGAGATCCCATCATAATCGGGCTGCCTTCTTATTTAGGGGCCATTCAGGCTTTCAAGAGTTTCCGGGCAAACATGGTGGGGGCCCATTTGGATAAACAGGGAATCAATGTGGATACGGTCGCAGATATTTTGAGGACATACACCGCCAAAGGCCAGAAGATAAAGTTTATTTATGTGGTGCCTGATTTCCAGAATCCCTCAGGCGTGACCATATCGCTGGAGCGCCGGGAGAGGCTTCTGGAACTGTGCTATGAGTATGAGGTCGTTCTCGTCGAGGATAGTCCCTATCGTGATTTGAGATTCGACGGTGAGCCCATTCCGATGATCAGAACCCTAGATAAGAAAGGCTATGCCTTTTCCCTGCACACATTTTCGAAACTCTTGTTTCCAGGAACCCGGCTGGGTTGGATCGTTGCCGACAAGGCCATCCAGGAAAAGCTGATCATGGCCAAACAGCCTACGGATCTCTGCACATCGCCGCTGAATCAATCCATCGTCTACGAGTTTTGCCGGCGCGGCCTCCTCAAATCCCATATTCCCAGAATTATCGAGCTCTACAGGAAAAAGAGGGACATCATGATCAAGGCCCTGGAGGAATACATGCCCGAGGGCTCGGGAATCGATTGGACCAATCCGGAAGGGGGGCTTTTCCTTTGGCTGACCCTACCCGAAAGTCTGGATGCCGGAGAGTTGTTCCCCAAGGCCGTCGAAAGAAATGTCGCTTATGTTGTCGGATCGGCTTTTCATTTTGACCGGAGCGGTCATAACACCATGCGGTTGAATTTTTCCTACCCGAGCGAGGAACAGATCGAGGAGGGAATAAAGAGGCTGGCGGATTTAATCAAGCAAGAACTCAGTCAAACGTAGGAGGTAACATGCGATTCCGGAAAAAAATCTTGTGGATTTTTCTGCCAACTCTGTTGTTTTTTGTTGAGTCATCCGTTTTTGGCCAATCCATTCCCACGCCGGAAAAATTCTTCGGCCACCGGATGGGCGCGGAAAAAAAGCTGGCACGCTGGGATAAGATCGTCGATTATATGCAGCAGGTCGGCAAAGCCTCTGACCGAGTCGAAGTCGAAGTGGTCGGAAAAAGCACGAACGGCAACCCGTTTCTCCTGATGGCCATATCTTCTCCAGGCAATCTCCGGAATATTCAACTATACAAGGATATCAACAAAAAGCTTTTCGACCCCCGGACGATCAAATCCGATAAGGAAGCAGAATCACTGGTCGAAGAAGCCAAGATTTTTGTGTGTGTGACCTGCAGCATGCATGCCACAGAAGTCGGGGCCACCCAGATGTCTGTCGAGATGGTACACCGGTTGGCTACAGAGAAATCTCCCTATATCCAAAATATCCTGGACAATGTTGTTTTCCTCCTGGTCCCCTGTCTGAATCCGGACGGCCAGATTATGGTGACAGACTGGTACAACAAAACACTCGGGACACCTTACGAAGGTTCCCGGATGCCCTGGCTGTATCATACTTATGTCGGACACGACAACAATCGGGATGCCTATATGTTCACCCAAAAAGAGAGCCAGCTCATCGGAAAGATCATTTTCCAGGACTGGCTCCCGGAGGTTTGGCTGGATGAGCACCAAATGGGCAGCTCCGGGGCACGGATTTTTGTGATGCCGGCCGCCGACCCGATCAATCCCAACGTCGATCCTCTGATATACCGCCACACCGGGATTCTGGGTTTTGCTCAGGCAGCGGCCCTCGAAAAAGCCGGAAAGGAAGGTATCATATACGGAAGGTCCTACACCTACTGGTGGCAGGGAGCAATGGGTTGGGCAGGTTGGTGGCACAACATGCTGGGCATGTTGACCGAACTGGCATCTGTAAGGGTTGCCACCTCTGTCGAACAGCAAAAAGCTGATCCCAGCCGCCCCCAGCCGGCTGATTCCGGGGGTAGCTCCCGTGGACGGTATGATCGATCGAGCCGAGGCCCGATTCCTGCGCCTAGAGACACACAATTCCGGTCGCAGTATCCCAGACCTTGGTTGGGCGGGAAGTGGACACTCCGTGACATCGTGGACTACGAGCTTATCGCCACCTTTGGCCTGCTGGAAGCGACGGCGAATCTTCGATCCCAACTTCTCGAAGGACTTTATATTGTCGGGAAACGCCAGATTGCGATGGGTAAAAAAGGCGATCCCTTTGCCATCGTTATCCCTCAAGAACAGGCCGACCGTCCGACCGTTGTCAAACTACTCCAGACTATGGCCTACGGGGGAGCAGAAGTCCATCAAGCGAAAAAGGCTTTTGCCGCAGACGGGATCTCCTATCCTGCCGGAACATACGTTATCCTGATGGCCCAACCTTTCCGCGCCTATGCCAAGGACTTGCTGGAGGCGCAGGATTATCCCAAGATCTCGCCCGCGCCCGGAGTTCTGGCGCAACCCCCTTATGATGCGGCGGGCTGGTCGTTGGGAATGCAGATGGGAGTTGAGACGATTTTTGTCAAGAAACCATTCGAGGCCGATCTTGCCAAACTTCAACAGATTGTTTTGCCGCCCGGCAGGATCTCCGGAACAGGCTCCCAATACATCTTGGACCACCAGCCGAATAACAGCCTTGTGGCCGTTAACCGCCTCCTCAAGAAGGGCTATAAGATTTCCTGGTTGAAGGATGAGGTGAAAGTCAACGGGAAAACACATGCTCCCGGTGCCATAGTCGTCAAAGGCAGTGGATTGGAAGAAGCTATGAAAAACATATCCATATCTTTGGGTATCGATGCTTTTGCTGCAGATATCCCAACATCAAATTCTATGAGCATCCTGGCGCCGCGAACCGCATTGTACCAACCCTGGGGAGGCAACATGGATGAGGGATGGACACGCTGGCTTTTAGAACAGAATGAGTTCCCGTTTGAAACCATCCATCCTGAGGACCTTCGTCATGGCGATCCATCCGAAAAGTTCGATGTCATCATCTTCCCGGAAATGAGAAGAGAGCAGATCATAGCTGGGTTGACCGGAGAAACCACACCGCCTGAATACAGGGGAGGCATCGAAAAATCAGGTGTCGAAGCACTCCGAACATTCATCACAGGAGGGGGGACGGTTATCACGATCGGCCGGAGTGCCACATTATTGATGGACGAATTTGCGGTTCCTTTTCGTGATAGCCTGCAGGGAGTCTCTCGAGAAGAGTTCTTTTGCCCCGGTTCCATCGTGCGAGTGCTTGTGGACAATACCCATCCGATCGCCTACGGCATGCAGAATCAAGCCAATGCAGCCTTTTCCAATTCTCTCGTCCTCGAGCCCATGCCGTCGTTTTCAACCATGCAAAGTTCCATTGTGGTCCGGTATCCGACCGGGGACATACTCCAGAGCGGTTGGCTCCACGGTGAATCCTACCTTCACAACAAGGTGGGAGTGGCGGAAGTAAAGTTGGGGAAAGGCCGTATGGTCCTGATCCCGATAAAAGTCCAGCACCGGGCCCAGCCTTACGGAACGTTCAAGCTGCTTTTCAACGCCATCCTGACCTCTGCCACCGAATAAACACAGAGTCCTTTCTGTCGGCTTTTAGGAATGGTTTTGCTCCCGTGAAGATTTTTTACGCCATTCCCTCACCGCCCTTCTTGGCGACTCTGAACTGCGCGCGTTAACTCCTTATCTCGACAACCATAGCTTCTGTTCCCGTGCTTGTCTAGATCTTGAATCCTTTAGCCAAGTCGTGCTCAATACAGCCTCGCCGTCTGACTCTGTCAGATTCCCTCGAAGTACGGATCGTGAAGGCTAAATCTTCAATGGTCGCTTCAACCATCCCCAAAAGCCCAATTTATCACGGAAATAGAGATGCATACTCCTTTATGATATTTCTTTACAATGATTGATAACTGGTGTATGGATAGAGCCAAAGAAAAATGATCGGGAAGGAGAAAAGAATGGATAAGCGCGCATTTCTTTCTGTATTTGTCCTGCTTTTGCTAACAAGTAGCTTTTCACTGGCCCAAATGACATCTTGGCTGTACTGGACTCTGCTCCCCGAAGAGCAGATGGATTATATCGTAGGGGAGGCTTCCGGAGAAGAAGCGTGGCATACCATCATGGAAACGGCCGGATATGTGCGAGACAGGCGATCGGATGAATATGAAGGAACATTTGTGGAGAGCCAGTATATTTATGATCAACTTAAGCACTACGGGCTTCCGGGTGCGGAAATCGTCCGTTTTCCGGGAGGAGATACGTGGGATGGAATCAAAGGAGAACTCTGGGAAATCAGTCCGAATCGTAAAAAAATTGCCTCGTATAGAGACATGGCGGCCATGCTGGCTTCAGGGAGTACCGATACAGATGTCAAGGCCGAGCTTGTGTGGGTGGGACAGGGAACCGAGGAAGAGATTACAAAAGCAAGCGTAAAAGGAAAAATAGTCGTCACCGAAGGGAGTATCAGCAGCGTCTACAGGGAAGCCTGTACAAGTCAGGGAGCCCTTGGGATTGTTGCCATCAGCACAGTGGGGGCGGATTGGGACCCGCTCCAGATGTCATTCCGGGGCATAAGAGGCCGCAGAAGTACAGAGGAGGACCAAACACCAAAGTTCGGCTTCCAGCTCCCCCGGCGAGAGGGAAAGTTTCTCAAGGCCCGCCTGATCCGAGGAGAAAAAATCACTGTACATGCCATGGTTGAATCCGAAATGGAACCTTACGAGATGCAGGATGTCGTCTGTTATATACCGGGTACGGACCCCGATGCCGGAGAGATCATCTTCTCGGCTCACCTTTATGAAGGCTATATCAAGCAAGGGGCCAACGATAACAAATCGGGCAGCGCAGGAATCTTGGAAGTTGCGCGCGTGTTGCAAACGCTTATCGAAGATGGAAGGCTGCCCCGTCCTAAAAGAACCATCCGATTTCTTTGGGGTCCGGAGTTTTCCGGGACTGGTCCTTGGGTGAAGGCGAATAAAGACATCATGTCAAAAACACTGTGCAATATCAATATGGACATGGTTGGAGAATGGTTGAGCAAGCACCAATCTTTCATGTGTCTGATGCGGACTACTTATGGGAATGCCCATTACATCAATGATGTGATGGAAAATTACTACCGTTATGTCGGGGAGGGAAACAGGGAACGCATCCAAAACCGGAGCGGCGTAGAGAGAGTGCCTCACCGTATCGTTGCCCCTTCCGGAGCGGATGAACCTTTTTATTATTCTATCGAAACCCATTACGGCGCCTCTGATCATGAAGTCTTCAACGATTGGTCTGTGGGAGTCCCCGGTGTTATGATGATCGTGTGGCCAGATAAATGGTATCACTTATCTGGTGACAATGCAGATAAGGCAGATCCGACCCAGATGAAACGGGTGGCCATTATCGGAGCGGCTGCGGCCTACACCATCGCCAATGCCGATGATGACATGGCCATCAAAATCGCTGGGGAAACAGCCAGCAACGGCTCACGCCGGCTTGGGCATCAATTTGTTGTCGGATTGGAAATTTTGAATAAAGCAGAGGCCGAAACCCTGGCCCAATCCTACAAGCAGGCTCGCCTCCATGTGGAAATGGCCATGATCAACGAGAAAAAAACATTGGGATCAATTCTCGAGCTGGCTCAAAACAAAACAACTGTCGATCAGTACATCAAGCAGATGCAGAAAACCATTGATACGATAGGAAAAACCCATCTGTCAGCCCTCCAGACACACATGGTCGCTGTGGCTAACAGGTTCGGGATCAAGCCTGTCAGGATTCAACTGAGTGAGCTGGAGAAAAGGGCAGCAAAAATCATCCCCAAACCCATGCCTCTAGTAAAAATGAACGGGTATAGGGAATACAGAACTTTCATCGATCAGGTACCGAAAGAGGAAAAAGACAAATACCCTTATGGGAGAGACGGCATTCCCAGCACGAGCGAACTTCAGTGTTTGATCAACGGAAAGCGAAGTGTCTTGGAAATAAAGAACATGCTGGACGTTCAGTACTTCCGGAAATCCAATCTGGAGAGTGTTATGAATTACATCCAGATCCTGAAGCTGGCAGGGCTTATCTCTTTTTGATCCCGTTGATGGCCCCTTCGATCAGGCGGTAGGCCGCTTGGAGAGAAAGGCCCTTCTTATCTCTTTCCCCAAAAGGCATCGAGGCAATGCCTATGGCCCCTGCTTTTTTGTGCTGGAACATCACTTCCAATGCCGCCGCCAGCTCATGACTGGTTGGTCCTTCAGGCGCTGTGAGGGGGTGACCGCTGACTTCGCTTGGATCGAGAACGTCCATGTCGATATGGACATATATGATCTCTGTAAGCCGGCTCAATCGCTCCATCTGTTGGTTCAGGTTATCTGAAAGATTCCGGATGTCTTCAACAGATATGTATTCGCATTGGGACCGGTCCAGGAGTTCCTGTTCCAGGGGATCCACATCCCTAAGCCCGGCCATGACGATGTATTTTGTCGGCAGGGCTGGATCGAGGCCCGCTTTTAAGCGCAGCCGTGTCAGGCACATGCCCGCCGCAATAGCCACCGGCATTCCGCCGAGCATCCCGCTGAGCGTTGTTTCGGGAGTGTTGAAATCGGCATGGGCATCGATCCAAATAAGACCCACGCGCAGAGGTTTCTGTCCTGCCAAACCATGCGATTGGAGGCTTCGGGAATCTGTCTGTAAGCTCTGTCCGGGTTGTAGATGCTGGAGGCCGGCCAGCATGCCCAGCAAATCCGTGCAATTGGTCAACAGACCTACCGTGAAATATTCATCTTTTCTGTTCTTGGCGATAAGTTGCTCCAAGTGTTTACTCTCCAAGGCATCCTGGTTCCATTCGCCGTATTCTTTTTCCTCTTCGGGTGTTAATCGCACGGTTGAAACTTTGGCGACATCACATCCCAAGTTTGTGAGACGATCTAATAGGCCGCTGCGTTCCATGATCGCCGGACCTTCGGATCGGTTTTTCACGATAAAGACTTTAATTTTCCCCTCGGTCTCCGCGTAGTTTTGCGTTAGTAAAATTAGGGGGGAAAAAACAAAAAGACCAAGAAATAGGCTTAGTAAATATTTCAATTTCTTCTCCTATCAGTCCACAATGCATTGAAGTCTGTAAGGGATTTATCACAGGAGCAAGAGTGTGTCAAATTTTGACAATGCCCTCTCCTTGTGATACTAAATCTCGAGGATGATACAGGAATGAATACTGCAAGTGCGAGAAAGGATGCTATGGCGATTTTTCAAGCTGGGGTGGAAGCGGTCGACCCGGCTCAAGCGATAAAAAATCATCTCAAACTCGAAGAAAATCATTTAATTGTCGGAGAGAAAACATCCGATTTCTCTGGTTTCGACAGAATATCTGTTATCGGGGCGGGAAAAGCCTCAGCCGCCATGGCTCGAGCCATGGAAGAGATTCTCGACGAGAGATTGAATTCCGGTCTTGTCATTACAAAATATAACCATGCGCTTCCTCTGGACAAGGTCCAGGTCATCGAAGCAGGCCATCCTGTGCCTGATGAGGAGGGTTTTCGAGGAGCACGGCAGATTGTTCGGTTTCTCGAGCAAGTAGATGAAAAAGACCTCGTGTTTTTCTTGATTTCGGGAGGTGGCTCCGCACTTTTGCCCTTTCCGGTTGAGGGATTAACTCTTGAGGATAAGCAGAATGTGACAAAAATCCTGTTTGAAGTAGGAGCCAATATCCATGAGATCAACACGCTGCGGAAACATCTCTCCCGGGTAAAAGGAGGGCGGTTGACAAAGGTCGCTTACCCAGCCACCCTGATTTCTCTTATTCTCTCCGATGTGATCGGAGATGATCTGGACAGCATCGCTTCCGGCCCCACCGTTCCTGACCACAGCACTTTTGCGGATTGCTTGCACATTTTGGACAAATACCAGATAACCGATAGACTACCTTCGGTAGTTGTGGACATTTTAGAAAAAGGGACTCATGGAGAGATAGAAGACACACCTAAGGTTGGGGATCCTGCATTTGAACGGACGCAAAATCTGATCATTGGCAGCAATATCTTGGCTGTCAAGGTTGCAGCAGATAAAGCGGGAGAATTGGGATACAACCCCTTGATACTTTCCACTTTCATCGAGGGCGAAACCAAGGATGTAGCCCGAGCACATGCTGCGATTGCCAAAGAAATCCTGAGTTCGGGAAATCCGATAAAACGGCCGGCCTGTGTGATATCAGGCGGAGAGACCACGGTCACCATTCGGGGCAAAGGAAAAGGCGGGAGAAACCAAGAGTTTTCCCTGGCTGCGGCTATGGATATTGATGGATTAGGAAATGTTGTCGTGTTGAGTGCCGGAACCGATGGGACAGACGGCCCGACTGATGCCGCAGGGGCGATTGCCGATGGGACGACCATCTCGCGAGCCAGGAAGTTGGGATTGAATCCCGACCATTACTTGCTTGAAAACGATTCCTACCATTTTTTCGAGGCCCTGGACGATTTGATCATCACCGGTCCGACATATACTAATGTCATGGATTTGAGAATCGTGCTGGTGATCTAAGGGAGAAGGAAAGGGTGCTATTGTTTTATCGTGGAATACCAGTGTTTCTTTCCCTGAAGGAATTCTTTTTCGCCTTTTCTTTTGAGTATTCTCAGGTTTTTGATATGAGCATCACCGTGGCCGGATTTTAGAAAATCCAGTTTTTCACAGGTCGTGAATTCATCGCATTGCCAACATCCATCGATTTCTTTTTTGTATCACATCCAAAACGACTAGGTCAACGACGTGTACTCCCCCCTGCTCCGGCCTTGCGCGTCTTACCTCTCTTTTCGCCTTGGTAGAGGGAAATTTTAGTTAACAGGACTCAGACAATAAAAAAAGAGAATAATTCGTCTAGGTATTTTAGATTGTTAGAGTCTTTACGAAAAGGTCTTTTTCATCAAGGATTTTTTCCCGAGGATGATTAGGCTTTTCAAAAAGTCAACCGCCAAGAATACGGCAATGAGTGCAACGATCAAATTGGTGACTAGATGGATATCGAAATAAAAGAATTCCCTAATCGGATTTTCGATGGGCCTGTTGATGACAATGCCCAGAATGACAAGTTGGAGTGCACTTCTCAGGAGGTTGACCCATTCAGGACGCGTAAAAAATTTGACGAAGTAGGCCAAAATCCCGAATCCCAAAAAGATTAGAAGCGCCAGCGAGTACCATTTCGAGGCTTCAGGATTGAACAAGGATTCCACACCTTTAAAATTGAGACTCTTGAAGAAAAGGGTGTGGTAGCGCATGTAGACATAAACAAGGGCTGCATATCCAATGAGCATCAGGACCAAAACGATGATTTTTGGCCTTTTCTGTCGGCTCTCTGTCAATTTTTGCAAGTTCAGGTTGAGTTTTGGCCAGGGGAGTTTGATATCCTTCCGGCTCTGGGTCACAAAGTACAGGATGATACCGACCAGCCCTAGGTCATAGATGAAAATCATCGGGAAATAGAATAAAGCCTGGAAATTATCCATTTTGGGGATATAGAAAAAGGGAAGGACGAGCATGCGGATTTTAAATATGAGCGCGAAGATCGTGAGCGTAAAGTGCACTGCAAACAAAACCGCTGTGTACCGGAGAAGATACCCCTTAAAAGTAGGAGCGATGATCTGATAATCGTCCATATATTTTTCGGCAACTTGCTGCGGGCTTCCATAGATAGCGATGATCTGTTCCAGAGTGTCTTCGGTAATTTCTCCGAATTCCTGTTCGGCCTTCTCCATAATGTGGCTCTTTATCTCTGCCAGTATTTCCTGTTTTTCCTTGCTGCCTGCAAGATATTGACGGATCTCATCAAGATATGTTTCGAGTTTTTCAGACATTTTTGGTCTCCTCTAATAAATGATTAAGTGTTTCGTTTTGTTGCCGCCAAATGACGAGAAGTTGATTGCGAACGGTCCGGCCATCTTTTGTGATGACATAAAACTTGCGGGGCCTGTCTTTGCTGACATCCCATTTGCTTTTGATCAGGCCTTTTTTCTCCAGCCTTCTCAGTAGCGGGTACAAGGTGTTTTCTTCCACTTCATATCCTCTGGTTTCGAGCTGCTTGACCATCGAATAGCCATACATTTCTTTTTCCAGAAGGACCAGAACGAGCACCTGCAGGAAGCCTCGGTTCATTTCAGTTGCAAAAGGGCTGATATCTATGGCCATTCCGTCCACCTCCTCTGTCTTGGTTGAATCATACTGTGTTACCTATAGATACTGTGCAATACAAATATACTGTGTAATACACTGTATGTCAAGCCTTTTTTTTATTATTGACATTTCCTAAGAGTGGGAGTATTTTTATCAGCTTAACCGACGAATATTTATTCAGAGAATCAATTGGCAAAAGAATTCTCTCAAAAACACGCCACAGAATTAGCCCGCGACATGGGATTGATGCACGTGACCATGATCGGTGTCGGGGCCATGATCGGTGCGGGGATATTTGTGCTCACCGGATTGGCAGCTGGCGTCTCTGGTCCGGCTCTTCTCCTCGTTTTTGCCTTCAACGGATTGGTCACCAGCCTCACAGCCATGAGCTATGCTGAGCTCGGCTCCTGCTTTCCGGAAGCTGGAGGCGGGTATCTCTGGGTGAAAGAGGCCCTCCCCCAACCAAACGGATTTCTTTCCGGATGGATCAGCTGGTTTGCCCACGCCGTTGCTTGCAGCCTGTATGCCGTCGCCTTTGGCACCTTCAGCGTGGATCTTCTCCATATGGCCGGGATCGATTTCAACAAACTTTTATCCTTTACAGCCTCATCCGAACCCTACGTCCTTGCGGCCAAGCTCATCTCTGTTTTTGCGACCTTATTGTTTGTTTACATCAACTACTGTGGAGCCAAGGAGACAGGGCAAGCCGAGAGTCTGGTCACCATCCTCAAAATCATCGTCATCGCCATGTTTATCGGGTTTGGCCTTTTTGCCATCTTTTCCGGGAATACACCTGAGCCCTGGCCTGATCATTTTCGAGGCTTTTTCCAAAAGGGGCCAATGGGCATCATTATTGCCATGGGATTGACCTTCATCGCTTTCGAGGGATATGAGATCATTGCCCAGTGTGGCGAAGAAGTCAAAAATCCGAAAAAAAACATTCCTCGTTCGATTTTTCTCTCCCTTCTGATCGTCGTACCCATCTATATTTTGGTTGCATTCGTAGCCCTGGGAGCCGTCGCGCCAGAAGGGGATCAAGCCTCCTGGCAGTATCTGGGAGAAAAAGGAGAGATGGCCATGATTGAGGCGGCCGAGCACTTTATGCTGGGCAAACTGGGTCGGATCATCTTTCTGATCGGGGGTCTGTTCTCCACCATGTCGGCTTTGAACGCCACGGTTTATTCCTCGTCCCGAGTCAGTTTCGCTATGGGGCGTGACCATAACCTGCCCGGCGTTTTTGCAAAAATTCATCCGAAGAAAAGAACGCCTCACATGGCTATCTTCATTTCCGGCGTGATGATCATTCTGATGGCTGTGCTCCTTCCGATCGAAGATATCGCCAGCGCCACCGACGCCATGTTCCTTTTGCTTTTCGTTTTCGTGAACCTGGCTGTTATCAATTTGCGGAAAAACCGCCCCGATCTAGACAGGGGATTCAAGGTTCCTTTTTTTCCGTACATCCCTATCCTTGCGACTGTTCTTAACCTCATCCTGGCGGTGTTCCTGTTTTTCTATAGACCCCTGGGAGTGTGGGTATGTTTAGGCTATATGGCGTTCGGGATCAGCATTTATTATCTTTATTCGCGCAGGAAAGAGTTTGTGGCCAAGGCAGCCCCTGCCGTCCATGCGGAACAACCCATTTTCGAGGTTGCTCCGTGTAATTTTCATATCCTTGTTCCTGTTGCCAATGAAAATACAGTCGAAAAGCTGCAACGCTTTGCCGTCAGGATGGCCAAAACCTACGCAGCCGACATCACGGCTTTGAACGTCATCCAGGTTCCTGCCCAGCTTCCTCCGAGCGAAGGACGAAAATATGTAGATAGTGCGCGGTCTTTGCTGGGGAAAGCCATCGAAGTGGCAGAAAAAGATAACATCCCTGTGTATTCCCTCGTAAAATTGACACACAATGTCCCCAAAGCCATCATCGAGACCTGTGAGGAGCGGAAAATCGACCTGATGGTTCTCGGCTGGGAGGGAGAAAGGGCGGCGCATAACAGGGTTTTTGGGACCATCACGGATGAGATCATACTCAACACGGTTTGCGATATCGCGATGGTCTGTCGGTCGCCGGCTGACAAGGACATCGACAGGATTATGATTCCGGTCGCCAGCATAAAATATGCTGTTCTGTCGCTTAAAATCGCGGAAGCAATACTGAAGCAGAATGATACACCCATCGTGCTTTTTCATGCGACAAACCAAACGGATGTGGTTCTTTTGGAACAAAAATTTCGAGAAGACCTAGAAAAGCTAAAAAACGATGTCGATCCTGCTCGATATGAGATCGTGATCAAAAAAACGGACAATTTTGCAGAGGCTATCCTGGGCGAAATCCAACATAACGACTTGGTCATCATGGGGGCTCCTGAAGAAGGGCTGGTTCGACGGGCATTCTTCGGCGATTTGCCTCTCTATATTGCCAGGGAAACGGATGTTCCTATCATCCTGACCAAAAGATACACCGGGCATGTCAAATCCTGGTTTCAAAAATTCTTCGGCTCCCGTAAAACCATGCTGGATTAACTGAGAGTAAAGAAACAGGGGGTGAAAGAGGGGAACCAGGAGCTCATCTGGCTCCCCATGGATTAGTGATCACATATCCTTTTCGGCATCTCAGGGCCTTATTTTCCTTTTTTGTTCGCTTTTTCTTTGGCCGCCATTTCTTTTAACTTCGCCAGCTTCTCTTTGATAAGCTTCTTTTTTTCCGGGTCTTTTTCCTTTTCGTACATTTCCTTGAGTATCTGTGCTTCCTTCTCGTAGTTGATGTTGGTGGGTTTGACCAATCCTTTGGTCTTCATTTCTTGGAGATCTTTCAACTTCGCCTTCAGCTCTTTTTGTTTTTTCGGGTCTTCGGTGTTGTCGAGCAGGGTCTTGATCTTTTTTGTCGTATCCACATATTCTTTTTCACTGATGGTTATTGGCCCGTTTTCTTCCCATCCTTCTTTCTTCTTTGCCTTCTGGATCTCTGCCAGCTTATCTTTGATCATCTTTTTCTTTTCCGGATCATCTGTCTTTGCGTATAATTCTTTCAGCTCTTGTTCCTTCTTCATAAGTTCTTCCTGCTTCTTGTGCTGTGCCTCTTTGGAAGTCTTTTGCTCCTCGATCTTTATCGGGGGATCGGCTTCATCCAAAGCGATTGTTTTGCCCTCCGGATTCATCATGGCATTGTCTGTGGAGCTTGCGGGTCTGGGATTGGCAAATGCCAGGACGAGAAAACAGATCACTGGTACCATCAGTAGAAATTTGGACTTGGCCCAGGACTTTGATTTGCCTTTTGTCATCATGGTTATCCTCCTTTTGATGAGTGAGTGGTTGAAATTGTTCACGAATTCGAACAAATTCATTCCTACATGCTGCTCAAAAATGAGCAGTTGATACTTGGCTCGGCTGCAGCCCTGAGAGATGACTTGGTTGTCGGCCAAGTATTCATGTGTTTCTTTAATAGATTTTTTGTACGGCCGCACAAAAGGATTGAACCATTCAACAATGGTCAGCAATTCTATGACGATCAAATCGATGGTGTGATGTTGATTTATATGAACCAGCTCATGATCTATGATTCTGAGAAGATCATGCTGGGAAATGTTGGATTTATTCAAGAAAAAATAGTTGAAAAAAGAAAAGGGAGCGGTGTCCTCTTCGATATACACGAGGTTTAGTTTTCCGCATTTTTGATACCCATACTTTCTGATCAGTGTCGAAAGTTGGACGATTTTATACCCGAATCGCAGAAGAAAAAAGACAACTCCCAGAAAATAAACGATCAACACTAAGCCCACTATTCCCAAAGATTGTGTGGGCATCCCAGAAACTGGGGCTGAAAGGAATCGCGGTTCCATGGCTGGCGCTGTCAGGAATGGAGAAGGCATGTTTATGAGAGGGATGATAAAAGAGATGGGAATCGAGAACAGCAGGTAGAGCCTGTTGGTCCTAAAAAAAGTCTCCTTGCTGAGAAAAATCGTATAAATGAGATAAAGTAAGCCCAAACATATCCCCGACTCGACCAGATAGAGAAGGAAGTTAATCATTTTTATCTCTCTTTTGTTTTTGGATTTCCCGGTTTATCATTTTCCGGATTTCTTCCAGTTCCTCGATGTTCATGTCCTTATCTCGGGTAAAAAAGGAAACCATCTCTTTGAAGGAATCGCTGAAATAATCCTTGATAATGCTGTTTAAGTAAGCCTCGGTGTAATTCTCCTTCGAGATGGCAGGATAATATTCATGGGAATTGCCGAAGGCATTGTGGGAGACGAATCCTTTTTTTTCCAGGATGCGGACGATCGTAGACGCGGTGTTATATGCAGGCTTTGGGTTAGGAAGGTTTTCGATAATGTCCTTCACAAAACCCTGGTTGATGTCCCATAAGATTTGCATGATTTGTTCTTCGGCCTTTGTTAATTTTTTCATGACACCTCTAATATACAACTAAGTGCTTAGTTTGTCAACTATAAAATTAGTTAATAATTTTGGTTTTGTTGTGTTGCTAATTTTTGTCACAGGTTTAATCCCTTGCGTTCTTATAAACGTTAGAGAGGAGAATTTGGTTGCCAGATTGAAATAGATTGGCTATTTTAATTGTCTAAAGGAGAAAGGAAGAGAATTGGAAAAAATGACGTCTAAACTGTTGTATAAATAAAAATAATCTGGAGGAAAAAATGAGGAAAATCTTTTCCATGCTCGCGATTATCGCCCTTGTGTTGTCTCCTGCCCTGTTGAGCGGTCATTATGTCGATGTGACCGGCGATTGGGAAATGACGACGGAAAGCCCCCGCGGTGAGAGGACGCAAACGATCCATTTCGAACAAGACGGGGAAAAACTGACCGTCACCATGCAGGGAGGCATGAGGGGAGGCCAAGGAGGCGAAGAGATAACAGCCGAGGGGACGATCAGCGGAAACAAGGTGGAATGGTCCATCACCCGCAGCACTCCGAGAGGTGATTTCACCACCAAGTACACGGGAACCGTTGATGGCGACACCATGACCGGGGAAGTCGATAGGGGAGAACGCGGCACCGGTCCTTGGAGTGCCAAACGGAAATAGCATCATAAAGATAGGAATTTCCTTTTTGTGCTTGCGACAAATCTCTCACAATTTTCCGCAATTTCCGCCAACTGACATCCTGGAATGAGCTTATCACAGGAAAAAAGATGAGATCAAGGATAAAACAAAGAACAAAAAGACAAAAAAAGCAAAAAAG